>Ga0247762_1000112_pt1 | contig 34310 bp, 28 predicted proteins | sample UWRJL081202R4_FD_181016 | JGI IMG/M metagenome (GOLD analysis project Ga0247762, IMG submission 181016) | Plant litter microbial communities from Arlington Agricultural Research Station in Wisconsin, United States - UWRJ-L081-202R-4 | ecosystem: Environmental > Terrestrial > Plant litter >...
CGGTATCCACGAGATGGGCACGGCGCGTATGGGCAAAGACCCCAAAACATCTGTACTGAACAGCTGGAACCAGGTGCATGCCTGTAAGAACGTATATGTAACAGACGGCTCGGCAATGGCTTCCGCTGCTTGTGTGAACCCTTCGCTGACATATATGGCGCTGACAGCCCGTGCGGTCGATCACGCGGTGAGCGAACTTAAAAAGCAAAACTTATAAGAATCAGTCCTCGCTGAACTAACATATAAACGAAACAGACACTATGGATCGTAGAGAAGCATTAAAACGCACAGCGTGGATCATGGGCGGAGTGGTATCAGCTCCAGCCATCATGGGCATACTGAAAGGCTGTGCAGCAAAGCCCACGATAAACTGGAAGCCCGTATTCCTGAACGAGGAGCAGGCATCCATCATTACGGAAGTAGCTGGGATCATCATCCCGAAGACCGACACGCCGGGCGCTAAAGAAACAAACGTTCCGGCCTTCATCGACCTTATGTTGAAGGATGTATACAGTAAGGAAGATCAGGATCGCTACCTGGCGGGCCTTAAGGCTTTTGATGAAGAAGCTAAAAAAGCCCATGGCGATTCGTTCGCTGAACTGGAGCCCGAAAAGCAAGCCGAGTTTGTGAAGAAGATTCACGACGAAGCGGTAACAGCAGAACGTGCTACGAAGCCCGCGCCGCCACGGCCATTTATATTGATGACAAAAGAGCTTACGATGCTTGGCTTCTTTACCTCGAAGGTAGGTGCCACCGAGGTGCTGCAATACGAGGCAGTACCGGGAGCATACCACGGCTGCCTGCCGCTTAAGGAAGCGGGTAATGGCAAGACATGGGCTACCTAGTCAGCGTAGACATAGCATTACATGTATAAAAAGAGAGCGGGTCATTTTGATCTGCTCTCTTTTGTTTGATAGAGTGTAGACTTTAATTGGAGGAGTGCTCGTAACGTGGTTTTGCTTTTTGATAGACCTTGCTTTTGAAGCCAGGACATATCACCACCAGTTCACCCGCTTTGTCGATAAACATCTCGCCAGACTCATACCCTGAGATGCACGAACCCATCGTCACAACGAGGAAGTTACACGCCCAGTGATTGGTCTTTGTTAGCCGGATGTCCTTGTAGATAAGCATGGACGAAACATCGCAGGGAAATTTTTCGTTGCCTTCCAGCACGATAGAAGCGCGATCCTTATCGATCTCGATCTTGAGATGATCGTCCTTGCGCGTCCAGATGCCTTCGATGGGGGAGCGGTCGGGGGATTCGAATGACATAAGCATGTAGGAGAAGACGGTTGCCAGGACGAATGAAATATGCTTGGTTTTCATAAACCTTATTTCGTGTGTTTTTTTCTAATATATACTGATTTTATAATGTATAAAGGCTGCCCCTTGTGGGACAGCCTTATCAGTACAAACTCTCTTTTGGAACTTAGTTCATGGACTGCATAGTAGCCTTTGCAACCTTCTGAGGTGCTTCGGCAGCAGTTCTTCCATTGATTACGTTTTTGCTAGAACGATCTCCGCCGTCGGCAGAAATTTCTTCTTCAAGATTTACGTTTGCTACAACTGTAAGCTTCAGATCAGAGCCAGTTGAATTGTAGTCTGCAGGTACTTTATACGTTACGTTGTAACCGTATTTTTGATCTGTGGGGAACGCTTTAGGGAACGTTGTAAATGTGCTGTCGGCAATACCGTATCCATAAGTATACCAGGTCTTGTCAGATTGCAGGTAGCCGTAGAAGTATGTGTTGAAATTAAGTTCGAAATATTTCTTTTCAGCCGGGAACTCAATGGTTATGTCACTTGTGTAAAGACGGAAATATTTATAAGTCAGGTCGCCGGCAGTATTAGTTTCGGCATCAGTATATGATCTGATAGTTCCTTCTTCGTTACTGTCATCATAATAGCCATCGCCAGCTCCGTCCCATGAGTTGAAGCGTTTTATGGATACGTCATAGCCCGTGTATGTATCGTCCTCTTCATAAGTGTAAAGTTCCACTGAGCTATAGCGGGGAGAGCCAGGAGCGAAACGGAAATCTACTGTGTCTTTGAATGCTACACCGTCAGGGCGCGTGCCTTCGAGATAAACGACAATGTTACCTTTTGATACAGCGTCATCGAAGCCGACACCATTTTTTCCATTAGTACCGTTGGTTCCGTTTGTGCCATTAGTACCGTTTCCGCCGTCTTTACCGGCAGGTCCGACAGCGCCGTCGTCACCTGAACAGCTTGCCATCCAAACAGTAGCAGAGAATAATGCGGCTGCAGAAGCCAGTCTAAAAAGTGTTGTAGTAGATTTTTTCATCTTTTGATGATTGTTTATTTTAAAAATGAATTGATTATAAAATGATTTGGCTTTGGATTAATTCATGGATTTCATGAAAGTCTTAGCCACTTTTTTCGCAGTTGTAGTGGCAGTTCTGCCATTAGCGTTTGTTGAAGTAGAGAAACGCTTTGTGTTGGTGTTCTGTACCACTTGAGCCAATTTAAGATCGGCAATGGCGGTGATTTTAAGATCGTAGCCGGTGCTATTACCGTCAGCGGGACATGTAAAGGTGATGTTGTACTTCTGAACTCCATCAGCGCCGATAAAATCGGTAAACTGGGTGAATGTGCTGTCTGTAAAATGTTCACCATCGCCTACCAGCTTGCCCTGCATGTCTTCGGGGAAGAGGCTGTAATTGGCATCCATATTGAACTCGAAATATTTCTTTTCAGCCGGGAATTCAACGAGCGCATAAGAGGTGGATATTTCGAAGTAACGCGCTAAAAGAGTTCCTTTGCTGTCCAGTGCGGTTCCTGCATCAGAGTGGAGTGTCCCGGTTGGATCGTTTTCGTCATAGTATGTATCACCTTCGCCATCCCATGATTGAAAACGTTTGATGGAAAACTCCGAAGTGGTATCATCGTCGCTAAAAGCATTACCATGATAGAAGTTGCTGAATTGCAGATCAGAAGGAGCATAGCGGAAGTCAATTGTATCTTTGAACGCTACGCCATCAGGACGCTTACCATCGAGGATAAGAAGTACGTTGCCTCTCGAGATTGCCTGGTTGTATCCAACGCCATTTACGCCGTTGGCACCGTTCGTGCCGTTAGTACCATTGGTACCGTTCGAGCCGTCTTTACCTGCAGGCCCTACAGCGCCATCATCGCCTGAGCAGCTTACCAGCCAGGCTGACGCAGAGAACATTGCAGCTAAAGAAGCCATTCTTAAAACAGTAGTAGTCTTCATCTTTTTGTTTTTGATGATTGGATTTATAGTAAAGAAAAATTAGAAAATGAGCATATCGATTCCACGACATCGTTACTGTACTTCATTAAAGATCAGTAGCTCTGCCGTTAAATATTGTCTGTTATAACTTAAAAAAATGCCGCCTTTGTAGTGTTTACCGGCATGTCATGATGGGCATGGCCAATGTTGGGCCGCACCAACGTGGATAGTAACGAATTAACGATGCCTGATTTACGGCAGTAGTAGAGTGGCTCTTTCATGTCAGGGGTGCTGAGGTGATTTATTTTTTAACGAATCTATACGTATCCGCGATCACAAAAGTTTACTTGTGGTGAAATAAATTACGCTGGCCGTGAATAAACGCCGATTATCGAAAAATCGATGTTTTCGCTTTTTTGGGAACAATATGATGATATTAGTCTCGGTTTGGGATCGAATTTGAGCAAGAGTGGTTCGATAAAACTTGAAAAAGTGAAAAAGTGGTCAAAAGATGTTACATGTGAGTAAGTGTTTTGCTGTTTTTTATCGAACGAATATTTCCAACGTCATGCTTTTGTTAACGTGTGGCCTACCTAAAAGGGGTACTATTAAAGTAGTATTCAAAAAAAGGAGTAGTACATTTGTACTACTCCTTAAGGGACGATGTATTTAATTATTACGATATTAATAAGAAATATAAAGGCCGCTTCAGTTTGAAGCAGCCTTTATTATAAGATAAACATCCGGAAAGTTTAGTTCATAGATTTCATCTCTGCTTTAGGGAATGTTTTAGCAGCTCTACCGTTAGCAGTAGAAGAGGCTTTCTTTCCTTTACGGTCGTCGTCATTTGAGATTAGTTGGAAAACTGTTAAATTGGAGATAACAGTTACATTAAGATCGTATCCTGACGTGTTGCTTGCGGCAGGAACAGTGTAGCTCATTTTAGAAGCGAATTTTGCGTTTGGATCAATCGTCTTTGTGTAGCTGTTGATAACGTAGTTAGTTACGTTAGTCGCTTCCTCGTCAAAGTAATTGTCGATAGATACCGACAAATCCAGTTCGAAGTATTTGTGCTCCCCAGGGAACGTAACATACGCGGTAGTAGTCGTTAAGTCATAAAGAGTGTATTCTTCCGTTCCTTCGGTCCAAACGTCGCTATCCATAAATAACCTTCCTTGTGAATTATAGCCGTTGCTGGCGTCGTACCCCTGGTAACGAGTCACTATAACCTCGTTGTCATCCACTTCATAGCTGCGAAATCTGCTATAGTAGGGATCAGTAGGAGCGTATTTAAAGTCGATAGTGTCCTTGAATGCAATGCCATCAGGGCGTGTACCATCAAGTATAAGTATCACGTTACCATTAGCAACGGCCTCGTCGAAACCGGCACCATTAGTGCCGTTGGTACCATTGGTACCATTGGTGCCGTTTGTTCCATTCGTACCGTTAGTGCCGATACCGTCTTTACCTGCAGGTCCAACAGCGCCGTCATCGCCAGAGCAGCTTGCAAGGAATGCAGATGCAGCAATGGCTAGTGTTAAAGATGCCAGTTTCAATGTAGTAGTAGCCCTTTTCATTGTGTGTGTTTTGATGAATTGTTTAATTTTTTGACGAAACTATATGTGTCGGCGATTATAAAAATTTACTTGTATGAAAAAAAATTACGCTGATCGTATATATATGCCAATTATCGAAAAATGAACGTTTTCACTTTTCGGGATCGATATTGTCGTTTTTATACTTGGTTTGTGAGTGGATTTGGAACGTGATGATTATATATATGTTATAAAAATGAAAAACTGATATATATAAATTACATCACGTTAAGTGTTTTTATGTCTCTTAACAAATGAATGTTTTCAAACGCTATAGTGTTGATGACGTATGGCCTACCTAAAAAGGAGTACTACTAAAGTAGTAGTCAAAAAAAAGGAGTAGTACTTTTGTACTACTCCTGAAAGTCGCGATATAACTGACGTTATATAGTTATAACTATAATATCATTTCGATTTAATCTACCAGCCGATACCATAATCCTCTCCATGATTGCTCGAGCCGCCCCAGAACGAACCATGCAACCAATCGAAATAGATCGCATTGATCGGTCCCGATGTACGATCATCAAAGCTCAGCTTATATCCCATGTTTATTAATTCCTTGCGTACATAGGGCGGCGTCTGTTCGTTCAGTAATAAGTTGCCCGGTTTGGGCTTGCGGTCCTCACCGCCTAGCGACAGATAGAACTGGTATGTATTGATGTTCGGGGCTTCAACAGCCTCCTGTACGTTCATGCCGAAGTCCACCACATTAAGAAAGAACTGAAGCAGGTTTTGATCCTGTGTGTCTCCGCCCTGAACAGCAAACGATAAGAAAGGCTTGCCATCTTTAAGAGCAAGCGTTGGCGTAAGCGTTACGCGGGGGCGTTTACCGGGCTCTACTACATTGAAGGGGTTGAGTGTAGCGTCGCATACAAAGCTCTGCATCCGCTGACTCATGCCCACGCCGGTCTTGCCGGCAATGCATGCGGGAAGCCAGCCGCCGCTTGGTGTTATAGAAACCACCCAGCCGTCTTTATCAGCGGCCTCTACTGAGGTTGTGCCACGCCATACCTGGTTGAGATAGTTCTCATCCAGCGGACTAACCGGCGTGTAGTTGGTAGCCTGCTTCCACTGTTTGAGATAATCCTGGTACGGATTTGCTTTTCCTTCGAATGGATAGGGGTCGCCGGGCGCGGCGTGGGCATCGTTCTTCTTCCAGTTGATAGCCTTCGCGCGTTCTTTAGCGTATTCTTTCGAGAGCAGACCTTTTATAGGTTCTTCGGGTGCCTTATAAGGATCGCCGTAATAGAAGTCACGGTCGGCAAACGTGAGGTTCATTACCTGGTAAAGCGTATGTATGTAGGAAGCCGAGTTGAAACCCATGGCTTTGATGTCTATATTCTCGAGTATGTTTAGCGCCTGCAGCATCATAGGGCCTTGCGTCCATTGAGAAAGCTTGTATACATCTACGCCTTTATAGTTTACTTTCAGTGGCTCTTCCTGTATAACTTTCCAGTTGGCCAGGTCGTCGGTCGTGATGAGACCGCCTTGTTCCTGGCAGCCGCGTACAAATTCTTTGGCAATGTCACCTTTATAGAAGCGGTCGTTCGCGGCGTAGATAGCTTCCTTGCGGCTCTTTCCTTTTTTGAGCGCTTGCTGCTCGGTCTCCACCATCTTCTTCAATGTTTCGAGCAGGTCGGCCTGGCGGAAGATCTCCCCGGCTTCGGGAGCTTCGCGTTGTTGGCCGGTATGAGGCAGGAATACGGCTTTGGAATATGGCCATTCTTTGATGCGGTCTTTGCCGCGCTCCATGGCGTTTGCCGTTTGAGCTTCGATGGGATAACCATCGGCAAGCTGCATGGCCGGCGCAAGCACGTCTTTGAGGCTCATGGTGCCGTACTCCGCCAGCATCGTGCAGAGGCCGCCGGGCGTGCCCGGTGTTACTGCGGCAAGCGGGCCATATTCGGGAGGGTAGTTCATGCCTTTGCCTTTGAAGAACGCCGGTGTCGCACCTGTGGGAGCTACGCCGAGGGCATTGATGCCGATAACCTTCCCGGTCTTGGGATTGTAAATCAGCGCCTGGGTTTCACCGCCCCAGCTGAGCACATCCCACATCGTGCACGTGGCGGCCAGCATGGCGCAGGAGGCATCGACGGCGTTGCCGCCTTTCTGGAAGATCATGGCACCGGCTGTGGCCGCGAGGGGCTTGCCGGTGATCGCCATCCAGTTCTTGCCGTGTAATACGGGCTTTTGTGTTTGCTGGCCTGTAGCCGCCAGCGGTAGAAGAAGCGCGATAAGCTTCAAAAGTGATCGATTCATACGTTTAGGTTTTCGACTAGGATAATAAGGTAATGTACACGTGTCCTGACACAGGATGAACACCGTCTGTAAAATAGCATGGTGCCCGTTGTAACGAAAACGGCTACCGGTGCTCCTGGTATCGGTTAGCCGGAATAGCTCCGGCCAGGGCTTCTGCCTGTTGTGCTGTGAGCGCCGGGGCGTTAGCGGCAGCGAGTATTTGCTCCAGTTGTTCACGTGTCCGGATCCCAACGACGGCCGACGTAACCGCCGACGAACCGAGCACATACTGTATGGCTACCGCGGTAGCGCTGCGTCCGGAGCCTGAAAGCGTTTGAACAGCTTGTGCCGTAGCGGCCACCTCTGTTTCGATATGACTAAGATACGGTTTTGCCGGCTTATTGACCAGCATCCCCGACGCCAGCGTGCCCCGCGCCAGCACACCGATGTTATGCTGCTGCAACAGCGAAAGTATCTCTTCTTCGGGTCTGCGGTCCAGCAGGCTGTATTGCATCATTACGCTGGCTATGTTGGAGCGTTGAACGTATTCACGGATAACGTTGGGGCGGATCGATGATATGCCGTAATAGCGGATCTTCCCCTGTTTACAGAGAATCTCAAAAGCGTCTATCGTTTCGTCGATAGGATCGTTAATGGTGCCGCCATGGAGCTGGTACAGATCGATGTGGTCTACACCCAGGCGTTTGAGGCTTTGCTCGGCTGCGCGTATAATATAGTCGCGGGAAGCATTCCAGTCCCAGCCTGATCCGTCCGCGCGCCATTGATTACCGCCTTTGGTCGCGATATATACGTTGTCGCGCTTGTTGCGAAGTGCTTTGCCCACCGTTTCCTCGTTCATACCTTTGTTATAAAGGTCGGCGGTGTCGAAGTAATTTATGCCGTGATCTATAGCGGTATGTATAAGTCTTTCGTTCTCCGCATCGTCAGAGCCGAGCGACATACAGCCCATACTTATAGCGCTTATACTAAGCGACGATCTTCCAAGAGTGTTGTAATGCATTACTTTGTATACTTTTCTTCTATCGTCTTCAGGCCTTGCTGGATGTACTCTTTCGACCACCACTGGCCGTGAAGCACTACGCCCTGAACGTTGCGTGTCTGCGTGATGTCCTTGAGCGGATTGCCGCCGATGAGCACAAGATCGGCTACAGCGCCGGGTACGATCCTGCCCGTTTGCGTATGGAGATATTCGCCTACGTTTACCGTACCGGTCTTCAGGGCTTCGTAGGGAGATAGCCCCGCGCGCGTTATATACAATAGCTCATCATGAGTGGATATGCCGGGCACGTTGAATACCTGGGGAGCATCGCATCCCAGCAGCAGCCCCACACCGGCATCGTGGCATTGACGGATGATATTTCGACGGAGCTTGATGAAGTTATTGATCTTTGCTGTATCGTATTGAGGGTTTTCCAGAAGCGTCTTTTTGGAGTCCGTCCACTGTTTGATAGTTTCAGGTTTCATATACCGTATGTCGGGTTCTTGCAGGAATCGCTCGGGCGTAAAAGCAGGCGAGAACCAGCGGTCAGCCAGCGACTGTGTAGGCACAATCCAGATGTTGTGTTCCTTAAGCCCTGCGGCGAGCCTGGGAATGCGTGATGCATCGGCCTTGTCCGCCACGAACATGCCGAATAATCCGGTTTGTTGTTCGGTCATCGGCCCGAGATCCGGCACCAGCCCTTCAACAAAACCGTCAAGGTGATCGATGGAAGAGTAACCAGATTCTATTGCGTGCCACACGCCGACACCAAAGGAAACGTGGCCCACGAAAGGGATCTTTACTTCTTTGGCAGTCCGGGCAATGGCGTCGAACTTCTCCCGGCTAAGACCCGGATGAAGCTTCAGGAAGTCATAGCCGTCTTGTTTCTGTTTTCTTACCATAGCAGCGCCCGCCTCGGGCGAGGTTACGCTGATGCCATTGAAAGAAGGGCCTGTTGTAAAGAAGGTAGGACCGGATAATTCCCCCTTTCGGAGCTTATCACGAAGCTCCAGGTGTTTAGGATGGCCCAGCATACCGCGAATCGTGGTGATACCGTGAGATGCAAACAGAAACAGCACCTCTTTCATCGGCTCGAGGTCGTCGGTGGGAGGCACATGGGCGTGCATTTCGCCAAGACCAGGAATAAGATACTGGCCGGCACCATCGATCACAAAAGCTTGTTTACCATACTTGGGTTTATTGCCGATAGCGGCTATTTTTCCGTCCTTGATCACAATAGTTTGATTGGAGAGGATATGATCAGGAGCATCCATCGGAACGATGTTGACGGAATGGATCACGATCTCGCGGGTATGAGAATCCGGTAAGGTCTGGGTACAGGCGGTTATAACAGTGATAATCAGGAACAGCAGGGTTAATGCTGAATAACGGTAATGGCAGGTCATACGGTTAGGGGTTAAAAATTGGTTGACGGAATGTACGGAGGGGAAACTGTACGGGCAAGAAAAATCAGTGCGAGTGCGGAGAGCGAGAGCGGAGTGGTATTGAATTGATGTTAGACTACTATAATATGCTGAGAGTAGCGTGGGAGGAGAATTATGTATTGCCGGTGCCGGCGAATCATCGGTTCCCGATGAGTAAGTATGAGGTTTTGCCTGAGCAGCTCATACACGAGGGGACGATCGGAAAGGGGAATTTGTTCAGGCCGGGGAAAGTAGACGAGCGATGGATCTTAGGGGTACATGACAGGGATTATTGGGAAAGGTTAAAGGCCCGGGAACTGAGCGCGAAGGAGATGAGGCGCACGGGGTTTACAATGTCCCAGGCGTTGGTTGACAGAGAGGTGACGATCGTTCAGGGAACGCTCGCCTGTACGGAATATGCGCTGCTGCATGGTATCGCGATGAATATTGCCGGCGGAACACATCATGCTTTTACAAATCGGGGCGAAGGGTTTTGTCTGCTGAACGACATAGCGGCTGCCGCGAACTATTTGCTGGAGACGAAACGGGCGCGTAAGATACTCGTGGTCGACCTCGATGTGCACCAGGGTAACGGTACGGCTGAAATTTTCAGGAACGAGTCACGTGTATTCACATTCAGTATGCACGGTGCGCATAACTATCCGTTGGTGAAGGAAACGTCGGACCGGGATGTCGGGCTGCCAGATGGAACGGATGACCGCTTATACCTGACGACGCTTGATCGCGAGTTGAAGACATTACTGGATAAAGTCGGGCCGGATTTTATCTTTTATCAATCAGGTGTCGATATTCTCGGTACAGACGCGTTGGGGCGGCTTGGCGTTTCGCAGGCGGGGTGCAGGCAACGGGATAGTATGGTGTTTCGCCTGGCAAAAGATAATCGTATACCGGTCGTAGCCAGCATGGGAGGCGGCTATTCGAGGGAGTTCAGGCATATAATCGATGCGCATGCCAATACGTTTCGGGAGGCACAGTACGTTTTCTTTTGAAGCGCGACTTAAAAACATTCGGGGAGCGGAGGTTAGGGTTAGTTATCTTGTGGAGGATTATATACCTTCATATCGGGAAGGTCGTTGTGGGGATTGGGTGATGGATAGGATCAGGATTTATAACGCTTAATTTCTATGCAGGATACTGTTGTTTCTCGGGAAGAACGGAAGGGATTGTGGTTTGTCATAGGCGCATCGTCACTGGGAACGTTGATCGAGTGGTACGATTTTTACATATTCGGTAGCCTCGCTACTATTTTGTCGGAACAGTTTTTTCCAAAGACCAATCCGACAGCAGGATTTCTGTCTACACTGGCCACATTTGCGGCGGGCTTTATCGTGAGGCCTTTCGGGGCGATTGTATTCGGACGCCTCGGCGATCTTGTGGGGCGCAAGTATACATTCCTGGTAACGCTTATCCTGATGGGCGGTTCTACGTTTGCCATCGGGCTTATTCCGGGTTACGAGAAGATAGGTATTGTTGCACCGTTGCTGGTGTTATTGCTCCGGTTGCTGCAGGGCCTGGCCCTTGGTGGTGAATACGGAGGCGCAGCAACCTATGTAGCGGAGCATGCTCCTGCCAAACAACGCGGATTTTATACAAGCTTTATACAGACTACGGCCACGTTAGGGCTGTTTGTCTCGATAGGGGTTATTCTGTTGGTGAGGCGGTCGCTGGGAGTTGCGGAGTTCAGCGATTGGGGTTGGCGTATTCCGTTTCTCCTATCCGCGGTGCTGGTAGGCGTATCGGTATTTATCCGTATGCGGATGAAGGAGTCGCCCGTGTTTACCAAACTGAAGGCCGAAGGGCGCGTGTCGCGTAACCCGATCAGGGAAAGTTTTGGCAACAAGGATAATTTAAAACTTGTACTGATAGCCTTGTTCGGTGCGGCAGCCGGGCAGGGCGTTGTATGGTATACAGGTCAGTTCTATGCCATGACGTTTATCGAGAAGACATGTTTGATCGAATTCGAGCAGACGCGTAACATCGTAGCGATAGCATTGCTTATCGGAACACCGCTGTTTATATTTTTTGGCTGGTGGTCCGATCGCGTCGGCAGAAAATATATAATGATGGCGGGGCTTTTACTGGCAGTCGTGTTATATCGTCCGGTGTATTCCAGGATGTACGCGTTGGCCAATATTCAATCCAAGGCAGAAGTGGCCGATCTGAAGACGATACAAAGAAAACGCAGCATTTCGGCTGCCGGCGATTCGCTTCTCACCATAAAAGCTACACGGCATTTTGACGACAGCACGCGGGTTGTGGAAACCACCATACGAACGGTACCAAAGGCAGCGGGTAGTGAAACGCATATAGAAACGCATAAGGAAGTGCTGCTGCATGGCGGAGCGTATTACGGTATGATCGGATTGGTGCTGATTCAGCTCATCCTGGTCACGATGGTCTACGGACCGATAGCGGCGTTCCTGGTGGAGCTGTTTCCCACACGGATACGATATACGTCCATGTCGCTGCCGTACCACATTGGCAACGGCGTCTTTGGAGGCCTTACGCCATTTATCGCCACAAGCCTGTACGAATATAGCAAGACACCCGCCCAGCCATCGGGAGATCCGTTTGCCGGATTATTTTACCCGATAGCGATAGCAGGGCTTACGTTTATAACGGGTATGATTTTTTTACGCAATCGCAGGCCAGGAGACCTTATCGATTGAAAGTATGCCTTTTACCGCAGCGCATCCCGCTATAGTATTACCATTTTCACGTATCCGGTATTTGTCCGCTACAGGTCTTATTGCCGGCAGCGTTGCGCCTGATTTTGAGTACTTTTTCAAGCTGAGTGTCGAGAGCTATTACAGTCATACGCTACTGGGCGTATTGTACTACGACATGCCGGTGGCAACGATCCTGGCGTTCGTGTTTCACCGCGTGGTGAAAACGAATCTTGTCCATAATCTGCCGCCCATTTTTCAACGGAGGCTCCGGCCCATGCTGGACCTCGATTTTACAGCATACATAAAGACGCACTGGGCGATATTCCTGGTCTCAACGTTGCTCGGGGCCTTGTCGCATTTACTGTGGGATAGCTTTACCCATAATGGTGGCTACTTCGCCCGACTGTTCTCAGACTATTACCGCCGCATCTTTATTCCCTATGATGGCGTTCGATATCCATTGTTCTATGCCTTACAGCAGATCAGCACAGCCCTCGGATTGATGACGGTATTGTTATATGTCCTTTTTCTGAAACCACAGCCAGGACCTGTAACACAACTGCGGCTGATGTACTGGATCATATTTCTGCTGATCACGGGGGCTACGGTTGTACTCCGCTTTACGATCAACCCCGCGGATTATGAGATCGGTAATCTCGTGGTGAGTACCGTTAGCGGAATGATGCTCGCGCTCGTTGTCAACGGTTTTATTAACTTTAAAACATGGCCAAACGATCACAATGGGGACAGGTAGGCAAACGCGCGGTTGAGCTTTCGAACCTGGAAAAGATCCTTTTTCCGGACGATAATATAATGAAAGCGGAAGTGATCGAGTATTACCTCAAAGTGGCTCCCACATTGCTCCATCATGTCAAAGGCCGGGCGCTTACCCTGATACGTTTCCCGGACGGCGTAGGCGGAGAGAGCTTTTATCAAAAGAATAAACCCGACTGGACGCCCGATTGGATCGAATATGTCCGGCTTGGCAAAGAACAAAAAGATTACATCATAGCAACCGAGCCCGCCACGCTGGTGTGGCTTGCCAACCTGGCTTCCCTGGAGCTGCACCAGTTGCACGGAAGACAACCCAATTATGACTACCCTGATTACATGGTGTTTGACCTCGACCCTCCTGAGGGCTATGTCTTCGCAGACGTGGTGAAGATTGCGCTGGAGCTGAAGCCGCACCTGGAGAGCTATGGATATACGCCATTTATAAAGACGACCGGCGGCAAAGGCGTGCATGTATGCTGCCCGATAGAGCCCAGGTGGGATTTTCATACGGTGTTCGAGGCAGCAGAGGATATAGCCAAACCGTTTGTAGCACGGCATAGCCAGCGGTTAACATTGCATCTGAAGAAAGAAGCGCGGCAGGGGCGTGTACTGGTGGATATATTCCGGATAAGGAGCGGTCAGAGCATAGTGTCCCCGTACAGTCTTCGTGGCCGGGCGGGTGCGCCGGTTTCAATGCCGCTGTCGTGGGATGTATTCAGCAAGATAAAAGACCCGAAGCAATATAATTTGCATACGGCACTCGGGATCTTGCAAACCGATGGCGATGCATGGGCTGACTTCGAGGCATGCGCGGTGGAGCTGCATACACATAGAAAAGCCGCACCGGCCACGACAAAGAAATTACCGGCATCACGTAAGCATAAATCACCCGAGCAGCTGGCGACTTACGCCAAGAAGCGCGATTTTGAGCAGACGCCGGAACCGGCAGGGCAGGTGAGTGGCGAAGCGGGTAGCCGTTTCGTAATACACCGCCATCACGCGTCGAGGCTTCACTACGATCTGCGCCTCGAACGCGATGGCGTGCTGAAGTCGTGGGCCGTGCCCAAGGGACTGCCGCCGCATCCCGGCGTAAAGCGTCTGGCCGTGCAGACAGAGGATCACCCGATGGAGTATCTCACATTCGATGGTAAGATCCCGAAGGGGCAATATGGCGCCGGTGAAATGTGGGTGTATGCCACAGGCAAATACCAGGTCACAAAAGATAAGAAGGACGGTTTCTATTTCCGGCTAAGTGGTAAAGAAGTGAGTGGTGAGTACCGCATCCACACAATGAAAGATAAGGAATGGCTGCTGGAACGCGTGGACGATCCGCAGGTAGATTACCTGCATGCCATACAGGAGCCGATGCTCGCCGGACACGCCGATGAGCCACCGAAAGGAGACGACCATCTCTTTGAGCTGAAGTGGGATGGAATACGGGCTATCGTGGTGCTGGAAGATGGCAATATAACGATACACACGCGCAACGGCCGGGATGTGACAAAGCAGTTTCCGGAGCTGCAGATGGGAGAGAAATCGTTTCGCGCCACCTGTGGTGTATTCGATGCCGAGATCGTCTGCCTGGATGACGCGGGCAAACCGGTCTTTAAACGCGTCATCAACCGGTTGATGACCACAGGTGAGATCGCGATCCGGAAAGCGTCTGAAAAGAATAATGTATACTGTTACATATTCGATAGTCTGTATCTTGACGGACGGCCACTTGTCAACGAGCCGTTGCTGAAGCGTAAGATCTGGCTCCGCGATGCGATCAGGCCCGATACACCATACCGCTTCAGCGACGATGTGGCCGATGGCGATTCCCTTTATAATGCCGCGCGCGAGCACGGCCTCGAGGGCATCATGGCCAAACGCAAGGACAGCAAATACACCACCGGCCGCCGAAGCGATAACTGGCTTAAGATCAAAATTCGTCAGACGGCAGAAGTCTGCATCGTTGGCTATACAGTAGGAAAGGGAGATCGTCGCGATACCTTTGGAGCCCTGCAGATGGCGGAGCGCGTCGACGGCGTGCTGGAATACCGCGGTAAAGTAGGGACGGGCTTTGACGTGGCAACCACCACAGAGATTATGAATGTGCTGAAGAAACGAAAGGTTATCAAAAAGCACGATGTAACGGGCAATATAGTAGACGCACGGTTTACCACCTGGCTCGAGCCGGGCGTCATAGCCGAGATCAGCTACGCAAAGTTTACGCCCGACCGGATGTATCGGGAGCCCGTGTTTGTACGGCTTAGGCCAGACTTGTATTGATATCCCAGGGAAGCAAGCTGTATTAATTATGCGGACAGATGCGCTCCCGCATCTTTGAATCTGGCTTCATGCCAAGCGACTCGGCCTTTACCAGGTCGCTGCAGGCTTCGGGATGTTTGAGATGATAACGCGCTATGGCCCGATTGTAGTAAGCGGGGCCGAGGTCGGCTTTATAGACGAGAGCCACGGTATAGTCGTCGGCAGCATCTTTATAACGCTCCTGTTTCATCAGAACATTGGCGCGGTTTATCCAGGCTTTTACAAAATCTTCCTTTATCGTAATCGCATGGGTATAGTCTGAAAAGGCGCCGTTATAATCTTTAACCCGTTCACGGGCAAGGCCTCTGCCGAGCCAGATCTCAGGATCGCGGTCCTCGATTTCAAGAGCTTTTGTATAGTCTGCTATGGCACCCTTATAATAACCACCTTCCATCCGCTGCCAGGCGCGCTCAAGATAAGGATACAACATCGACGAATCGCTGTCGATAGCTTGCTCCAATGGATCTTTTGCCTCCTGCTTTGATTTCGCACCCCCGGTCCGTTTGAAAACGGCGATGTTGTGTAGCGCCATAGTATGGCGGGGGTTGATCGCAAGGGCCTTGTTATAGTCCGCCAGCGCGGCTGCGGAGTCGCCAAGGTTCTGACGCGCCAGCGCACGGTTTACATAATAGTCGGCTTCCCGGGGTTCCAGCCGTATAGCAGAGTCGAGCCAGGCAACGGCCCTGGTATAGGCCTTCTGACGGAGATCGATCATGCCGATATAGTTGTACACGATGGGGCGGTTATTGCCTTGTGTGGTAATGATCTGGTTTACACCGCCGGCCGTTGCCGCACGATTGTAATAAACGGATTGGGTTTCTCCGGCAGGGAGCTGAAGTAGGCGCACGAAATCTTCGCGGGCCTGATCGTATTTCTGCAGCTGATAGCGTATGGCGGCACGGCTGAAGAGCGCTTCGGCATTGTCCGGGCGCATGTTCAGGTAAATGCTGTAGTCGGTAAGGGCACCTTCAACATCTTTCAGCTGCTCGCGGGCTGTGGCACGGAGGAAGTAGGCGCCGGCCAGAGACGGCTTTTGCTCCAGGGCCTGATTTAATAGTTCGATGGCTTGACGGTAGTTACCGGCGTTGTATTCTGTTTCCGCTTGCTCATACCATTTCTCGGGCGACGGGCGTTTATCTTGTGCACGGCCTATCGTGTAGAACAGTATCAGCAAAATGACAGGTGAGGTTTTCATGGTTGTGTTTTATAACGAAATATAGTTTCGCTTAGTCTAAACCCTTTAGATTCAAATTCTGTTTAACCACGTATGGAAACAACAAAGAAGCAAAGCCGTAAATCGGCGAGCGGCGCTTCGGTGCCCCCAGTGGACAAGATCCGCGCAGCATATAAGGAACACTGGCTCCTCAACGGAACTGCTCCGGTGTCTATTTACAAGTTTTGTCTGGACCTTGGTATTCGTGAGGAGGATTTTTATGCACATTTCGGTTCGTTCGAAGGGCTGGAGCGTGACATCTGGAAAGGCTTTATTACAAAAACCATAGACCGGCTGCAGGCGGACGAGACGTTTGCGGTGTTCTCTGCCCGGGAGAAAGCCCTCGCTTTTTACTATACGTTACTGGAGGAATTGACGGGTAGCCGCAGCTATGTATTGCTTCACCTGGGTAAAATAAGACGCCCTGAGGTTGTTCCAGACTATCTGAAGTCTTTCAAACCGGTATTTGAGACCTTTATCGCCGATATCGTGGCCGAAGGGCAGGAGTGCGGCGAAATTGCAAAACGACCGGTGCTGGACAAACGATATCCACAATTATTCTGGCTGCACATGGGATTTGTCCTGTTGTTCTGGCGCGATGACGACAGCGCGGGATTCGATAAGACCGACGCGGCGGTAGAGAAGTCAGTCAACCTCGCATTCGATCTTATCGGAAAAGGAGCAGTAGACTCCATGCTCGATTTCGGAAAGTTTCTATGGCAGAATAAGTAAGCCGGCGCCGTAGCTTACCAAAACAGAATGTTCATTAAATCAGGACTATGAAGGAGTTTGATAAGATTCCGGTGACGAAAGTGCAACGGGCTACGAAGTTTGTGGTGACAGGAGCAAAAATAGGCTCGAATTATCTGAAGCATTATGGAAAGCAGTTAATTAACGGCGACGATGACCGGTCGACCCTACACGAAGATAACGCACGGGATATTTACAAGTCACTGAGTGAGCTGAAGGGCAGCGCCCTTAAAGTGGCACAAATGCTGAGTATGGACAAAAGCCTGCTGCCTACGGCGTATCAGCGTCAGTTCGCAATGGCTCAATACAGCGCGCCTCCGTTGTCATATCCATTGGTAGTAAAGACGTTTCAGAAATACTTCGGGAAGGGCCCGGATCGTATGTTCGACACGTTTACAAAGTCGGCTGTCAATGCAGCATCGATGGGCCAGGTGCACCAGGCAACATTGAACGGAAAGAAGCTGGCAGTCAAGATCCAGTATCCCGGAGTCGCCGACAGTGTGAAGTCAGACCTGGCAATGGTCAAGCCCATCGCGCTAACCATGTTCAAATTGAACGCAGTAGAATACGACGAATTTATAGAGGAAGTGGAACAGCGTATGCTCGAAGAAACCGATTATTCGCTTGAGCTAAGCCGTTCGATAGACCTCTCTTCGCGAACAGGCGGAATCAAAAACGTCGTGTTCCCCAAATATTATCCTGAACACTCCTCCGCCAAGATCCTGACCATGGATTGGCTCGAGGGCAAGCCGCTGGGAGAGTTACTCAAACAGCCCATCCCCGAAGGCGTCGGCACCAGCATCGGACAGGCACTATGGGACTTTTATCACCACCAGATGCACCAGTTAAAAGCGGTACATGCCGACCCCCATCCCGGTAACTTCATCGTAATGCCCGATCATAAGCTCGGCATCATCGACTTCGGCTGCGTAAAGGTAATACCGGAGGAATTCTACGGTGTCTATTTCAAACTGCTGGACAGAAGCGTGCTCCGCAATGCGAAAGAAAAAGAAGAGTTGTTCTATCAACTACGGTTTATATACCCGGATGATACTGCGAAAGACAAAGCCTTCTTTATGGAACTGTTCGGTAAGCTCGTAGAGTTGCTGAGCCGGCCATTTGAAACCGATCACTTCGACTTCTCAGACAAAGCCTATTTCGAAACGCTCTATAAATTCGGCGAAGAGCTTACAGCCATGAAGGAACTCCGGGAATCCAAGAAAGCCCGCGGCGTAAAAGATGCCGTATATATCAATAGAACATATTTTGGCTTATACACCATCCTGCACGACCTGGGTGCAAAGGTGAAAGTGAGATAGAACTCCTTCATAGTGTAACCTTATAAAGGAGAAGAAGCTGCTCAAAGGGCAGCTTCTTCTCCTTTCTCCCGTTGCCCTGATGACGCTGTCGATGTTTAGAGAATTTTCCATGTCTTTTTGTAACGTGCTGTCGATTTCAGAGAAGCGCTTCAATGCATTTGCAGAAACACTAAGGGATGCAATTATCGCCTGGATGTCGGAATCCGAAACGCCCGCTTCTGCACGATTTTCAAATGGTGTATTTAAAAGTTTGATAAACGCATATACATTCGTGTCTCCCGTTTCTTCTTCGTGGTGAAGGAATGTCATAAACGAAGAGTCGTTCAGGAAATAGTTGCGCATAGAGTCGTATTCTAAACGGGTAAATTCTTCTTCCATTTTCTTTTTGTCTTCCCTCGGAGAAGGAGCGCATTGCATTAAAACAAAAATGGAAAGTGTAGTGATTGTGTTGCGACAGGCGTATACTTGTGGTAGCATGGTTTATTGAAGGCAAGCTGAATTAGTCCATTAAACGAAGATAGAGAGGTAGAGGGAAGTACCAAATAGAAAAGCCAGGCTTTATGCCTGGCTTTTTTTGATATCCCCGTAATTCAGATAGATGACACCCACATTAATTCAAAAAAGCGTCAGTCTTTGAAAAGAACCATGCAGGGTCGTCGTAGAAAATGAAGTGTTTGGCCGTGTCGGTGATCTCTACTTTGGCGTTGGGAACAGTTGCCACCTGGGCCTTGTAGCTGGTAGCTATGGATTCATGCGTAGCACCATAGTCCTTATACGCGATCCAGGCGCCGAGCAAAAGAACGGGACAATCTATGGTGGCGACGTTCTTACGAAGGTCGGTGGTAAACATCTCGAACATAACCTGTGCTTGTGTCTTTACATCGCAGTTGCTGCTGATGGCTGCTACCTTGTCTATGTTCTCAGGACTGGTGATCATGGTTGTGAGATACATTTTTGTATTGGTCCTGAACTGCTCCTGAGTTTGGTTGCCCATAGTTTTAACAATATTGTCGGCCATTGGCTTTGCAGACTCTGCGGTGGCTCCGGGCATCTGTAGCGCAGGCATAAAGGGAACTCCGTCAACGGCAATCACCTTACTGAAGGTGCCCGGTGCGCTGGCGGCAGTCCAGAAGGCAAGAAAGCCGCCCATGCTGTGGCCCATGATGGCAGGCTTCTTGAGCTTTTTGTCCTTTATATATACAAGGATATCATTCTTAACAGTCTCCAGGAAGTTGTCGGTGAGCGCAGGCGGATTAGAGCCGAAGCCGGCCAGGGTAAGAATATGACATTCGTAGCGGTCCTGGTAATGGGCAACAGTTTCTTTCCAAACCTCGCCGGTGCAGGTAAGACCGTGGATGAGGATAAGCGGAGTGCCTTTCCCCTTTACTTCCACGGAGAAGTGTTGCTCTGCGCGCGCTACAAGGCTGCCAAGTAATAAGGCGGCCAGCAGGCCAATGGCGGGTAATGAGAAGATGCGTTTCATAATATATTTGTTTTGTTGGGTTTGATGCTTCAAAGGAACGCCGGACAGACGGGGTAAAAAATTAATGTTGACTAACTGCACGAGTCCGCTGACCATTGTGAAAATTGGCGGTATTTACCTGAGGCAGGCAAATGCGGAAGAGAGATACGGACCATTTGACCATATAAATTATGCAGTTGGTCAATGGAAATCGACAGGTAATGATCGGTGTCAGAGGGTAATGCCCCGGGTTGTCGGATTGGTCAACGCTTTTAGACGGTTGGTCAATCAAAATAGAGCGGATTGCACGTTGTTGTGTTATTTTAACGACATGAATACGGAACGCTTGTGGTATTTACTGGACCGGCTCAAGGTCCATCATATCCTTTTCTGGATATGTTACTATTTTTTCTGGGTCCAGGTCTATAGGTCTATGTATACCAACATCATGGAGCTATACATTGTCACCGGGATCTACCTGGTCTTCAACTCTGCAAATTTTTATTTGGTGAGTTATTGGGTCGTGCCGCAGTTCTATAAAACGAGGCGTTACGTAATATCCTTGCTGCTCTTTGTAGGGATACTGCTTGCCGCAAGCGTAGGGCTTAGCGTTTCGCTCAATGCTTTTATGTGGTTCCGTGAGGTTAACAAGGCTATTCCAGTATCGGCAATGTTTTACTACGGAGTGATTTCCAATCTGACGATCTTCGGCGTCGCCTCGGGGCTTAAACAGATGATGGGCCACTTCAGAGCCGACCGAACGGAGGCAGAAGCGCGCGGCACGCGCATAGAGGCAGAGCTGCAATACCTGAAAGCACAGGTCAACCCACACTTTTTGTTTAATGCGATCAATAGTGTGTATTTCCTGATCAAGAAAGATCCGGACAAAGCCTCGGAGACATTGATAAAACTAAGCGATCTGCTGCGTTTTCAGCTCTATGATTGCTCCGCCAATACCATCGGTATCGACCAGGAGCTTGTATACCTCGAGAATTACATGGCCCTTGAAAAGCTACGACGTGGCGAGCGTGTTACCGTAGAATACCACAGGGAAGGTGAATTACGCGGGTTTCAACTGGCCCCGCTGATCCTGATACCCTTCCTGGAAAATGCATTCAAATTTGTATCGAGCCATACCGACCGGCCGAATATAATACGGGTCGTACTTAGCCGGGAGGACACCACGCTTCGGGCATCGTTCTTCAATATGTACGAGAAGCTTCAGCGTAACGATGTAGGAGGGATAGGATTGAAGAATGTAACGCGCCGGTTGGAGTTGTTGTATCCGAAGTATACATTGGACGTCAAAGACGAGCGCGATACATATTCCGTGACTTTAACCATACCGCTGTCATGAAAAAGATACAGACGATTGTTGTAGAAGATGAGCCACTGGCCCGCGAAGGAATGCTGAGCTATGTCGCCGACGTCGATTTCCTGGAAGTAGTGGCAGCGTGCGAGAGCGCGCTGGAAGCAAACAAGGTGCTGTCGTCACAGCCGGTAGACCTGATGTTCCTGGATATACAGATGCCCCGCCTTACCGGTATCGATTTCCTGAAGTCGCTCACCAAACCGCCGATGGTAATCATGACAACGGCCTATCCAAACTTCGCGTTGCAGGGCTACGAACTCGATGTTATCGATTACCTGGTAAAACCGTTTCCCTTCGACCGTTTTCTAAAGGCAGTCAATAAAGCAAACGACTTTTATACGTTACGCAACCGTACGCCGGAAGGAGCGACACCCGCCCGCGAGGACTATTTCTTTGTGAAGTGCGACTACCGGTATGAAAAAATCCACTTCGACGCTATCCTGTATGTCGAGGGCATGGAAAACTACGTCGTGATCCATACCAACGAGAAGTCGTTTATGACGCTGCTGCGCATGAAGAACATAGAAGAGATCCTGCCTTCACCCGCATTTATGCGTATCCACAAGTCCTACATCGCATCGGTAAAGGCAATATCATCCATCGACGGCAACGAGGTGCTTATCGGCTCAAAGCGACTGCCCCTGAGCCGTGAGAAAAAGGCCGACATCCTCGAGCGGTTGCTACGAAATTGAAAAACGTTAGCGCAGAAAGAAGTTGATATGCGCGCTGAATACAGTAGAGAGCCGTGGCTGGCCGGCTACAAACTGGGTGATCTGCAGCATACCGGAAGTTTTACGGCTCAGCATTTTGCCAACCTCCGTTTTAATAAAAAGGAAGTATGTGTTTTCTACAAAAGTAAAGTCCGTATCGACAGTTAGCCCTATCCAGCCATCCCACTCACGAAGAAGGTAATACGTGGGAATCGTGATATCCAGGTTTTGCAATTGCTCATCTTTCTCCGGGTCTTCCAGGTCAGGCACACCGTTAGCCCCGGCGCGACTGTTTACATCCGATGTCGAAAGCTGGAAACGAACCGTCGGATAAATGAACCAATCCATATCCGCCTGGTAAGTAAATGTAACACCAGGCCGTAAAACCCATGAGCCAACGCCGCGTCCCAACCGCTCGTTACCGGTAGGCGTGGTAACCTCCAGGCTGGTGGCAACTCTCTTTAACCCCAAAACGCTTTTGGTTGAGATATAAGGTATGCCGACGTAGGTGAAGCGGATGTCGCCGATGCCCGTTGTGTTCTCAAAGCCGGCAAAGTTCCCGTTGAAGATGCAGTGTACTGCCGGAATGGCGATACCCATGCGATGACGATTGTTGGGAATGCCGTAGTCATAGCCGAACGAGGCAGAGTAAAAACGGTGACCACCCGAAAAATAATACGAATCAAAATCGGTCACAACCCGGCTTTGAACATTGGCGGGGTCATAAGGCGCATAGGTCTCAACAGTACCGTTGGAAACTGACTCATCCGTGGATTGGGCAACGGCAGGAGAAACGAACAACAATACGATCAGAACAGGGTAAATACGATGCATGTAGCTAATGGTTAGGTCAGGCACGGAATTTTGAAAAATACTTCGCTGATAACGTCAACAGCGCCCTCAAGGTATGAAATTGTAGAAAAAGATCAGTTATAGATTGATAATGTGTTTCATTGTCAGTACTTTAGGGTAGTCTATTTAATTTTTTAAACTAAGTGTATTATGCGCGCCATCTGGAAAGGACACATTCAGTTTTCCCTGGTTACCATACCGGTTCGGATTTATAACGCCATCGATTCGGGGCAGTCGATCAGTTTCAACCTGTTGTCCAAAGAGGGGCACAATCCGGTTACGTACGAAAAAAAGGATAAGATTACCGGTAAAGCGTTAAGAACAGACGATATCGTAAAGGGTTATCAATATGCGCCGAGCCAGTACGTAATTATCGAGGCGGCGGACCTTGAAAAAGTAAAGCTGAAAAGCGAGAAAGTAATCGAGATCGAAGGATTCGTCGATGCGACCGAGGTTTCGCCCACGTTATACGAGGCACCGTATTACATCGGACCCGATGGAGACATAGCCGCAAAAACGTACGGGTTGCTGAGCCACACCCTGAAAGAAAGTGGCAAAATGGCCGTGGGTAAAGTGGTGCTGCGCGACCGCGAAACACCGGTTCTCCTCGCGCCGATGGAAGCCGGCATGGTAATGTACCGGCTGCGCTTTCCCAACGAGGTACGCCCCATACGCGAGGTACCGCAGCTGCTGGAGGTAAAGCCCGACAAAGAGCAGCTAAAGCTGGCGAAGACACTGGTGGATTCAATGTCCATAAAATTCAGCCAGATAGAGATGAAGGACCACTACTACGAAGCGCTGAAAGACATCGTCGAGGCAAAGATCGCCGGCAAGGAGATCATCAGTCTCGAGCCCGAAACCCCAAAAGTGGTGGATATCATGACCGCCCTCAAGGCCAGTATCGACGCCGCCAAGAAGCCCATGGAAAAAGCCAAGGGAACAGCTGGTAAAAAAGCAGCTGCCGAGAAAACAGCAGAGAAAAAGCCGGCTAAAACAGCAAAGCGAAAGGCCGGATAAAAAGAATATATGTATCTTCGCGTGCGATGGCAAAAGTTGTAAAATTCTATAATCCCGTTCCGGAAAGATTTGGTCCTCAGCGAGTAAGACGGAATAAAAATGCAGAGGCGTCCAGGAAAACGGCTCAGCTCGATTTATTTTCGGGAGGAAAGGTTGTGCCATTAAACCAGCTATCCGTATTTGAAGAAGCCCTACAGGCTGATGAGCAGGGCAAGAAGCAATTTGCCCGTGAGCTATACCTGAAAGCCATCGAAACAGGCACCGATGTGGCCGATGCATACTGCAACCTCGGAATCCTCGAATCACAAGCCCAGGCCTACCCTAAAGCCATCGATTGTTTTACTCAGTGCCTCAAGCACGACCCGCGCCATTTCGAAGCACACTATAACCTCGCGAACGCCTATGGCGAAGTAGGCGACTTTGCACTCGCCAAAGTTCACTACGAGATCGCCATCGAAATCGAGCCCACGTTCACCAACAGCTATTTCAACCTCGGCCTAATCCAGGCCATGAACAAAGAGTTCAAAGCCGCCATCCGCACCCTCCGCCGCTACTGCCAGGTCACCCCCGTAGAAGACCACGGCCCCGCCAACGATCTTATCAGCAAACTCAGCTTTACAGTCTAAACCAAAGCCTTTAACTGGCGTGAGGTAATTTATTCATAACCAATTGATAATCAGCTATAATCAATTAACAACCGAGTCACAAGAGAAGCAGCCCCGGATCTACAACGACCACAGCGTAATAAAGAAAAGCAGGAACTTATAAGCCTCCAGCGCCAGAAATAGCCCTATTACACCCAAAAAAGCTTTGATAACCAGGCGCTTACCCTTCTGGTTATAGAAATTCTGTGCCGCTCGGAAAATGAAGTACAGGTTAGTCAGCACGAAAATGATCGTGATCGTAAGGTCATTCAGATAAACGCCCCACGTTAGCTTGCCCCAATGAAAGAGCGTATTCATCAACATCAGCACGATGTACATCCCGATAGCATTGATCGCCAGGTTAAAGCTTGACAGCTCGATTGCCAGCGCGATATGATCGGAGAAAAGACGATTACGCCTCCGGAAAATGACGCTGAGCGGCAAAGCGGCCAGCGCAATAAACAAAACCACCAGCAGCTTGGCCAAACGGTTTGTCTTGTCGTTATACATCAGCTCCAACCCGATCATCGAGATTTTTTCAGCCACGAGCTTGTGAGCAATGATCGACCGCGCGATCTCCGCATGCGCCAGATATCTGATCTGGGTCTTAAGCGACGGATTGAACAGCTGAAGAACCGGAAACAGGAAGTAAATCACATTCAGAATGAAGAACATCTGCAGCGGCCTCATGTAAGGCACACGACGGCCATCGACATATTCGCGGGAAAGAAAACCAGGATTGAGGATCGTGAGCCGCAGCGACTTGATAAACCGGTTGTCGCCTATGGTGGTTGCCATAAGCACGGTCCGCAGAGAGGTGGTGGACTTACGATCACGCGCGTCAAGCACCTTTTCACCACATACATTACAAAAGAAACCCTTGAACTCGTGAGAGCAGGTTTTACAGGTATGTTGCAGGAGCGGTCCGGATCCGATCATACAATAAAAGTACGGGATTAGCAGTATGCAGAATAGGCGAGGTACGCAGGTGACTAACCTATGTAATAATTTCCCACTTTCCAGATGCGTCCTTTCCGTAGGAGAGGCCGTTGCTCATGTGGTGAATGGTCCGGCCCGAGGTATCTTTAGCGCTGGAGCGCTCGCTCACCCGGATACCGTTGTTCTCGCGCGAAAGAAAAGCCATAAGCGCATTCAGTGTCGGCGCTACGTCCGACAGCCATTGATCATCTCCTTCGCGTACAAATGCCTGACTCATGTGATGTTGTTAACGGGTACTATCCCGGGTTAGTTCCTTGAGGATCCGTTTTGCCCGCGAGGCAAACGCCGGCGCTGCATACGGCATCTCGTCTTCAATAATGATTCTCAATTCTTTACACAGATCGGGCTCGTCACGTATGATGGAGAATACAACCGTCATGGCAAAAGCCCGGATGGCGCCGGCCTCTTTCCGATCCTGCAGGTATTGAAAGCATAGGTCGGTCACGTCTCCACGATAACGCGAAGGAATGTCGATATACTGCAGCAGGCGCATCGTGTTTCGCTTTACAGCATCGTGAATTCCCGGCTTGCCCAGAAAGCGGAGAAGCTTGCCGAGATGCGGCCTTACCAGGGGCGGATTTTGCTCCACCGCAAGGCTCAAGGGCCATGCCGCCCGTTGAGTAATTCTGTAAGGGCCAGCGAGATATATATCTATCAATTTCTTGAACTGAACAGGGCTATCTTTCACATAATCAGCTACTTTATTAGCCTGTAGACGGCTGTGGCTGCGCATTAATTCCCGGGCGATGTCCATTGGCAGATAAATTCTGAACGATTACCGTTGTTTACAGCATATAAACCTTTGTCATTTAGTTCCTTTCAATGGCCACCCTACATTTGAGCTTCACTTAACCGGACACGCTTATGGAACTCGCTATTATCGTCGTCTCCACCGTTTCGTTTCAGGTAGGTTTGTGTATATTCTGTTACCTCACGAAGCGTTCGCGTAGTATTACCCCGCCGGCTTTAAAAGCTTCGGCATTTCTTCATTAGACTTATGAATCTCCCGGACTAAAGCTTGGGAGATACGATGAAGGCGGCGATAAACGACAGGATCGACACCACAAATCCGAACATGAACACATTATACGCCAGGCGAAGGAACTTGTACTTCCGGCCCAGAACTTTACCCAGGTAGTATATATCTTTGATCATGCTGCCATACAGGTAGTCGCTGTCCTTCATCATCTCTTTCATACTCCATTCATAGTCCTCGATCTTCATACCGAAGAAGTTGCCGAAGAACAGGAGATTCGTACGTTTACCCTTGATATCCTCGCGGGTAAATGTTCCCGAAGATATGTTCGGGCGCGTGGCGAGAATAGCCAGTACAGTCGTAGACAGGCAGACCACTACCAGCATAATGGTGGGAACGATCAGGCGCGGGTTTTCTTCGAGCTTGCGTACCAGCACCGACACCACGATCGAGAGTATGATCGAGTTTATCGTGATGAGAATGTTGGCCTTGTTATCGGCCATCTCGCTCAACATGATATGGTTTGAAGAGGTGGTTCGAAACATCGTTTCGATGCCCCGGTCAGGTTTCTTGTCTTTGTCTAGCTTGTGTTTCAGCTTCTCGACTTCTTCCTCCATCTTCTTGTACTTTTTTTCCTTCTTTTCTTTCTTCTCGGGATCCAATATCTTTCGTAAGCGTTTAATGTTCTTCTTCTTGCCGCTTTGAAGCTCGTCTTGTCCGTAGGGAGTATGGTAATGGTGGGCTTCCATGAAGTCCAGGTTGAAACGCAGCCACTCCTTGTCCTTCATGTCCTTGAAGCCCAGGGCGCGCCATTCCTCGCGTAGCTTGAAGCCGAGCTCGTCGCATTGTTCGGACGATAGATGATAAAGGTCTGCGTCACAGAGCACTTTACTGATCATGTTCTTCGGCTGCTGCGGCATTTTAGTCGCCATGATCGCCTCGGTAACGTCAGTGATCTTCTGCGCAGACGCATGGAGATCCTGCAAAAGGTTCCGGGCTTTTTCGGCGGCAATGTCTTCGTGGTTTTCAGCGCCTATCTCATAGCCGATGTCGTGAAGCCAGGCCGCAATAACGACGGACTCCGTCTCGTCGTCAGAAAGGCTGGAGTGGCTGCCGATCTTCCGGGCTGCCTCTACCACGGCCACCGTATGTTCGAGGTTGTGGAAAGCGCGTTTCTCGAACGCTTTACCTGCAAATACTCTCTCGGCCAGCGCTCGCGCCTGCTGTATCAGTTCGCTATCCATGGGTGTCGGTAAACTAGAACGGGTAAAAATATATAAAAAAGCCACGACGAACGAGCGCGAGCCACCCAGTTTCATGTATAATTCTACTGAAGTCGTGTATTAATCCAAGATTTGCCGCATATCCTGTATTAAGATTCGCGCCTTCGGCAGTAGATTTACGCACATAGTATTTACAACCCCCATGGTAAGACCTCTACTATCGATTTTTCTGTTTGTCGCGCTGTTGTATAGCCTCCCGTTCCGCGTATCGGCCCAGGACACTACGGGCGATTACTCGCTGTTCCTGATAGGCGACTGCGGCGAGCCGGCCATAGCCACCAGCCCGATGGGTAAAGTACTGCGCCGCGAAGTGATGGCCGCAGGTACAGCCGCTAAAGTCGTCTATCTGGGTGACAATGTTTACCCACGAGGCCTCTCGGACGTAGGGGATCGCGACCGCGTGCGCGGCGAAAAGATATTACAGAACCAGGTAGACTGGGTGAAAGGCCTCGGCGTGCAAGGCATATTCGTACCCGGTAACCACGACTGGCAACGCGGCAAACGAAACGGTATCGACTTTATACACAACCAACAGGCATGGCTCGACTCGCTGGAAGATAAAAATATAGGACTGCTGCCACGGGACGGCTGTCCGGGACCGGTAGAAATCCCGCTTTCGGATAACGCTGTGCTCGTTATTATAGACACGCAGTGGCTCCTGCATCCCTGGGATAAACCCGGCGACGATAGCTCGTGCGACGCACAGTCACCGGCCGCGCTGATGGGATTGCTCAGCGACGTGTTCCGCCGTCATGCCGATAAACGGATCATCCTCGCGGGCCACCACCCGCTTATTACCTACGGCGAGCACGGAGGAGTATTCAAACTAAAAGATCACCTGTTCCCTTTGACGGATATAAACCACAAGCTATATATACCGATGCCCGTAATAGGCTCGATATACCCGCTGTATCGCAAGTGGTTCGGTGATATACAAGATACCCAACATCCTACCTATAAGGAATACAGCCGGCTGTTACAGGCATTATTGAGCGAGTTTCCCGGCAGTGTATATGCCGCTGGTCATGAGCACGCGCTTCAGTATATTGTGAAGGACGGAACCCATCATATCGTAAGCGGTGCAGGCAGTAAATCGTCATTTGTAAAGAAGAAAAAATACTCACGTTATGCCGGGTCGGTGCAGGGCTTCGCGCGCCTCACCCTCCGCGCAAACGGCACCGCAGCCATCACCTACTGGGAAGTAGATAAAGAGTTTCCCGAAGGCAAAATTGTACTCAACGAGGAGCTTCCGGCCCTGAACCGTAAGGAGCAGCTAGCGGTAGCAACATCAAAGCCCGATTTTACAAACAAGGTCGTCCGCGTCCGGGCAAGCGAACAGTATAAAGCAGGCAAAGCCCGCGAGCGTATGCTGGGCAAAAACTATCGTGCCGAGTGGGGACAGGAAATTGAAGTACCCGTATTTGATATCGGAACACAGCATGGCGGCATGAAGATAGTGCAGAGGGGAGGAGGCCAGCAAACGCTGTCCCTCCGCCTCGAAGATGCAAGCGGCCACGAATATGTATTGCGTTCGGTAGAGAAGTATCCGGAGAAGGCAGTGCCCGAAATGTTCCGCAAGACCTTTGCTCAGGATTTGGTACAGGATCAGATCTCGGCGTCTCACCCGTATTCGGCCACGGTTATACCCACGATGGCCGAAGCAGCAGGCATCTATCATACCAACCCGCAGATCGTATACGTGCCGGAAGATCCGCGCTTCGGGATCTATGCAAAAATGTTTGCCAATACATTGGCGGTCTTTGAAGAACGCCCCGCGGGCGACTGGTCCGACGACTCGTTTTTCGGCAATTCCAAAAATATAATAAACACCAGCAAAGTGCTGGAGAAGCTGGCCAAGGATAACGACAACCAGGTCGACCAGGAGTTTGTACTCCGATCACGGATATTCGATCTGCTGATCGGTGACTGGGACCGCCACGATGATCAATGGCGCTGGGCAACATTCAAGACAAAGAAAGAAGAACGTTACCGCCCCATACCACGCGACCGCGACCAGGCCTTCTTCGTAAACGAAGGCATCGTACCGAAGATCTGGAGCCGCCGTTGGGCCTTACCGAAGTTCGAGGGCTTTGACGAACGAATCAACTGGGCACCGGGACTGGAATTTAATGCCCGTTACTTCGATCGCTCGTTCCTCACCGGCCTTCCCGAAGAAGTATGGGTTAAAACAGCACAGGAAATACAGCAGCATGTTACCGACGAGGTAATAGAGAAGGCAATAAAATCATGGCCCAAAGAAATATATGACCTCCACGGAGAAACGATCATCCGTGCGCTCAAGGCGCGCCGTGCACATCTTGTGGAGGATGCGTTAGACCATTACCGGTTCCTCGCGCGTGAAGTAGATATACAGGGCTCGAATAAGGATGAGCGCTTCGATATAGAGCGCCTGGATAATGGCGACGTTCATGTTAATATATATAACGTAGCCAAAGACGGCGGCACCGGCAGAAAATTCTACGACCGTCTTTTCAAAAAAGGAGAGACGCAGGAGGTACGCCTTTACGGTCAGGGCGGAAGCGATAGGTTCACCGTTCACGGAAGCAGTAACAGAAGTATACTGGTCCGCGTAATCGGAGGAGAAGGGGTGGATACATTGAAAGACGAGTCACACGTATCCGGATTGAGAAAGAAAACGCTGTACTACGATAAGAAGCAGGACTACACCATCGTGTCATCCGGTGAGACCGGCGACCGTACCTCGAACAGCCCCCTGGTGAATCACTATGACCGCATGGCCTTCAAGTACGACCGCCTCTTACCCCTGGTATACGGAAGCTTCAACCCCGACGACGGCGTGTTTCTCGGCGGCGGCTTCCTCTTCCAGAAAGAAGGATTCCGTAAAACCCCCTTTAAGCAACGCCACTTCGTACTGGCCAGCATAGCGCCGCGTACCAATTCGTACAACTTCCAGTATCGCGGCGACTTTACAAACATCATCGGCAAATGGGGCCTCGAGATCAATGCCGACATCAAAGCGCCGAACTATGTAAACAACTTCTTCGGTATGGGCAACGAATCGGTGTTCGACAAAGGCATCGCCGACAAGCCGGGCCATACCGCCAGCAGCTCGATAAACTACTATCGTTTCCGCTTCGAAGAGCAACGCTATGAGCTGTACCTCACACGCCGTCTGGGTAACTGGAGTATGTTCAAGATCGGTCCCGCGTTACAACGTATCGAGCTGGAAGATCCCGCCGGCAAAGACCGCTATATAAAAGAATACATCGCCGGACACCCCGAGAACCGCTATGACGAATACAACACATACCTCGGCGCAAGCTGGAATTTCACCGTAGACAAACGCAACTCCCGGACGCTAACCACAAAAGGAATCCTCTGGTCCGTATCCGGCCGGAACATGGTCGCCACAGACGACCATGCACACGACTTCTCATCGTACGAAAGCTCGTTGTCTTTGTATCATACATTCCGTTTCCCCGCCCGCGTGTCCTTCGCAGCGCGCGTAGGCGGTGGTGTAAATACCGGTAACTACGAGTTCTACCAGGCCCAGATCCTCAGCGGCCGCACCGATCTTCGCGGCTACCGCAAAACGCGTTTCTACGGAGACAAGAAGTTCTATTCCAATATCGAAATGCGCATCAAGCTGCTTTCGCTGCGCACATACCTGTTCCCCGCCAGCCTCGGTATCCTCGGCTTCCACGACTTCGGTCGCGTCTGGTACAACAACGAACAGTCCCACACCTGGCACGAAGGCTGGGGCGGTGGCGTCTGGGTAACACCCTTTAACCTGACCGTCCTATCCGTAGAAGTAGCCGCCTCCGAAGAAAGTACCCTCGCCTACGTCAGACTGGGCTTCCTCTTCTAACCCCGACATTTAGACATTACACCCCGCCGTAGCCCCCAATAACATCCCGGGCTACGGTGGGCTTATACTGATTTCCCACGCTCACCCGCACGGCATTATCGCTTTCGCGCTCACACTCACACTGATTTTCATCCTGGCCATCCCAACATCCTACAAATCCCAGTCTTTTTTATTATCTTCCTGAACACGACGCCTAAAGATTATGACTGCACTGGTCTGGTTGTTTTGGATATTTTTGGTTCAGGAAGATGTTCCGTATAAACCAAAGGAAGAATTTGAGGTCATCTTGAACTTCGAGTTCAAGCAACGGATATTGGCCGATGTGTCAAAAGTGGATTTCAGCGAAACCCGCAGGGAATATGACCGACGGACAAATACAGGCCCTTTACCCTACCTGAAGGTAAATCTCAACGTATTGAAAAGAGGAGAGGGCGAAAGCCGGTTGCGCATCGTAAAGAACACCGACCTCCACGGCGGAAATAACCGCAAACTGGAAGACGGAATGAAAGTAAAGCTCGACCTCGGCTATACCGACGATATCAAAGATCGCGTATCCGCATACGAATATGTAGCCTATTTCATGTCAGACGATAAGAAACCCCTCAGCCGAGTCGTACTCTTTTTCGACAAAGACGGCACTTACTACGTCAACGGCGAAAAACGAGGTCGGTTATAATTATCGCTCTCGCACTCTGCACCGGCACTGATTCCAGCTCTCCGCTCTCGCACTGATTCATTCGTTTACCCCGATAACAAACCGTTAACAAACCCAACGTTGAAATACACGTTATTTTTGACGTTACTTTGATCCCAAATTCCACCACATGAAGAGCCTTATTCCAGCGCTTTTATGCCTTTCTATTGTTTCTTTCGGACAACCTTTCTCGCGACAGCCCGACGCCGCCCAACTCCAGCTTAAGCTGAAGAAGCTTAACTTCCTGGGGTCCGTGCTTTACGTAGCGGCTCACCCTGACGACGAAAATACCCGCATGATCACCAGCATGGCCAACGACCGGCTCGCCGCAACGGCATACCTCTCGATGACCCGCGGCGACGGCGGCCAGAACCTTATCGGTCCCGAAATCCGTGACCAGCTGGGACTTATCCGCACACAGGAGCTCCTCGCGGCCCGCGGAGTAGACGGTGGCCAGCAATTCTTTACCCGCGCCAATGACTTCGGCTTCTCCAAGTCCGCTGACGAGGCATTTGCCATCTGGGGTAAGGACATAATCCTTTCCGACGTAGTAACCGTATTTCGCGCATATCAGCCCGACGTTATCATCACCCGGTTTCCGCCCGACTCCCGCGCCGGCCACGGTCACCATACCGCATCGGCTATACTCGCACAGGAAGCATTCGACGTAGCCGCACGCCCGGGCTACGGCGCCGGCCAGCCATGGCAGACTAAACGACTGTATACCAACACCGGCCGCTGGTGGAATCAAACCATTAACGCAAAGACGCCAGGCGTGATCACCGTAGACGTTGGCCGTTACAGCACACTGCTCGGCAAGAGCTTCACCGAAATCGCCGCCCAAAGCAGCAGCCAGCACAAAAGCCAGGGCTGGGGCACCAGCGCATCACGCGGAGAACAACTGGAGTTCCTCGAATTCGTAAAGGGCGACAGCGCCCGCAAGGACATATTCGAAGGTGTTAACACAACCTGGAGCCGCCTTCCCGGTGGCGCGCCGATACAGACATTGGTGGACCAGGCCAATCGCGAGTTCACAGCAGAAAATCCGGCTGCCATCGTGCCGCTGTTGTTTAAGATCCGCAAGGCAATTACGGCATTGCCGGCCGGCGTGTGGCGCGACCGTAAGCTCGCTGAAACCGAGCAGCTTATACAAGACTGTCTGGGCCTCTTCATAACCGTAAAGGCTACATATTTTCAGGGCTCGCCCGGGCAGGCTATACACTCCAATGCCGAGATCGTAAACCGTTCTGCAGGAGCCATACAGATCGAACGCATCACATCCCCCGAGCTCGGTTGGGATACCGTACTGACAAATACATTGTCGCCTAACGTACCGCTGCAGGTGCGCTGCTCCGGACAGGTCAGCGCAAGCAGCGCATACTCCGATCCATATTGGCTGAAGGAGCCTCACTCTACAGGCACATTTGTTATACCGGCAGCCAACGTAGGGATGCCGCAAAATCTGCCGGCCGTTACATACAGCTTTACCGTGCGTTCAGGCAGTGAATCATGGGTAATACGCCGCCCGTTGATCTATCAGTGGACCGATCCGGTTAAAGGCGAGCTCTGGAGACCGTTCGAGATCGTTCCTCCTGTATTTGTAAACCTGTCTGAACGTGTACTGATCTTTGCCGATGGCGAACCGAAGTCGGTACAGGTAGTTGTGCAGTCGGCGGGAGAGAAGGGCATGCAAGGCACCCTCAAACTTGCTGTCCCCACAGGCTGGCGCGTAGAACCTGCGTCAGTGCCGTTCGACGTCGCACCGCTCGGCGGCGAGCAGGCACGCTCGTTCACGGTCTATCCATCACAGGGAGAATCCACCGGCATCGTGAAAGCAATAGCTGAGAGTGGAGGCAAAGCCTATGACCGCTCGATCCAACGTATTACGTATGATCATTTCCCTGTACAAACCTTA
>Ga0247762_1000114_pt1 | contig 34157 bp, 25 predicted proteins | sample UWRJL081202R4_FD_181016 | JGI IMG/M metagenome (GOLD analysis project Ga0247762, IMG submission 181016) | Plant litter microbial communities from Arlington Agricultural Research Station in Wisconsin, United States - UWRJ-L081-202R-4 | ecosystem: Environmental > Terrestrial > Plant litter >...
TGTTACATTCGGAAAGATTTCGGCGTAGGTCTACGTTTTGCGCTTTTACACGTTTGAGTCCGGGATTTCCGTGCTCAGGATAGCCATCATCCGGATAGATGTACGGAACGATCTCGAAAAAGCCTGGACGTGAAAGGCTCTTGTAATAGCTGAAGCGCAGGTTCATTATCGGCGTGATCCTGTACTTCGCCATAAAGCTCGGCAGCACGTCGGTGTAATGCTGGGTACTGTCTGACGTTATGCCTCCCACTGGATTTTTCAGCGCATATCCCTGATCTGTATTCTCTACGCGCACACCGGCGTTTATCTCCCATTTTTCTACATCCAATTTTCCAAGAACATATGCTGCGTTGATGTTTTCGTGTGCTTTATAATTCAGGGCATCACTTGCAGCACCGAGTGGATTTGTTAAAGACCAGGTAACGTCGCTGACTGTGTTCCAGCTTTCTCCCTGAAATTGCTGCGTTGGGTTTGGCTCAAAGTAGTAGATATCATAATTACTGTCGCGGTCTTTATGGCGCATCATACCTCCGGTCTTCACCAGGCTTTTTCCCCACGACCGGGGCTGGAAGGTCAGGTTGAGATAGCCGGTCAGATCTGTATCCGTGTTGTCCTGCCACTGGCGTGTGAGGCCTTCGGCTCCCTGGGGGGCCTCTTTAAAATTGGTCATCGTACTGCTGCGGGTAAACCTGGCGTTGTCAGGCTCATCGTTGGATGCACTGGAATACACAGCGGACCACGCCAGCGTCAGCGGCTCAAACAGTTTATGGTTGCCCTGCAGCGACGATGTGAAGATACCCTGATCCGTAGTTTTAGTACGGGTGCTGTATCCGAGTGTGGCATCTCCCTGAGGTGAATTGTAACCGAGCTTCAGTGATGTTTCTTTGATCTGGCGTGTCTCATTATTGTTCAATGAATAATACCCGGTGTAGAATTTTATCTCATTCCTGTCATTGAATTTATAATCCAGTCGTGCATGCGCGGCTCCACGCATTTGCTGAATGGAGTAGTGTCTTTCCTGTAGTGAAGCGAGTTGGGGGAGATCCGTACCGTAGGGGTCGACATCATAGTCGAACCAAACGCTCTTCGTAGCGCGATATGAATTTTGGAAACTGCCGCCGACCAGCACTCCTAATTTGTTATTGAAAAAACGATTGCCAATGGATAGCGAGCCGATCAGGTCCGGGATCGGTTTACCGCTTTTTACTTCCAGATTTTTCTTTGTGAATTCGTTTGTCTGCGCGGCGTAGCCGGTGCCATACATCTGACGTGGTGATTGGCCTGAGATCTGTGATTTGTTGTAATGATCAAATTCATACAGGGTATTGACATAGTTATATCCTGTTTGGAAATCGATTTTCATTTCATAGTGCTCGGGCGCGCTTTTCATTACCATGTTGACTGCGCCACCGATGGCATCGCCTTCCATGTCGGCCGTCAAGCTTTTATATACTTCCAATCTTTCCAACATATTGGCGGGAAAGATGTCGAGCGGTACATAGCGATTTTTATTATCGGGGCTTGGGATCTTCAGGCCGTTTACCAGTGTGTAGCTATAACGTTTGTCCATGCCCCGTACGATGGCGTACTGAGGATCGCCGTTGCTGTTGCGCTGAACGGTAAGGCCCGACATGCGCTGTACCAGGTTGGCAACGGAGACGTCAGGCAAAAGGGAAATTGCCTTTGCCGAAAGTAAGTTTACTACTTGTGGAGCATTCTTTTCCAGAATACGTGCTTCGGCATCAGAGCCGCCTTCGGCCATAGCTGAAACGGTCACTTCCGTCAGTTGACTCACATCCTGCAGCAACTCTATCTGTAGTTGTACTATTTCTTCGTTAGCGTTTACGATGATCTCGCGGTCATGTGTCTGATAGCCGATGAACGAGATCACTACGTGGTAGCTGCCGGGCTTTACGTTCTGGATCTGGAACGAGCCATCCAGGCCCGCCACTGCGTACAGGTTCTGTCCCTGTACGATGATGTGCGCGCCGGTGAGCGGTTCCTGGTAATTGTCTTTCACCTTGCCACGCAACGTGGCGGCCACTGCGCTGCCGGCGATGAGCTGAACCAGGAGTATGAGTATAACTGCAGGCTTCATGATGTTATTTTGCGGGATTGCCGTTAGGAGCGATGACGAGGTCTTTGCCGGCAATGTCTTCCCAGCGATAGAACTGGAATGTTTTGTCGGTAGACATTGCTACAAAGAGGCCAGCCCTGAACTGGTCGTTGAGCGCGACACTGGTTATGTCAGAGCCATCGCTTTCCATGGTAGACATGTTCACGATCTTTACGAGCCTGTGCTCGTGGGGATGGCCGGGTGTTCCTTCACGTGTGAAGATGTGGAAGCGGTTTGCGCCCTGGTCCGATACCAGGATGTAACCGGTACCGTCATTGATCTTGTATATCGAGATACCTTCGTGGTCTGCGGAGAAGCCGGTGCGGGCGAACCAAGCGAGCTCTTCGTTGCCGCGTTTAGGGTCTGCGTAGTATTTGCGTACGCCGGAGCCTTCGTCAGAGTAGTACACATAGCCGAGCTCGTTGTCTACGGCGATGGATTCTATTTCTTTCAGACCGCTGTACTTGCCAAACTTGCGTACGCAGGTGCCGGTTACGATGCCCTTGCCATTGTCTGCCAGTTCATATTGCCACAGGTAGCTGCCTTCGGTAGGACCGGTTTTACGGCCTACGATCGCATATATCTTATTTGTTTCCGGTTGTGTATAGAGCGCGATGCCCATGAGGTCGCGTGTGCCGTCGGCTGTTTCGTTCTGGAATACTTCTATTCCGCCGCCATCTATGGGTTTGAGGTCGGGCAGGCTGAATACACGAAGCTTGTGCGTGTTGCGTTCAGTTACCACGGCGATGTCAGTGGCCTTGCCACTGAGATGCAGACCGTAGGCGATGTCTACGTTGTTGGGGCGTTTGAGGCCGTGTACGATTTTATCTTTCAGGATCTTGCCGGTGAGGTCGTATGCGTACAGGCTTCCGTTCTCGTCTTTATCGGTGCCGATCAGCATGCTTTTGCTGTGGTCGGCGGGATTTATCCAGATTGCCGGGTCGTCGGTATCGTAAATAACCGGTTCGGTTACGATCACAGGTTTAAGTGTTTCGGCGGCTGGTAACGTGGTCGCGGCTGCTGTCGGGACGGCGTGTGCCGAGTCTATCGTGGCGGCGTGGGCTTGTTCAGGAGCTTTGCCAGGTTGGCAGGCTGCGGCCAGCAGGCCGGATAGGAGCAGGATAGCGGATGCAGTTTGCTTCATGTAGTATTGATCTTTCGGTTCTTTAACTTGATTCACCCTTGTTTCGCCGGAAGGTTAGAACCGGAGCAGGGGAGGTATCGGGGAATTGCGAGGTCTTTCGAACCTGACGGGACCGACGATGTAAAGTTGGGTGAGAATGCCCCCTCAGATCAACCAAAATGCATTAACAAAAGAGCAGCAGCAGCGTTATCAGAACAGCAACAAAAATCGACAATAGTGTTTTAAGTATTTGATATACAGTGATATAATAATTGTTAACTGTATATTAAGTAATCATTACTCACAACGTATGGAGATAATGACCTAGGTTTTCGCCTGTGGGGAGGTCGAGTTTTTTCCGCAGTCGATATCGGGCTATCCGGAGGCTGTCCTGTGAAATTCCGAGCACGGTAGCCATGTCTTTTGAGGTCATATTGAGACGGAACAACGCCGCCAGGCGGATATCGGCCGGTGTGAGATCGGATGAACGTTGGTTTAGCTTATCGAAAAAGTCATGGTGAACCTGCTCGAATATATTACGGAAATCGTCCCAATCCTTATCGTGAGTAAAGCTATGGTCTATCCGTTTCAGCAAAGTTTTGATCTTTTTGCGCTGTTCCTGGAGGTCTTCTTTTAATGAATCTGCCAGTTTGGCCTGTATATCCTCCAGCATTTTGTTCTTCTCCATGATGTGGAGCGTGTGCGAAGTGAGGGATTGGGCGTGTGACTCCAACTCCTGCTGTAATTTCTGCTCGCGGAGATAGGTATTTTCCAGCTCGGCCTGCATCAGCTTGTTTTGCGCTTCGTACACTTCGTGCGTACGTTCGCTCTCTTCCTTATCGCGGCGGATCTTGAGCCGCTGCCGGCTTATTATGGCAGCTGCCAGAACGAGAATAAGGCTGATGCCAGCCAGCAGGGCGATCTTTATAAAGGTGTCGAGTTTACGGGCATTTTCGAGATGGCGTATCGCATTGTTCTGGCGTTCTGTTTCGAATAGTGTTTGCAGCAGGGCCAATTGTTTGGCGGCGTCCTGGGCGAACATTTCCTCATAGATCATTCGGCCGTTTTCGAGATTCTCGTATGCCAGGGCGTATTGATGATTGAGGTTATAGGTTTTGCCGAGGTCTTTGTAGGCGCTGCTTACCTGGTCGCGGTCTTTCAGGCGGCTGGCCATTGCGAGAGCTTTGCCGGTATAGGCAATGGCTTGCTCGTAGTAGCCTGTTTTGCGATAGCTGTCGCCGAGATTGTTGAGGTTGACGATCATCAGGAGGCTGTCTCCGGTAACTTCATTCAAAGCCAGGGAGCGTTGAAAGTACTCGCGGGCCTTTGTAAAGTCTTCGCGGTCCTCGTAGATACTACCGATGTTTTCCAATATTGTTGCAAGGCCCTGCAGGTCTTTCAGCTCTTCGTAGAAGGCCTGTGCTTTCTGCTGGTATTGCAGCGCGGTGTCGTACAGGTGTTGTTTTTCATAGAGTCGGCCGAGGCAGCCCAGCGAATAGGCGATGCCGTTCTTTAACCCCACTGTTGTATACAAGGAGAGGGCTTGTTCGTGTTGTACCCGTGCCAGCTTGGGTTGGCGGATATTATAGTATACAAGTCCCTGCTGGTTAAGATTGGCGGCGAGCTTTTCCTGATTGTGCTGTGTTTTGAAGATGTCGCCGGCTTTGAGCAGATGATCCAACGCTTGCGAGTAGACGCCCTGGTGGAAGAACACCGTACCGATGACGTCGTGGCTATCGGCAATTCCTGTTTCGTAGCCCTGCCTGTCGGCCAGCAGTAATGCCCGCGAAGCGTAGAAAAATGCGGAGTCAGGCTGCGCGAACAAGCGCTTGCGGGCCTGGTTGTTCAGCTGGTTTACGTGTGCCTGCGGTGTTTCTGGGTCAGCCTGGGCTGAGACGGCGTGCGGACCGATAAGCAACACGATGATGCTGGCGAGTATGCCGGCGGCTTTACAGATCATTGGGCAAAGATTGTGAACTGATGGGGGATTTATGTTACCATAATGTTAAGAGAAGTCTATGTGAAGGAGTGGGCAATCAGTGCGCGTGCGGAGTGCGAAGATTTTAGGGACGACTGGGGAGGGCGAAGTAGAAGGTGGCACCTTCGTTTTCTTTGCCTTCGGCCCAGACACGGCCGCCGTGTTTTACGATGATGCGGTGTACGATGGCGAGGCCTACGCCGGTGCCTTCGAAATCGGATGCTTTGTGGAGGCGCTGGAATACGCCGAACAGCTTGTGTGCATAGTCCATGCTGAAACCGGCACCGTTGTCGCGTACGTAGAATATCGTTTCGTCGTCAGTTTGGTATGAGCCTACCTCTACTTTAGGATCTGCTTTTTTGGATGAGTATTTGATGGCGTTCGCCAATAGGTTTATCCATACCTGTGTGAGCAGAGAAAAGTCAGCATAGGTGTGCGCCAGCTCTGTGCGTACAACGTTTGCCTTATGGGGTGTATTGATGGAGATATCGGTGAGGATGTTATCGACCATCTTGTCGGTATTGATCTCGGTTTTGACGATCTCTTTTTTACCGAGCTTGGAGAAGGACAGCAGGTCGTCTATAAGCTGGCCCATCTTGTCGGCGTTGTTCTGGATGATCTGTAACAGCCGTCTGCCTTCGTCGTCCAGCTTGTCGTTGTAGTCTTCCTGTAAGATCTTGGAATATCCGTTGAGTGACCGCACGGGTGCGCGGAGATCGTGCGATACGGAATATGAGAACGACTCGAGCTCTTTGTTTGTGAGCTCAAGCTGTACCAGGTTGCGCTGCAGCTCGTCGTTCAGTTGTTTGATCTGGCCTGCTACGGTTTTATGCTGGGTGATGTCACGGGCGTTTATAAACCATTTGCCGTCTTTTATGATACCGTTCCACTGGAGCCATCTTTCGGTATTATCTTTTGTATAGGCCCGAGTTTCGAACAAGAGGCTTTGTTGTGGATTCTGGCTCAGGTCGTGGATGAGCGGCTTGGCTGTGGGGTCCAGGAATGTGGTAAACGGTGTACGTTTCGCTTCGTCCAGCGAGTAACCCAGGGTTTTGGTGAAAGCCTGGTTTACTTCTTCGAAGAACAGTGTGTTCGGATCGATTATACCGATAATGTCCGGTGAGTTGTTGATGAGGAGCGCAGCTTTTTCGAGGGATGCATTCTTCTCTACGAGCTCACGCTTCTGCATTTGTATTTTGAGCAATACGGATACTTTGGCTTTTGTGACCTCGGGGTCTAATGGTTTGGCCAGGTAATCCACAGCTCCTTCTTCAAAGCCTTTCATCATAAACTGACGGTCGCCCATTTCGGCGGTTGCGAATATGATGGGTATATCTTTGGTTCGTTTGTTGGATTTCAGGATCTGGGCTACTTCAAAGCCGTCCATGTCGGGCATCTGCACATCGAGGATGATCAGCTCGACATCGTGATTGAGGGCGATCTTCAGTCCGTCTTTACCATTAGTGGCATGCAGAAAAGAGCGATCTTCTTTTTCGAGAAGGCTTTCCAGTGCGTATATATTCGCTGGTTTGTCATCAATGATCAGTATGGTCTCTTTTCTAATCATAGGGTGAACAATCATTTGATTTTACGGTATAGTTTTTCTCTTTTGTCGGTTTCCTCGAGGCACAGCGGTTTTTTGTTGAGCAACAGCGACTCTTTATCTCCAAGGCCGAGGAATCCGAAGGGGCAGAGGCTTTCGCAGAAGAGATCTACGACTTTGTTCTGCAGGTCGGTGTTGAAATACATCAATACATTGCGACAGATGATGAGCTGGAATTCATTAAACGACTGATCGGCAACCAGATTATGAAAAAAGAACACAATATTTCGTTTAAGTTCATTCTGGAATTGTACCGTATCGCCGATAATGGTATAATACTTTGCAAGTTCGTGTTTTCCGCCGGCTTCGTGATAGTTTCTGTTGTATTTCTCGAGGTTTCGTTTTTGATACAGGCCGGTTTCTGCCACGTGCAATGAATGCTGATTTATGTCTGTGGCATATATGATGGCACGGTCAAGCAGCTTTTCTTCTTCGAGTATTATGGCTGTGGAGTATACTTCCTGACCGGTGGCGCATCCGGCTATCCATATTTTGATGACGGGGTAGGTTGCCAGCCTGGGTATTATGTGTGTGCGAAGCGAATGAAAAAAGGATGGATTGCGAAACATTTCGGTCACGGTTACCGAAACGGTTTGCAAGAATGCGTCAAAGAGGCGGTCGTCGTTCAGTATGGAACGTGTGAGATCGGCCACGCTTCGGATGGCATACGTTTCCATAAAGTATGCTACGCGTCGTTTTACAGACGACTCTGCATATTCGCGAAAATCGTAACCGTACTTCTGCTGTACAGAGTCGAGAAGGAATGTATACTGATCCGGGTCGATAAGTGGCAGCATGTTCATCACGAGGGTATCCACACACGCATCAGCGCCAGGAGTTGTTCTATATTGACAGGTTTCGATACATAGTCAGACATGCCGGCGGCCAGGCATTTTTCCTTATCGCCCTTCATGGCTTTTGCGGTCAGCGCGATGATGGGGAGCTTACGGTAGGCCTCCTGTTTTCGGATCTCCGTGGTGGCTTCGTAGCCGTCCATTTCGGGCATCATGACATCCATGAGAATGAGGTCGACGTTCTGTGTTTCTGCCAGGCGCTCGAGCGCGTCTTTTCCATTCTCGGCCGTGACACAGATAAGCCCGTGTTCTTCCAGGGCGTTTGTGAGGGAATAGATGTTTCTGATATCGTCGTCTACGATCATTATTTTTCTATTGCGCAGCACATCGTGACTGTTGTGCAGCTTGCGGATGATGTCTTTCTGTCGTTGTGCGAGTTTGGCCTCGGGACGATGCAGGAAGAGAGTTGTTTCGTCCAGCAGGCGTTCGTGAGAGTTTACCGTTTTCAATACGACGGTGTCGGCCAGCTTATGAAGCCGTGCGGTGTCTTTCTTTTCCAGGTCTTTGCCGGTGTATACTATTATGGGGATGCTGTGGAATTTTTCGTTTGCCTTGATCTTCTCCAACAGCTCGTAGTCTGACACATCCGGGAGGCCGAGGTCTACGATGATACAGTCTATCGGCTCCCGGGTGAGGATATCATACGCTTCTTTAGCGGAGTGTGCCTGGAAGGATTTTATGTCGTCGTTGCCGTCTGTTATGAGTTCGCATATCGCACGGTTCTGCTCTTCGTTATCTTCTACGATCAACAGGTTTTTTGTTTTGCGGGCGATGAAGAGCTCTACTTTTTCAAAGGCTTCGCGGAGCTGCGGCATGGATACCGGTTTTTTTATGTAGCTGAATGCGCCGAGATCGAGCCCTTCCTTTTCGCGGTCGTATGATGAGATGATCTGTACGGGTATGTGTCGCAGCTCAGGATCACGTTTGAGCTGCCGCAATATTTCGGCGCCGTCCATTACGGGCAGATTCATGTCGAGGAGTATCGCTTGTGGTTTGTAATGGCGGGCGAAGCTGATTCCCATATTGCCCTGGCGTACGATGATACCCTGGTGGTTGCGTTCATGTATGAAGTCCAGCAATATATGAGCGAATTTATCGTCGTCTTCCAGGATCAGCATGAGCCATTGTTTTTCATTGATTTTGTCGCGGTCGTCGTTGGTTTCAGTTTCGGCAGGCTCCTCGATGGCCGCGGGTGGAGTATACTTTTCGATTGTACGTTTTCGCGGTTGCGCGGTTGCTGTTGTGCTTATCCGCTGTTCATGGTGTTTTTCTGGAACGGCGATTTCATCCGTGGTTTCAAACACTACGGGCAGGTATAGGGTGAATGTGCTGCCCTGGCCTGCCTCGCTTTCCACGGTCAGCGCGCCGCCGAGAACCTGCGCCAGTTCGCGGCTGATTGAGAGCCCCAGGCCGGTGCCGCCGTATTTACGTTTGGTAGAGCCATCTACCTGCTGGAATGCTTCGAAGATCAGGTCCTGTTTATCTTTCGGTATACCTATCCCGGTGTCGGTTACGGCAAAGGCAAGCATACTTCCTGCGCCGGGTGCAGCGCCTATCGAGAGCGTTACCTGTCCGTCCTTGGGAGTAAATTTGAATGCGTTCGACAATAAATTTTTGAGCACCTGCTCGAGCCTCTGCTGGTCTGTAGATATGGTGTCGGGTATCAGCTCGTCATCGATATCTATGGCGAAGTGTATTCCTTTATTGGCGGCCAGTTCCCTAAAGGTAGACGACAGATTGGTAAACACCTTTTCAAGGGGCACATCGCCAATCTCCAGCTGTACTTTGCCAGCTTCTATTTTAGAGAGGTCAAGTATTTCGTTGATAAGGTTGAGGAGGTCCGAGCCGGAGTTGTGTATGTTGCGGGCGAATTCCACTTCGCGCGTACCCAGGATGTTGTTCTTATTTTCAGCGAGGAGTTGTGCCAGGATGAGTATGCTGTTCAGCGGTGTGCGCAGCTCGTGCGACATGTTGGCCAGGAACTCCGATTTGTAGCGACCGGTACGTTCCAGCAGTTGGGCTTTGCTTTCGATCTCTGTCTTGGCATTTTGCAGGATATCTTTTTGCGCGTTGAGCAGGTGAGCTTTTTCTTCGAGCGAGTCGTTGGTTTGCTGAAGCTCTTCCTGTTGTATTTTGAGCTCAGCTTCCGATTTTTCGAGCATATCGGTTTTTGCGAAAAGCTCTTCATTGGTCATGCGCAGCTCTTCCTGCTGAGCTTCCAGCTCTTCGGACTGTCGTTGGGTTTCTTCCAGAAGCTCTTTTGTTTTTTGTCTGGCTATGGACGAGGTCAGGGCGATGGCAACATTATCGGCTATCACGGTGAGGTATAGTTGCTGTTGCTCCGAAAATGCCTTGAGCGAAGCCAGCTCGAGTACGCCTGTAACATGCGACTCGAATACCAGGGGTACGGCCAACACGCTGTGCGGCATGATATCGCCAAAACCTGTTTTGATGGTAAAGGTGTGATCGGCGATGTGGCGCAGGATGATCATACGTTTTTCTGCGGCGGCCTGTCCTACGAGGCCTTCGTTAAAGGCAAGGCCTGTAGCTGCAATCCGATTTCTTCCCGCGGAGAAGAATGCCGTTGGGTGAAGCATCGGGCTTCGCTCCTGGGCCATGTACAGTATGCCGGCTTGCGCCTGTACGTACGGCGCGATATGGTTGATAATAGATTGTGTAAGCTCGGGTATACTTTTATTTCCCTGCATAACCTTTGCGAGCTCTGTGGTGCCGGTGAGACTCCAGTTCTTGTCGGCAGCCTCCTTTTCGGCCTGACGCAGCGCGCGCAGATTGGTGCGGATGATGATGTATACGCCCGCAAGGACGGCGAGTATAGAGGCGATAAGCACGCTGAATATCGTCGTGAAGTTGTGTGCATCGGCGTCGCTTGCGATCCTGCGTTCCGCCAATAAGGTTTCTTCGATATTGGTCGCCTTGTCAAGCTCGTCGCGTATGCGGTTGAGGATGCGTCGGCTTTCACCAGAGCTTATCAATGCCATAGCGGCTTCGGCGCTCTGCCTGCGCGTTGCAATGCATTGCTCCAGGTGTTTGTATTGCGTGTTTATGAGCCCCTCCATGATCCTGCTGTTATCCTGCTGCCGGACATTGTCTTTGGTGAGCTCTTTCATGTTCCGCAGGTGATCCGACAACGTTGCCCTCGCTTTGTCGTATGGTGTGAGGTAGTCGTCGTTTCCGGTTATTATAAAACCGCGTACGCCTGTTTCGCTTTCGATGGCATTAATGCGCATCTGCTCCAGCTCGTACAGTACTTCATGGGTATGGGTTACCCATTGGCTTGTTTCAAGCACGCGTTCGCTATTGCGAAACGATATGACGAGTACAACGAGGAGTACGAGAGCTCCTGCGCCAAAACCCAGTAAGATTTTCCGATCGAGACTAGCTTTCATATATAACGCCAAAAGGTTTGGATTTCCCTTAACTACTATAGATACCCACAGTTGCTCAACCTGAGGGCTATTGTACTATTAACGTGCCACCGCCTCTTATTCAAGATAAGTAAATCTGATTAGGATTGCTAGGATTTAGGGATCCCGATCCCGAGTACTCGGGAGGGACACGGTGACCGGAATCGGAAGTCAAGGCAACGGTGGTGCTATATCTACGCTAATTTTGCCCATCCTGGTATGACTGGGTGTCATTGAAAGCGGTGTTGTTCTGACAACTTTATTTGTCTATTTTTAGACCGCCGGACCAAAAACGTCGAAAATACCAAAACAACGGGCACATGCTCAGCACAATGACAAAGGATGAAGCGATACGAGCTGAAGTAATTCGCGCCGCAAGGGGCCTTTTTCAGCGCTATGGCCTTATTAAGACGACGATGGAGGAAATTGCCCGGGCAGCCGGTAAAGGCAAAAGCTCCCTCTATTACTATTATGCCAACAAGGATGAGATCTTCGACGCTGTAGTCCAGGAGGATATGGAGGAGACTTTCAGCCAGGTAAAGGCGGCAGTGGAGCGGGCTCCGACGGCAGAAGCCAAGCTAAAGGCCTTTTCGTCTACCAAAATCAAGGCTTTGAGCCAGAAGGTAAGTCTTTACGGGATTGTTTTCGGTGAGATTGCCGATAATCCGCAATTGATTAAAAGTCTTAAAAAACGTTACGAGGTCCGCGAAATGGAGTTGCTGCGCGGAGTGCTGGCGTTTGGAATGGCTCATGACGAGTTCAAACGTGTTGATGATGAGGACCTTGACGATCTTACATACATCATGCTGAGTGCATTCCGGGGCATTGAAATGGGGCTTTTGGAAGATAACCGAATTAAGAAAATGGGCGATCGTCTGGAAATAATTCTCGATGTTCTCTCAAACGGGATCAAACGGTAAAATTTTTTTGTTAGGTATTCGACTACAACACGAAAGGAGTCGAATAATCAAAATCAAACAGAGGGGAAGCTGGTAGCCTCCTTTTTTACACAAGACACACATAAATGTATCATCGTATGGATAAATCCGACCACAAAAGATCAGGTGTTAAGGACCTGGCAGGTATGGTATCGCATCTTAAACGCCAGCTTGATCAGCGTTTGCTGCAGGGCTTGCATGAGCGCGGCTATGATCACTTCAAACTTTCGCATCTCCGGTTGCTGGTTTCTATCCAGGACCAGACGATCAGCGGTCTCGCCAGGAGCTTATCAATTTCGAAGCAAGCGGTGAGTTCTGTAGCGAAGGACCTCGAAAAAGAGGGTTATCTCACTCAGTTGCAGGAAGAGCGCGATATGCGTTGCAAACGTCTTGCCCTTACAGAACGCGGCCGTGAGATTTTGGGTGTTGTGCAGAATCTTTCCAATACGCTGTTGGATGATTACTTCAATACTGTGGGTAAGACAAGCTTTTTACGTGCGGTAGGCCTTATCAACAACCTGATCGAGCATAACGAAAAAACGCTGGCGCATATACCACTGCCCGTATCGGAAGAGGTGTAAGTTCACCGACCTGATGACGTTGGCATAATTTTCCGGTAGTGTAGGCAGACTACCGTTCCCCTGGTAATACCCCCCCAGGGTTGTACATATATTGCTACAGGATTCTATGCGCCCTACGTCTATACGTCGGGAAGCTAAGTTGTTTGCCATCTGCCGATCGGTAGAGGAGGTTATTTCTTTGTCTATAGTCGTACGCATTCGGCGTCGCGCGACAATGTGAACCAGATTTGAGATGTTATTTCGCACTGTTAAGGGAGACATCGTGCCGCAACTTATCGTATTCTCCACTCGTACAATAGAATGCGCGCGACGGACGTTTAAATGCTGAAAGCAGGTAAATAATCACGGTTTAACAATCGCGTATACGGCTCGCTGCCCGGCACATGTCATAATCTCGCGGAAGATGTTGTCTGCCCGTGAAAAAACACAAGAACTGCCGGGAAACGATTGCAGAATGGATTATATTTATTGAAGGGCCGATTGGCCCTGGGTTATGGAAACGCTGCGACATCGACCTGAGGTCCTGTGATCCATAATCTGATCTACGGACTGAATATGAAAGGGAATGAAAAGATTGCTGGTTTCATTGTTCGTCATAGTATTGGCTTGCACTGCTTACTCACAAGGCACGGTAGATCTCGACGAGATCCGCCGGCTGACCCAGGATACAAACTCCCGTTACTTCTACGACACCCTCGTCAACGAGTTTGTAACAGATCCTAACAACATTGAGCTTACAAAAGGTAAGAGTATTTACTACGGCAAATTGTTTTCGCGTTACTATAAGGCCTACGAGTTCAGCGATGACGAAAGTCTGTTTCACGAGCAGGTAGAAAAGCAACGCTTCTGGCAGGCTATAGAGATAGGCGAACGCATTTTGCGAGACGATCCTATTAACCTCGATGTTCTGGTGAATATGTTTCAGTGCTACATCGTGGTAGGTTTGCAACAGCAGGCCCGTGTTACCAAAGGCAAGCTGGACGTGTTATACAATTGCATTTTGTTCAGCGGCACCGGTGAGACGCGCGAGACGGCTTACCGCGTTATTTCGGTGGGCGACGAATACGCCATTATCGGCATGCTAGGGCACAATGGTTTATCGCGGCAGTCGTTTGTGATAGGCAACTCGATTATCGATTCGTGGACAATACGCGATGAGAAGACGGGCGCAAAGAAAGACCTTCATTTCGAAGTTATCATTAACGAGGAGGCTATGTCGAAGCTGGACCGGTGACAAACGTCACGGCAGCGGGTGTATCAGCAGTCATTTGTTTTACGTTTTTCTGCAAAGTCTCGCTGGCGGTTCTTTTTATCCAGTAGTATGTATGCGATCAATATAATGAGTGACGCGGCGGCGATCCAGATGAGCGCGCGTTCGATGTTGCCGTTACGGCCGTAGATGGCCAGGACGGCAATCAGTGGCGTTATTCCTCCGAGCGTTGCCAGGATATATTTGCGGTAACTCATTTCGAGTATACCGGCTACAAAGCTTAGTGCATCGTTCGAGAAGGACGAAAGTCGTGTGATGGCGATTGCTTTTACTCCATAGCGATCTATAAAGAGGCAGATCTTTTCCTGTGTGCCGGCCGATACGAACCTGTCGATTGCGCGAGGCCCCAATTTTTTACCAATGGCGTAGCCTACCGATGACGATGCGAATACTCCCGCCAGCGAGATGAGAGCGCCCCACACCGGTCCGTAACACAGTATGGCGATCATAAAGAGCAATATGTTCGGCACGATAAGCAGAAACATCTGTGCAACCATCGCGAGGATCAATACGATGGGACCAAGGATACCGAATTGTTCAACCCAGGCCCTGGTGCGTTCCTGGTCTTCGCTGGTGAGCACGTCGAAGGCTTCGTTTACGCCGTCGTGGAATCCGGGGAACAGGAAGTAGCTTCCCACGGCGAGTGCCAATAAGCCCAATGATACAAATAAAGGTGCTTTACTGCCTTTGTGCTCCACCGCTTTTGTCACGTTTACTTTTCCGCTACGTTCGCTCATCACTTCCTGCATAGTCATCAGGGTTTTTATTTGCGAAGGTTTAAAAAATCATGCCCACCGTTTCTGACAGTGGAGGGATATGGCAGCCTGCTGACTCTGGTGACTGGTCCTGATTGCTGACAATTAAAAAGGGAATCGCACATATCCGGTTGTTATGCACGACCGAACATGTGCGATTGGTGTGTAGCCATTTATCTATAGACGTGTTACAGGCTTGGCTTTACAACAAGCCTGCTGGTGTGTTCTTCTTTGCCGATTGTTACACGTACGATATATATGCCTGGCGCCAGCGATGCAGGGCGGTCGGTTGCCGGTGCGGTAACTGTTTTATCGTATACTATGTTTCCCTGTGCGTTGGTGATGCGTATGTGAGCCGGTGTTTTGGTTTCGTCTGCTTCGATCGCGATCTGTACCTGGTCGGGTGACGGATTGGGATATACGGCTACAGATACTTTGCTTTTCGGCAGGGCTATACTCCTGGTGGTGAAGCGAAGCGTGGTGCCGGGTTGGTCAGTGACGGCGGTTATGGCTGTGCTTACGGGGGCGGTGAACTCTTGCTTCCAGATCGTTTTGCCATCGGCGTTTAGCAGTATTGCTGTGAATGGTATTTTCTTTCCTTTGAGAGCTCCGGCGGTTATATTGAATGTCTGCTTTTTGGTATTTATGTCCAGGGTGATGCCGGTGATGCCTGCCGGGACAAGCTCTTTATCGAAGATGATCACATCGGCCAGGTTCTCGACCTTGTCGCCGAGCGCGATCGTTGTGATATAGGGCTTTTCGTTGTTTTTAGGGAGTGTGAGCTCGAAGGGTTTTTCAAAGTCTTTGCTCCATGCAATGTCGCCAGGATCGGTGCCAAGTCCAACACGGAAGAGCGGATCTATACAATCGGGAAGTTTACAGGGTACGATCACGGGCCATTTTATATTGATATTTGTCCAGCACCAATCGTCGCCTCTGCTATAGAGATCGAATCTGATCTCGTCGAAACGATCAAGTGGTGCCGGCGACACGATGCGGGCGCAAAAGCGGAAATCAGAATACCTGTATAGCGTGTAAACAAGCTCGCCGCCGATCGTGGCGCCGGTGGTACCGGTGAAGTATAGTTTACAACCGAAGTTACGGAAATCGCCGTCGGGCTTGATGTTTACCCCGGCCGGCATGGGAAGGTGCGTAAAGGTTGTGCCGTCGTAAGAATAAAGTTGAGCAAAGCCAGATCCGTCGTTCATGGCGCCCCATAATTTGTTGCCATATATTTCGAACGAGGTACTGGCAAAGGTAAGACCTGCAGGCAGGGGTACGGCCGTTTGTGATACGCCGTCGAAACGGTTCAGCTGCGTGGCAGGGCTGTTCGGAAAGCCGTCGGCGGCGATTGGAATGTAGAGCAAGCCATTGTATACGATCATTTCTCCTTTGCCAGGAAAGGCGATGATGCCGTAATGCGAACGATCCGAGGTTTCATCGGCACCGTTGGACTCCAACAATTGGTGCATATTGGTAACATAGTCCCAGTATCGCGCGTAGAGTTTGCCGTTGTACTGAACTTTGTCGCTTGCCGGCTGTGGTATGTAATAGGGTGCGAAAGTCATCATCGGTGCACCGAGATGTCTTCGGGTAAAGGCCGAGCCGTCGTACATTACCCAATATGCGCTGTACCGGTATTCCGGTTCGACTGGATTGTAAGCATCGTATGCTACTTCGATGTAAAGCTTGCCATTGTACGAAAAAGGCCTGTGTTCCCACAAGTGCAGAGAGTCGTGCGGCATAACGCTTTCAGGAATGTGAATGATGTTGAAAGATGTTCCGTTATAGGACAGGATCTCCGCGGTGGTGTCGGTGGCAGTGTGATAGGGCATAAAATAGAGCTTGCCGTTCAACTGCTCGAACTCGGTGTCGGCATACATTTTATAATTCGCTGGGAGCGGCACGTTGGTAAATGAAACTCCGTTATACCGGTACAGATAGAATGTGTTATGCGCGGCGTTCTGGAGTACGATGTAAAGCTCGTTGTTATAGATGGCCATTTCGGATGCGCTGGCGGGTTGCAGGCCGGCTGGAAGTGTTACGGCGGTGATCTGCGCCGTGGCCCGTATACTCAGGCAAAGTACAAGCAGCAGTGAAGACAAGTGTTTTTTTAGTCGAGGGTTTTTCATAGTTATGTGATTGTTTGTTGAACGCGTTTAGAGACCGGGTTTTACTACCAGCCTGCTGGTATGCTCTTCCTGGCCGACTGTTACCTGCACGATATATATGCCGGGTGCGAGCGATGCCGGCCGCTCCGTTGCCGGTGTGGTGACTGTTTTGTCGTATACGACGTTTCCCTGCGCGTTGGTGATCCTGATGCGTGCCGGCATTTTGGCCGCGTCCGTATCGACCATTATCTGCACCTGGTTGGAAGAGGGATTGGGATATACCGCCACCGTTGTTTTTGGTTTGGCTTGAATACTTTTATCAGTCATGAATCGGAGTATCGCTCCGCGCTGGCTGGTGGTGGCGGTGATGGCTGTGTTTACCGGTGCCGTGAGCTCCTGCGTCCAAAGAATTTTGCCTTTTACGTCGAGCAGCGCCACCGTGAAGGGCACCTTCTTTCCTTTGAGCGCTTCGGCGGCTATATTGAATGTTTTCTTTTTTGTGTTTACGTTCAGGCTCATGCGGGTTATACCTGCGGGTACAAGCTCTTTTTCGAACACTATAACATCGGCAACACCGTCTTTGTCGTTACCAAGCGCTATCGTTGTGATGTAGGGTTTTTGATCGTTTATTTGAAATGCTGCGTCGAACGGGTTTTTGAAATTTTTGGTCCATACAATGTTGTTGGCATCGGCGCCAACGCTAACACGGAACAACGGATCGATACAATCCGGCAGTTTACAGGGAACTACGACGGGCCATTTTATTCCGATATTGGTCCAGCACCAGTCGTGGTCTATGCGGTATATATCGAGTTTGATCTCGTCGAAACGATCAAATGCCGGTGGCCATACGGGTTGATGGCACAACAGGCCGTCCTCCAGTGTGTAGAGTTTGTATACGAGCTTGTCGCCGATGACGTCGCTGCCGCTACCGCAGAAGTACATTTTGCAACCGAATGTACGGAACTCTCCATCCGGTGTTATGTTTACTCCTCCGTATATAGGCGTATGGGCGAAACTGACACCATTATACGAATAGAGTTGAGGCACTGTGGAGCCATCGTTCATAGCGGCCCATAACTTATCATTGTATACTTCGAGCGATGAATTGGCCAAGCTAAGGCCTGCCAGCATCGGTAATTCTGTTTGGGTCAGGCCATCGAACTGGTTTAGTTTTACTGCTGGGCCATTCGCTGAACCATCGGCCGCAGCGGGTATGTATACCAGATGATGGAACTCCGCCATTTCACCCTGACCGGGATAAGCGATTATGCCGATGTCTGTTCGGACGGGTGTTAATCGGGTATCTCTATATTCCAGCATCTGATGACTCCGGGTTATATAGTCGTAATATCGTGTGAAGAGCCTGCCGTCGTACCGGATCTTGTCGCTCGCGGGTTGTGTGCTGCCAAAGGGGGCAACGGTCATCTGTGATACGACCGCCTGTCTTCTTCTAAATGTGGCGCCGTCATACATTATCCAAAAGGGAAGATACCGGTATTCCACATCCAGCGGGTGGTATTCGTCGTATGTCGCCTCGATGTGCAGCTTGCCGTTGTATGAAAAGGGTCTGTGTCCCCACAGATGCAGAGAGTCCCGTGGCATAATGCTTTCGGGGATGTGGATGATATTGAAGGATGCTCCGTTGAACGCGAGGATCTCGGCTGTCGTGTCGGTATCGGCATGATAAGGCATGAAATAGAGTTTGCCATTCAGCTCTTCGAACTCGGTATCGCGATAGAGTTTATAGCCGGTGGGGAGCGGGATGTTTATAAATGTTACACCGTCGTACCGGTACAGGTAGAATGTGTCGTGAGCGTTGTTCTGAAGTACCATGTAGAGGTCGTTGCTGAACACAACCATCTCGGATGCCGGTGCGGGTTGCATTCCTGTGGGCAGAGTAACCACGTCGAGCTGCGCTATGGCCTGTGTGCCAAAGCCGAACATCAGCAGCAGCGCGGGCCAGAATTTTGGTCGGGTTTTTTTCATAGTTCTAACACTTATGTTGTGATGACGATTTTATCATTTGGCGTGCGGGAGTAATGCAAATATTGCCCGTTTGCAGAGGCGCCGTTAGCAGATTTGTTTCTTTGACTGTCGTTTTTGTTGCATGTCGCATGACTCTACCGAAAAGCATTTAGGGGGAAATGGTGAGCTATAACGGGCAGGTAAATTGTTTGAAGCCATTAAAAACAGAAACGCCTTCTCATTTAATTGAGAAGGCGTTCTGTTTGCAGATACCTGCTATCGGGGATGGATGTTATTTTGTTTCTACTTTGGTGTCCATTGTCTTTGCGCCTTTGACGTATTTCTCGAGGGTGTTGTCCATTTCCCAAAGCATGTGGAGGATAGATTCTTTGGCGCGGTAGCCGTGGCTTTCATAAGGCAACAGTACGTAGCGGGCTGTGCCGCCGTGGCCTTTGATGGCGTTATAGAAGCGTTCGGTCTGGATGGGGAACGTGCCGCTATTGTTGTCGGCTTCGCCGTGGATGAACAGGATAGGTTCTTTGATCTTGTCGGCGAACGAGAAGGGCGACATCTGGTAATAAACTTCGGGTGCCTGCCAGTAGGTACGTTCCTCCTGCTGGAAGCCGAACGGTGTGAGCGTACGATTGTAGGCGCCGCTGCGGGCAATGCCGGCTTTGAACAGGTCTGAGTGTGCTAACAAATTAGCGGTCATGAAGGCGCCATAGCTGTGGCCCCCGGCACCCACGCGATTGGGATCTACCACGCCTAACGATGCGCCGTAGTCTATTGCCGCTTTGGCGCTGCTTACCAGTTGCTCTACATAGGTGTCGTTAGGTTCTTTATCTCCTTCGCCCACGATCGGTATAGACGCGTTGTCAAGCACGGCGTATCCGCGGACCACCCAATATATAGGGCTGCCCCAGCTTATGCGGGTGAATGTATATGGTGATCCACTCACCTGGCCTGCTGTTTCTTTCGATTTGAACTCCTGTGGATATGCCCAGAAGAATGTGGGTAGGGGACCGTTTTCTTTTTTGTATCCAGGCGGCAGGTACAGGTCGGCAGTGAGGTCTACGCCGTCGGCACGCTTGTATTTTAGTACCTGCTTCTTAACATCCTTAATCTGTGGGTACGGATGAGGGAACGAGGTTACTTTGGTAATGTTCTTGGACCCGGCAGTATGGATATAGTAATTCGGATTTTCTGTTTGAGATTCACGTGACGTCATGAACGTTACGGCCTTCTTTGTATCGAGCAGGCTTACTACAAACTCGTAGTAGGGCGCTTCGCTACGCCACAGGCGTGTAGTCTTGCCGGTAGCGAGCTCGAGCTTGTCCAGAAAGGGACGATCGCCTTCGGAAGAGGCACCGTCGCCGCGGAGGAATACCGTATTGTTCAGGATGAGCATTACGGGACGGCCATAGGCATTGTAGGTGGTTATAACATTGCCGGGGTCGGAGTATGTGTCTTCATACGAGCGGTCGGAAATTACCTTCTTGTGTGAAGGGCTGGCCGGGTCTACCTGGTATGTACGTGTTTTGCGGTTAGCCCACCAATTTTCATAGACCCAGGCGGTGTGATCATCTCCCCAGGTTATTCCCTGATATCGCAGCGGCAGACTGATCAGCTCCTGCGGATTGTCTGTAAAGGGTGATGTCCATTGATAAACCTTATCGCGTATGGCGGCTTCGGCTTTCGGATCGCCGCCGTCCTGGGCTTCTACCCAAACCAGGGTCTGCGGTTTATCGGCGCGCCAGCTGTGATTGCGCGGGCCTTTGAGGGTGGCGTTGAAGCCTACGGGTATATTATCCGCCAGGGGCAGATCGGCAATTTTCTTAAGCGGTATGCCGCGGATATCGCTTACCTGGACCGACTGCGGGAACAGGCTTGCCGGTACAAGGTAAGAGAAGGGGCGGTGTATTGTCCTGGTGAGTATCAGTGTGCCGTCGGGCGAGGGAGATACTGCTACATATAGATCGGGGGAGCCGATCGCTTTTGTCTGGCCACCGATAGTTGTCGAGTAGGGTGTCGATGTGCCGTAATATTCGAACAGTGTTTCGTCGTAAGGATTTTTTAAAAGGTCCTGGTATGTACGTGACGGCGCTTTCTTACCGAGATTCTCTTCGATAACGGGGCCGGTGGGCGTGCGCACTTTCTGGGGGAGTGTTTTGGCCGGTTCTGCCGCAAGGAGGAGTATATGCTGACTGTTGGAGAGCCACACGACGGGGTTAGCCAGCGTAGCGTTGATCTTTTTATCAGTCAGGCGTTTGGCGGTGAATGTTGTAAGGTCTATAAACCAGAGCTCGATGTGGTCTGAATACGTCTGCAGGAATATTGCTTTATGACTATCAGGTGAGAAGCTGAAATTGCTCAGTTGCAGCGGCGTGGGGAGGCCGGTTACTGTATATTCCTTCTGATCATTGAGATTCTTGAATTTGATGCCGGTGGAGAAGCTGGCGCGGCTTGGGCCGAAGTTATCGGGATTGATACGCAGGCCGGCGATGCGCAGCTCGGGGCGTGAAAGCTCTTCAATGGTCGGATAATCGTCTATATCGAGGAGGGCCATGAGGCTTTTATCGGGCGATATCGCGACTGCGGGTGTTTGTGGGGCTTCCAGTAATTTGGCGATCTCTTCAGGGGGGCGTTGATAGCCCTGCTGCTGGCTGTAGGTGTGAAGCGGTGACATGAGCAAGCATAACAACGTCAGGAGATGGATTGGTTTCATGTTGTATAGTTTTAATAAGGCGACTCCCTGTGCCCCGAGAGGAGGAGAGTTGAGGTTATGTGTAAAAGTATCTTTCCGGGAGGACATAAAAAACTCTGGTGACGGTTATCCGCATCCTCAGGTGGTACTGGCGGACAGTCGGTAAGTTACGGCTGGTGTGACTATAATTTATGTCAATACAATGGCACATCAACACAATTTGGTGTAGATTGTGCAATCGATTACGCGACCCGTCTTGTGCTGTAGTTCGCCGAACCGAATACGTAGTATGAAGAGAGAGAAGACCACTACCGTGCACGACATTGCACGTGAACTGAGTATAACCGCCTCTACGGTATCCAGGGCGCTCAATGACCATCCCCGTATCAGCGATGCTACGAAGAAAGTGGTTCTGCAGGTAGCGAAGCGCATGGGGTATCAGCCGCACCGCATTGCAGCGGCGCTGCGCAACGGGCGGAGCAATATTATCGGCGTGATCATTCCGCGCGCGGACCGGAACTTCTTTGGCTCTATCGTGCGTGGTATCGAGGAGATGGCCAACACGGCCAACTACCAGGTGATGATCTGCCAGACTTACGAAGATCCGGCAAAAGAAGCTGCTGCGGTGCGCGCTCTGCTGAACTCGCGTGTGGACGGGATCCTGGCATCGCTTTCCAAGCGCACGGAAGATTTTTCGCATTATCAGCAGATAAAGCTGGAAGGTATACCGCTTGTTCTATTCGACCGTTCAAACGACCAACTCGGTGTGAGCCACGTGATCATCGACGATTACCTGGCCGGCTATAAGGCTACGGACCATCTTATCCGGCAGGGATGCAAACGCATAGCCCACTTTACGAACATCCAGAAGATCAATATCTACAAGGAACGCCTGCGCGGCTATAAGGCGGCGCTGGAGGAGCACGGCATTGCGCCGGATGAGAAGCTGATCATTGCCAGCAATCTGCAACTGCAGGACGGGCGTGAAAGCATGGAGGCGCTGCTGGCATCTGCGGACCGTCCGGATGGTATTTTCTCGGCCAGTGATCTTGGCGCGATGGGCGCTTTACAGGTTCTAAAAGAACGCCATATCCGTGTACCGCAGGATGTGGCACTGGTGGGTTTCAGTAATGAGCCGTTTACGCTGTTCAGTGATCCGCCGCTTACGTCGATTGATCAGCATTGCGCGCGGATGGGCAATATGGCGTCTGAAATCTTCCTGGAAGAGATCAAGGCTGACAAGGAGGAGACGTTCATCCCCAAAAAGATCGTACTGATGCCCGAACTTGTGGTGCGTGGGTCGTCGTTGCGTAGCGGTTCTGCATCATAGTTTCAATAGCGCCTCAGATTGTAATTTTTTCCCTGAATTGTGTAATCGTCATATCCCTGCGATGGCAGATATTGTGCTCCTTAAGGCAGCCGAAGTTCAGGAAAAGTTTTGGATCTTTGGTTTCTGTATTTCAGCATGGCACATTCACACGATCACGATCATAACCACCACCATCATCATGGACCGGGGCATCATCACCATCACGGTACCGGTAACATCGCGTTTGCATTCTGGCTCAATACTGCGTTTGCCCTGCTGGAGATCGCGGGTGGTCTTTATACGAACTCGGTGGCCATTCTATCGGATGCGCTGCATGATCTGGGCGACAGCCTTTCGCTAGGCACGGCTTGGTATTTTCAACGCAAGTCCCACCAGTCGCGTGATGAGACCTTTACGTATGGTTATAAGCGCTTCTCGTTGCTGGGTGCGCTTGTGAACTCGGTTGTGCTTACGGTGGGCTCGGTGCTTATTCTTATCGAATCTGTGAAGCGCTTTTATACACCCGAGCAGCCCGATGCAAAGGGCATGATGATCTTTGCTATTTTCGGTGTGCTGGCTAACGGTGCGGCAATGCTGCGACTGAAGAAGGGAAGCTCCATAAACGAACGCGTTGTCTCGCTTCATTTCCTGGAAGATGTGCTCGGCTGGGTTGCCGTTCTGATCGGCAGCGTAGTGATGATGTTTGTTTATATACCGGTGCTGGATTCTCTTCTTTCGCTTGGGATTGCGGGTCTTATTCTCTTCAATGTGTTCCGGAATATGAAGTATGCCTTTCGTATTATTCTGCAGGGCATTCCGGACAACACCAGTGAGTCGTCCATACGCGACGCCGTTCTCAAGCTTGACGGTGTGAAAGGTGTGCACGATATTCATGCCTGGTCTATGGACGGCGAGTACAATATCTTTACCCTGCACGTTGTGGTGACGAATCAGACGACCACGCAGCAGATGGAGGTTATCAAGAACGAGGTGCGCCATCGGCTGCAGCACCTCCATGCGCAACACATTACGATAGAGATGGAACTTGAAGACCAGCCCTGCGCGTTACAAGATTGTTAATTACCGACAGCACATGACTACGCTCTACGTTAAAAATATGGTATGTGACCGCTGCCGCCTGGTAGTGGAGCAGGTGCTCACCAGGCTGGACCTTCATGCGGACAAGATCACCCTGGGAGAAGTGACTCTCCGCGAGGACAACCTCAGCGAGACGGTATTACAAAATCTGGATTCGGAGCTGGAATCGGTGGGTTTTGCCCGTATAGACGACCGGAAGGCGCGTCTTATCGAAGCCATTAAAGCAGCTGTTATTGACCGGATACGTCATACGAACGGAGCGGACCGCAAGCTCAACTGGTCGGATCTGCTGGCGGAGGCCTTGCATTACGAGTACAGCTATCTGAGTAACCTGTTCTCGTCGGTAGAAGGTATTACGCTGGAGCAATATATTATCCGCCAGAAGATCGAGCGGGCCAAGGAGCTTTTGTTTTACGACGAGCTCAATCTCAGCGAGATAGCGTTACAGTTAGGGTATAGCAGCGTGGCGCATCTTTCGTCGCAGTTCAAGAAGGTTACCGGTTTTACTCCGTCGGCTCTTAAGAAGTCGCATCCGGGACAACGGAAGCCGATCGACCAGGTTATTTAGTGAATATTTCTTTTCTAATTCGTTGGTGATTTTATTGGGGGATGTGAGCATAAGCCTCATTTGTGAATGATCGGATGTCGTTTTCCGAAACTGCGGGTGGTGATTCCGACGGGGTATTTCCGGATTTTTGAATTGTTAAGTGCGCGATGATATATATTATCTATGCCCGCTTCTGTATTCATATATACTTTATTCGGGGATGTGTTGCCGGGCACTCTGCGAGTTTTTAGAATTGTCGGCATGCAGAATACATCGTGACTTGGAGTGTCATAAAAAATCTGTTCACTTTCTTTTCCCCCCGCTGGTGTAAGTCCGGATTTGTATTACCTTTGTGTCATTATGAAAACAACATTCCATATCCAAGCGCTAATGCCCAATGCGATCCGCATTAAGGGAAGTGGCCCGGCCTGGAATGATTGTCTACGATACGCTTGAGTATAACTAACAACGATATCGCAACAAGCCCGGGCCATACAGTCCGGGCTTGTTTGTTTTTTAGGGTGTGGTAGGGTAGAGCAGAACAGAACATGGTAGGTATACTTATATAGTTGAATACAGTTTTATGATACATTTTGATACAACTTTAACTAATCTGAGGCGGGACGTAATCCGGACGTTCGCCGTTGTCGACGAGTGGTTCGACAAAGAGGATTGTTTGCACCGGTTCAAACCTCCGACGGGAGGCTGGAGTACAGGGGAAATTCTGGAACACATTACACTGACGAGTCACTATCTGCTTATTCTTATCGACAAGGGTGCGGATAAATGTATGAAGCTGACGAACAACGAAACGTTAGCCGATGCATTACGGGACTATAGTTTTATACATCCGAAGCTGGAGGCCATAGGCGAGCACAAGTCGTTTATGTGGGACCGGCCGGAGCATATGGAGCCTACGGGAGCGAAACCCCTGGCCGATGTGCGGCGGGATCTGCGGGACCAACTGGACCGTTGCCTCTGTACGTTGGAGCTGTTGAAGAACGGCGAAGGCGTGTTGTACAAGACTACGATGACTGTTAACGATCTCGGTAAGCTCGATGTGTATCAGTATATTTATTTCCTGTCGCTTCATGCGCGGCGTCACGTTACGCAGATGAAAGCGATCGAGGAGGAATTCAACCAGGCTTTATCGCATTAGCCTGGCTGGGCTTAAGCCCGTTTCTCCCGATCGCTTTCTACTGACGTTGCTTCTTCTTACGCTATTTTCCTTTTAGTCTTCATTTACCTGTCGGTGTTTATTGTGACTGTTTTACGGTTACGACTGATTGGTCTTTGCCAGCTTTTCTTCTAGGTATCGTAGGTGGTACTGCGTCATCGGATCTTTGACGTGGGGCAGCGCTTTTTTTATACGGGCCTGTATTTCCACAAGTTTGTTCTTTACTATAGGGTTTACATCGCGTGACTCGCGGTTGGAGCGTGCATTACTGTTGAGCTCGATCAGCTTGTCTACGTAGGACTGCTGGAGGTTGCGGCGATATATGCTGATGGCATTGTAGTTCTCTAGTTCTGTCCACATCAGGTTATCAAGATCGTTGAAGAAGTCCATGAGGTGGTATGCTTTATCGCCAAACATGGCTTCGGAGGATGCGAGCTTGCCAAGCGTGTTACTGCTGAGCAAGTAGTTCAGTGTCATGTCCTGTGAGCGGCTTACGATCTGTGTGGGCGACTGGCCGATGCGCGAGAGTACGGCTGTATCGAGCAGCCAGCGTGGTGTGTTGAATATGTTCTTACCCAGGAAGGTCATGGCCTGGCGTTGTAACTCTACGGGTACTGTTTGGTATACGGGGCCTTCCTGCTCCACGGTCTTCACGTTTTCATAGGTACCGCCGAGGTATGACATGGTGTGGCCCAGGTAGTAATCGAACTGGTTGCAGATGCCTGTGTATACGCGGGTGAGTCCTTTATAACCTTCGTTTCGTTCGTATGTCCAGAGCAGCAGGCGGGGTACGATGCGTTGCAGATTTTTGATGCCGTATTCGCCCGCTTTCATCGCGTTATCGCCAAGGTCTTCGGTTTGTGCGCGCGGGTCGTCGGACATGAACTCGGAACCGAACCAGAGGTTTTTGTTTTTCGATTTGTCCACGATCCAACGGTTCAGCTTGGGGATCTCTTCGTCGGCCGTTTTGCTGTCGGGAAACCAGCGATACCCGTATTCGATGGCCCAGAGGTCGTATTCCCCGATGCGTGAGATCAGTCCGAGCTCTCCCACGCTGTCCTCGGGTTGGGCCACATAGTTGAAGCGCGAGTAGTCCATGATGGACGGTGTATGTCCGTGGATTTCGAGCCATTGGCGATCGCGCAGTTTTTCCACGGGCACAGTGGAGCTTGCGCCGAAGTTATGGGTGAGCCCGAGCGAGTGCCCTACTTCATGGGAAGCCACCGATCGGATCAACTGCCCCATCAGCTCATCGGGAAATGTCATCTTCTGGGCGCGTTTATCGCTGGGGCCGCATTGTATCATATACCAATCGTGTAGTATAGACATCAGGTTATGGTACCAGTTGATATGGCTTTCGAGTATTTCGCCGCTTCGCGGGTCGGTTATGATGGGACCTGCTGCGTTGGCGAATGTAGAGGGCTTATATACTATGGCGGAGTGCTGTGAGTCTTCGAGGCTCCACGTGGGGTTTTCGGCAGCGCTGGGCGCTTCTTTGGCAATGATAGCGTTTTTAAATCCGGCCTGCTCGAATGCGACCTGCCAGTCTGTAATTCCCTGTATAAGATAAGGCACCCATTTTTTCGGCGTGGCAGGATCTATATAATATACTATAGGTTTCTGGGGTTCGACCAATTCTCCCCGTCGGTAGCGGTCCACATCTTCGGGGCGAGGCTCGAGGCGCCAGCGTTTTATATAGTTCACTACTTTTACGCCTTGCGGGTTTGCATCGTAGTCAGTGTACCGTTCGGAGAAATAGCCTACACGCCGGTCGGCAAAACGTTTGCGCATGGGCTTTTTGGGAAGGAGTACGATCGAGGTGTTAAGCTCGAGTGTGAATGTATTGTCGGAGACGGTTTCGTTGTAGGTTTTTATCGTCCGGATCTCGACGTTGAGGGGGAACGAGTTTATGTCTTTGATGTAGCTTATATTGGTTACCTGGCTTCCTACGTTCATCATTTTCCGGGCGGCGGAGTTGAAGAACAGGATCTCGTTGTCGCCATTCACGTAGTCTGTTACGTCGATCACGCTGCCGCGGTTATTGATGCTATAGGCGCTGACGGCAAAGGCAGCGATGAGAGGTTGCAGGTTGGAACGTATTACGGCGCTGAACATGGCGTCAGTGCTGTCGCCGGCGTTTTCCTGGTATGTTATCCGTCGGAGGAAGATCCTGTGCTTGGGGCCTTTTTCGAAGCGTACGATGGTACTGCCGATCTGGTCGCCGGCATAGCCGGTATAGTCCGAGCGGATACCCGCGGCTCCCTGCGCGATGCGGCTTACAATGAGGAGGTCGCGACCCAGTATGCTGTCGGGTACCTCGAAGTAGTAATTGTCGTCTACTTTATGTACGATAAAGAGGCCTTTGCGGGAGATGGCGTTCGTTTTGATGATACTATAGTAATTACGCACGGCGCTGGGCGCGGTATTCGCCTCGGGTACAGAAGCGGGTGTTTCCTGTTTGCCGGTATCGAGTAGCGGAAAGTTTATGGGTAGGCTATTCGTTGTTTGCGCGTGCAAACCGTATGTGCATACGATCAGCAGGAGCATTTGGGGAAATACGATGGTGAACCGGAAGATAGTATACTTCATAGTCATTCAGTGTGTTTATACTATGTTCCTGGCGTGTGGTTGTTTAACCTGGTGCGTAAGGGCCGCTTAACGCGGGAACACTGTGTAATACATTTACTAATTCATCGTCAGCATCATTTTAAATTAACCAAAATTATGCTAAGAGGTTCCGTAAGTGTAAGTTTTACGGATTGAATAACGAAAAAGCAGTTGGTTGTAGTGTGTGGAAAATTTACGCACCGTATGGATATACTACGGTCAGCGGTTGAATGCTATGCGGTTTTTGTGCAAGTTGCAGGCCTTGAGTTCGGAATAAGGAACTCGGGAGCAAAACAACAGACAGGATGAAGATCGTTATTCTTGATGGTTTTACGTTAAATCCCGGCGATTTAGATTGGGGGCAGGTTGAGGCCCTCGGCGAAGTTGTGTATTACGAGCGTACGGCTCCCGAAGAGGTCGTTGCGCGTGTGGGATTTGCCGATGCGGTGCTTACCAACAAAGTTAAGCTTGTCCGTGAGATCATCAATCACCTTCCCAACCTTCGTTATATAGGCGTTACGGCTACGGGTTACAATATTGTGGACATCGAGGCTGCGCGCGCGAAGGGAATAACGGTTACGAACGTTCCTGCCTATAGCACGCAATCTGTGGCTCAACATACGTTTGCGCTGGCCCTGGAGTTGGCTACCCACGTGGGGTTACACTCCCGCAGCGTCCAGGACGGCGACTGGGCGGCGAGCCCCGACTTCAGCTACTGGCGCCGGCCGCTGGTAGAGTTACACGGCCGCACGTTCGGTATTGTGGGTCTGGGCAAGATAGGCCAGGCTGTGGCGCGTATTGCCCTGGCGATGGGGATGCGTGTGATAGCCCATCACAAACACCCGGAGCGTGATGCCATGCCGGGGGTGACGTTTGTGGACGTGGCTACGGTTTTCCAGGAGTCGGACGTGGTATCGTTACACTGCCCGCTGACGGATAGTAACAAAGGTTTTGTGAACCGTGAGCTGCTGGGAAAAATGAAAAAATCGGCCTTTTTTATAAATGTAAGCCGCGGCGGTCTGGTGAATGAAACGGACCTGGCCGATGCGCTGAACAGCGGGCGGATTGCGGGTGCGGGGTTGGACGTGTTGTCGGAAGAGCCGGCAACCGCGGAGAATCCGTTGGTACAGGCCCGAAATTGTTTGATTACACCACACATAGCCTGGGCTACGCAGGCAGCCAGGCGGAGGTTAATGGGTGTGGTTGTGGAGAACCTGAAGGCGTTCCAGGACGGAAAAGCCATGAACGTTGTCAGCTAGTTTTCAGATACGAGAGATTTCCAGTTCCGTAAGTGTTTTGTCAGCGATTGTAGTCAGGGGAGTGATCCGCCTGAGGATGCCTTTATATTTCCGGCCATTGGATAAGATTATCAGTAAGGACGTACCTTCCAGCAGGGGATCTTGTTGTTGTTGCCGCGGGGTGAGAACAGCGCGGCAGGTTACTGTTTCGCCTTTAAGGAAGGCGTTATCCATTACTTTATCATCGAGGGTGTAAGAGTTCATGCGCGTAGTGGTGCGCAATTTAGGTCTTATGAAGAGGGATTCGCGTTTTTTGTATAAGGGAATGCGGCTTTTGTCGAAAAACGGGCTTTTGACGTAATCGGAAGGTTGTGGGGTGCGTTTAAGAAAACGAGATTATGGCACATGATACGGGTAGGGGAAACGATACAGACTTTGCGTCCGGATGGGAGGAAGGGCGTTACGCTTTTGAAGAGTGCTTACGAGCGGCTGAGCGTACAGATCCTGGAAGTGCTGTATGGTGCGGAAGAGGCGATGACATTTCATGCGTTACTGGAGCACGTGCTGCCGGGTGGTGGCGGGGATGCGGCATGGGAGGTTTTGCAGATCAAGCTGGATCTGGAGGCGAGGGGGTTTATTAAGGTTTATACGCCGCTGTATGAGAAGCGGGCGTTTTATTTGAAGATTACGGCCAAAGGCAGCCGTAAGATCAGGGAATAAGGCATTCTAAATTTATTCGCTCCCGCTCTCACACTCACCCTGATTTTTACGGGGGGCTTGCTTGGGGTTTGAAAAATGCTTCATTTTATGTTTCGATGAAGCAGGATATTAAAGTTTCCGTTGACGCGGTTGTGTTCGGATATGATCCGGAGCAGGGTATTTCGGTATTGCTGATCAAGCGCAAGTATGAGCCTTTTCAGGGGATGTGGGCGTTGCCGGGTGGGCTTGTGCTGAATGAGGAGAGCCTGGAGCAGGCTGTCCGGCGGGAGCTGAAGGAGGAAGCGGGGATCGATGTGAATTACCTAGAACAGTTGTACAGCTTCGGGCAGCCGGGGCGGGATCCGCGAAATCGTGTTGTGTCTATTGCGTATGTAGGGCTTGTAAGGCCCAAAGATTACCAGTTGTCGGCTCAGACCGATGCTGAAGATGTTGCGTGGTTCTCTCTGCGCAAGACTCCCAAATTGGCGTTCGATCATAAGACCATTATGGATGCCGCGTTGAAGCGGTTGCGGGGTAAGCTTGCTTATGAGCCCATAGGGTTCGAGTTGCTGGACAAGAAATTTCCTTTCTCCGACCTGGAGAAGCTATATCAGATCCTGCTGGACCGGGACCTGGACCGGAGGAATTTCAAGAAGAAGATCATGAGCTACGGTTTTCTGGAAGAACTGGACGAGATGGTTCAGAAGAAATCAGGCCGGCCGGCACATTTATACCAGTTTCATAAGAAGAAGTATTTCGAGCTGAAGGAGAATGGGTATAACTTCGATATTTTCTATTAACCACTAGTGGGACGTGCTCCAGACTTATGGTTTGGCGTCGATTGCATAAGGCATTTTCTTATGGGTAAATTTCAGATTAAGCAATTAGTGTAATTTTTACGCAAAATGTTTAGCGGAGATGAAACCTGGCTTGTATATTTGCGTATATATTACACAAATGAAGATGACAACAGAATATTACAACGAAAGCGTGAAGCGATTGCCGTCAGGAGGGAGGAGAATTAATGCTTACGTTGGCGAGGAGACATTGGTAGTATACCAGGCGTTTAACCCGGCGATTGCACAGGCTGCCGTGGAGAACCAGGCTTTTGGAGGAGGTGGATACCGGTATGAGCGGATGTCGTGGATAAAGACAAGCTTCTTGTGGATGATGTACCGTGCCAGTTGGGCAAACGCCGAAGGTCAGAAGCGTATTCTTGCCATTACGTTGCGGAAGAACGATTTCGAGACTATTCTGAGCCAGATGGCCTGGGCTTCCTTTGAAGGGAGCGTGTATAAAGATCAGGCTGCTTGGCGCAACGACCTCGAGGTGAAGCCAGGACGATTACAATGGGACCCTGATCACGATCCCTACGGCACGCCCTTACAGCGGCGGGCTATACAGCTGGGGCTTAAAGGCGACCTGCTGAAGGAATTCGGAAAAACATATTGCCAGAAGATCGAGGATATTACGCCTTTTGTGGAGCAGCAGCGTGTGATGGTAGAGGAGCGCAGGCTTAACGAGCTGCTGGTGCCGCGCGAGGAATTGTACACACCAGCTTCGGCAACGGTGTGTGCTTCGATAGGATTGACTATAGACTAAATGCTTAAAGCTTATGAATAAGACGGGAGTAATTATAGCGCGGTTTCAGTCGCCGTATTTGCACGAGGGACATAAGAAGCTGATCGAGGAAGTGAGGTCGCGGCATAACCGGGCGGTGATCGTGCTGGGTGTTGCCCCGGTGCTGGGCAGCAGGAAGAACCCGCTGGACTTTGTGACGCGTGAGAAGATGATCAAGCGTGAATATCCGGATGTTGTAGTGCTTCCGTTGCGCGATCACCCGATCGATGAGAAGTGGTCTCAGAACCTGGATGGTTTGCTGCGGGATACGTTTGCGGGGTCGGGGTTTGTGTTGTATGGAAGCCGCGACAGTTTTATCCGTTACTACAGCGGTCATTGTGAAACGGTTGAGCTGCCCGAGGTTGGCAGCCATAGAGCTACCGTTATCCGCGAGCAGATCAGCGATAAGGTTATGGATTCAGAAGAGTTCCGCACCGGTGTGATCTACGCATACGCCAATACTTATCTCAAAGTATATCCTACGGTAGACATCGCGGTGTTCCGGAATAGCCGTACAGAGCTTCTATTAGGGAGAAAAGACATAGACAACACATGGCGCCTGCTGGGTGGTTTTTCAGATCCCACAGACGAGAGCTATGAAGAAGCAGCCCGCCGGGAGCTTGCAGAGGAATGCGGACCGATAGTGACTACGGACATGCACTATGAAGGTTCTTTTCGTGTAGACGACTGGCGGTATCGCAGTGAAACTGATAAGATCATTACTACGTTGTTCTCTACGGAATATATATCTGGCGATGCTGCGGGGAGCGATGATGTTGCTGAAGTAAGGTGGTATACGCTGGAGCAGGTTGCAGCGATGTTGAGGGAAGATAGGACGGCACCGGAGCATGCGCCGCAGCTGGGGAGGTTGTTGGAGAAGTATCTGGATGCAAAGGGGTAATTGTCAGAACCCACGAGGCCTCGGGGCACGGCAGGATTTATAAGATACAAGGATTTACAGGATGAATGCATTTATTGAAATGGAATGAATGCAGCTTAATTTAAACGATAATATTATGAGTACGCAAAATTTTGTTCTTCTGGCTGACGCTTATAAGTATTCACATTATAAGTTGTATGTGCCGGGGACGACGAAGATTTATTCGTATCTGGAAAGCAGGGGAGGGGAGTTTGATGAGACGGTGTTTTATGGGTTGCAATATTATCTGAAAGAATATTTGCAAGGACAGGTGTTTACGCGGGAGGATGTGGATGCGGCGGAGGAGATCATGGATGGGGTATTTGGGAGGAAGGGTATATTTCGCAGGGAGAACTTTGACTATATTCTTGAGCGTCATGGCGGACGGCTGCCGGTACGGATCAAGGCTGTGCCTGAGGGAATGTCAGTGCCGGTGCGGAATGTATTGATGACGATCGAGAATACAGACCCGAACTGCTTTTGGCTTACGAACTTCCTGGAGACATTGCTGATGCAGGTGTGGTATCCCTGTACGGTGGCTACGCTGTCGCGGCAGATCCGCAATGTTGTTGAGCAGTATTATGCTGCTACGGCTGATGCGCCGGCTCATGCGGGGATAGATTTTGTGTTGAACGATTTCGGTTTCCGCGGGGTGAGTTCGGTAGAAGGAGCTGGTTTGGGTGGATCTGCCCACCTGGTGAGCTTTTCGGGTAGCGATACCGTGTATGCCTCTCAATTTGCAAAGAAATATTATGATGCGCAGCGTGTGTATGGCATGTCTGTTCCGGCTACGGAGCACTCGATCATGACGCTGCTGGGAGCGCAGGGCGAGCGTGAGGTGTTCGATCATGTATTGAATGCTTACCCGGAAGGAATCCTTTCCTGTGTATCCGACTCTTACGATATTTTCCGGGCGGTGGGCGATTATTGGGGAGGCGAGTTTCGTGACCGTATTTTAAACCGTAAGGGTACACTGGTTGTTCGCCCGGATTCAGGCGACCCGGTTAAGACGTTGTTGAAAGTATTCGATATCTTGTTCGCGAAATTCGGGTTTACCACGAACAGCAAGGGCTTCCGGGTGTTGCCGCCGCAGATCCGGGTGATACAGGGCGATGGCATCGACTACGGCTCGATCCGGACGATCTACGAGGCGCTGAAAAATCAGGGTATTTCGGTTGAAAACCTGGTGCTGGGCATGGGCGGTGCGCTGTTGCAGAAGCTGAACCGCGACACGCAGAAGTTCGCGCTGAAGTGCTCATATGCTGAAGTAAACGGCCAGGGCATACAGGTGAGCAAGGCGCCGGTAGAGATGAATGCCGAAGGCGTTATGGTGAAATCGTTCAAGACGTCGAAAGCGGGAAGGTTGAAGCTGGTTCGCTCAGCGGACGGTTTCAGCACGGTGAACGAAGACGCTGCGGGTGCCGATATGCTGGAGACGGTTTTCGAGAACGGCGAGATCAGAAAAACCTATACTTTCGAGCAGGTACGGGCGAACCGATAGGCGCTTTTGGATAGAG
>Ga0247762_1000115_pt1 | contig 34063 bp, 30 predicted proteins | sample UWRJL081202R4_FD_181016 | JGI IMG/M metagenome (GOLD analysis project Ga0247762, IMG submission 181016) | Plant litter microbial communities from Arlington Agricultural Research Station in Wisconsin, United States - UWRJ-L081-202R-4 | ecosystem: Environmental > Terrestrial > Plant litter >...
TTGTCGTCGATGAGGAAATCCAGTTGTTCTACGGTCATGCCTTTTACGGGCATCAGGATCACTTCGCGCATCCAGCTAAGCATGGAGACCATTGTTCCTACCTGGGGTGAATAGCCAGGTTTGGGGCCGATGATGTTGTCGAAGTCTGGCAGTGGTTCATCCCCGGGTGAAGCAAAGGCAGCGGCGGCGTTGGCCATCATGCCGGCGGGTAAGAGCGTTAGTCCAAGGGTTCCGGATGTTAGTTGGGTGGCGGAGCGCAGGAATGCGCGGCGGTTGGTTTGTGGTGTCATACAATGGTGGGTTTGGTGTATGTATTTGTGTATATACGGGGAAGGGATTTAAATCGTTATGGGTAGGTAGTAAGTTTGGGTGGCTTGCGCTAAAGGCTTCTTGGGGCGGTTTGGAAACTGCTGCCATATTCTGTTACCACCGATATTCTCGGGGCGCGGCAAGTCTGGCTTGCGCCAGCGAAGTAAACGAAATCCTCCTGTAATAAAACGTTAATCTGGCGTAGGTCAGCTGAAGCGGATGGATAGCGGCGTGATGTAGGAACTTTGTATTTGCTCAACGTTCGGCAGTCTAAGACTGCCAACATGATGGGCACCGCCGAGTACTCGGGGCACAGCAAGTCACCCCGATAGCTATCGGGGCTTAAGACTTGCGCCAGCTAAACGCTTTGCGGCAAAAAACACATAATAGGGCTTGACTTTGATGACAGTACCTTGCGCCAGCTAAACGCATGGCGGCTCAATCTATATAATTAAAATTTGATTTTGATGACAGTATGGCGTTTAAAATGCATTAATCATATGTATCGGGCTGGTCAAAGGAATCATCGGAGAATGCTATTCTTATTTCAAATTTATTTTCGGCTACTCCGCTGAGGATTGCATTGGCAACTTCGGAATGGGACATTTTGTTAACCGGGATATGTTTTATAAACCCAGTATCCGTTAATGGCGGCAATATTTCAAGTACTTCGAACACTTCAAATACTTTAACGGTTGATTTGTTTAGAGACGACCTTAACAACCTGGTATACGATTGGAGTGCTGTGATATTAATGATTGCTGATTCTACATTTTTTTCAAGGAATGGTAAAATCTTCTCTATCAATTTTACAGGGGCCAGGTACTTGATCTCTATCTCTTTCAGGACTTCATCATATGAAGCAGAATTTTTGCTTAGAAAATTCTGGCGTGCGCTGCCTAAATTATTAATGAGAATATTTAGTTCCGGGTAGAATGTTTCAATCTGCTGTACGAGCTCATCAAGCTCACTTTCAGTAATAAGATTACATTGAATCACGCTGACGTTATTCAACATGTCGGCAACGGCGTTTAGCTTTTCAATACTTTTGCCTGCGATAATCACCTTGTTACCCAGTGCAGAAAATTTGCGGGCAACTTCCAGACAAATACGACAACTACCGCCGGCAATGAGGATTGTGTTGTTTTGAGTTTTCATATTTGGGAGTGGTGTTTCAACTTCGTTGAGGTGCAGTTCGACTTGCGCCCAGCTAAATGCCTTGCGACAAAAACCACATTATAAGGCTTGACTTTCATGATAGTATCTTGCGCCAGCTTTAGCCCAGTTCACGGCAGTCACCCCGATAGCTATCGGGGCGGCATGATGGGCACCACCGAGATTCTCGGGGCACGGCAAGCTGCAAACTTGCGCCAAATCCCAGAAGCCGGGCGGTTGGTCGTGTTCTGATGACGGTTAGTACTGGCGTGGGCGGCAGTCTGAAGACTGTCCACATGGTCAGGCACAAGTCATCGCTTACGCTAAAGACTTGCGCCAGCTAAATACCGACTTCCGTTAGGGTTCAGTCACAGACTGAAACATGGTGGGCACAAGTTGCAAACTTGCGCCACATCCTAGACAAGCCTTGCGCCTGACTTCAATGACGGTACCTTGCGCCAGCTAAACACCTACCTAAAGTTATGGTGGGCAAAGCAAGTGTTCCTTCGGAGGCAGAAGGAACACTTGCGGCAGCTAAACATCTCAGGCAAGTGCCTTACTTATTTAGAATAGGTTATCCCCAATGTGATGGGTACGCTTAGGGCTTTTGAGATGATACAGTGTGCTTTTGCACCTTCGGCCATTTCTGTAAAAGCTTTTTCATCAAGTCCGTCGATAACGGCGGCCAGCAATTCCAAATGGATGCTGGTGATGCTTAGTGTCTGTACGTCGACACTTACTACGGCTGTGGTAAAGATATCGCCGGCGGTTATGCCGTGATGTTCCAATGTTGCGCTAAGCGCCATAGAAAAACATCCTGCATGGGCGGCTGCTATCAGTTCTTCAGGGTTTGTTCCTACACCATCGGCAAAACGTGTTTTGAACGAATATTGTGTTTCGTTGAGCACGGTGCTCGGTGTGCTGATCTCGCCCAGGCCTTCCTTTAACGTGCCCTTCCAATGTGCTTTTGCTGTACGTTTCATATTTTTAGTTAAATGAAAGTGTATTAATAATTTCTGTATTATTTAGCAATGTTCTTTAGCAGAATAGCTACCGAATCAGATTTCACAAGGAAAGGACTGTGGCTTGTGTTCAACTTGTATGTTGCTTCAAATGCTGGTGTTGCTTCGAGCATGTGTTTTTGCAGGCCCGGGGTTACTGTCTGGTCTTTTAGTGTTTTTATATACACTTTAGCAACAGAGCCATAATTGGCAGATGTCAATGTTACGGGATTGGTCAGCGGTATCACCGGTTCTGCTCTATAACCTGAAAGGGTCAGACTCTTTTCGGCATCCGTTCCATCCTGTATAAAGGCATCGATAATGGAGCCCTGGTGAATGTCTATTATCGGGCCGGTTACCGTAAAGTTATTTGGATTAACGACTGTAGTGGAATTGGATTCATCGTTCGCCAGGTCTAACATGTTCTGGCCTGACAAAGGGACGAACGCCGCTACGTATACAAGCTTTTCGATTTTTGAAGGGACCTTTTCAGCTACCTCAGAAATTACAACACCAGCCATGCTATGACCTACGAGGATAACTTTGCCATCTACTGTATTCATGGCATCAATAACAGCATCGCGATAGGTATCCATAGTCAGAGTCTGAGGTGCTGTCTGGTCTGATCCGTGGCCGGGCAACTGCACTACGACTACCGTGTTACCAGATTTTTCGAGGTTTGATTTTACGTCAGCCCAGGCAAATGGTGCAGACCAAGCTCCTGGAACGATAACGTAATTCTTTTTCACTGCATCAGTTGAATCGTCATCGCTGCACGAGAGTAGAGTGAAGAGAGAGGATAAAAGGATTAATGGTAATAGGATTTTTTGCATGGTTATATCGTCTATTTGTTTGTATGTTTTTTAGACGATGCAAACCTAATGTCAACAAAACCGGATTTCTTTAACCATGGTTAAGATCAAATATATTTTTTTATATCAACTTGCCGGGACGTATGGATCAGGTGCTAATTATCTTTAGCGGTAAGACGTTTCCTGATCCGGCTAAGCGACGGCGGCTCTATACCAAGATAAGATGCTATGTGGTACAACGGTACAGAATTAAGAACATCTGGTTGTGTGGAGCTCAGCTCCAGATAGCGTTCTTCCGGGGTTTTAAGCATTACTGCCTCCGAATTGGTTACAGTAGTATGTAACGCCGACTCAGCAAACATTCGTCCGAAGCAGCTCCAATGTGGGGAAGTTCTATACAAATGCTGCAAGGCGTCGTAGTGAATGCATAGAATTCTGGATGGTGTGAGTGATTGAGTAAAATATTCACAGTCATCCGGACCGAAAAAGCCTTTAAATGAGCACATGAATTGGTCCTTTGTAAAAAAGAACATGTTTTTTTCCGCACCAGACTGCTCATGAAACCGATAAACCCTGAATATTCCCTCCAAAATAAATCCCATGTATTTACATGGATTGATTTCGTTCAGGTACTCTCCTTTTGTAAAACTTTTTAATTGCCAGTGAGGGATTGAAAGATCGAAGTCTTCGTCTGTCATTCCGCAAAAGGTTTTCATCACCGTTCTCAATCTATTCAGACATTCCCTGCTTTCTGCACTCTTCATATCCATTTCGTCATATCATGTATACAATATGCCTTTAATGCCACTACGTGGGCACAAACCATAATTTCGCCTGGACGTCAGGAAATACATCTCCCTACAGGAAACGCTCCTTATCATTGATTGAATTTTTCAACAAATTTAACGTCCCGTCAAGATGGTTCCGGTATACCTGAAAAAGGAAAGGATAATACTAAACATGGAATTTGTTGCGGAATTGCAAGGGGGTCATGCCCGTTATTTTCTTGAATAGCTTATTAAAATAAATCGTGCTCTGGAATCCTGTTTCGTAACAAATCTCCTTAACTGTAAGATCCGTGAAATGCAATAGCCGTTTTGCCTCAAGTATAGAGTGACTGTGAATATGGGCGGTTACGGATTTTCCGGTTAACGTTTTTACGACATCATTGAGGTGATTGGTTGATATTGATAGCGCCTCGGCGTAGCGTGAGGGTTCTTTCCAGGTTTTATAACGACTTTCTAATAACACTATAAACGCGTTGCCAATAACGCTGGCCCGCTTCTTCCTTACGGATGTATGTGGCGGACCGGCTATGCTTTGCGATGCGACCAGATTCAGTAAGGAGTGCAAGATCCCTTGCGATGCCCGCTTTACAAACAGACTGGAGGATAGTTGCTGTAGTTCATGGAGTGAATCGGTCAACGCGAATAAGACCTCCGTGAGATCGTTGAACTCCACTACTATGGGAATATTCGAGATCCTTTTCAAATCGTGTTCCATTTCACTGTAAACAGAACCTTCGTCGAAACTGATGCTGTAGCCCTTCAGATTCTTTATTTTCAGTATATGATGGACATGTCCCGGGGCGATAAACAGAAATGCCGGTTTTTCTATCACGAATTTCTGAAAATCCAGTTTCACGTTATAACTACCTGTTTTGTTAAAGAGCATAAAATAACGCTCACCTCTATGCGGCTCGAAAAAGTCCTTCTGGAATAGCTTTTTCCGAATGTCCTCAACAATTATCCCTTCTTTAGCGGCAGGCGATGGATCAAATGATTTGCCGGGCTGTTTATGCTTTTTCAATGTGTCGGGGGTAAGATGAATACATGTCGAAATGCAGGAAAAACGCCGGCGAGATCCGCTACTGGGAGTTAACCCCGGTCGGCTTGCGCTGCATTACACCCATATACAAACGATTGCGATGCCTGTTCGGTTTGCGCCATTGCGTCGTAATTCACGCCATGTATATGCGTCGTTCCTGCCACAAAGGAAAAACACTAATGATAGAACGATCTTAACCGAGGTGAAAATTATCCTTGTCCCATCCTGGTATGTTTGTGGAAACAAAGGCCCAAAGGCCCAAAAAAAACAAAATATGAAACTCGCATTACTGACAACTTTACTGGCCGTGTTTGGATTCGCGGCTGTCGCGCAAACGGCTACAAAAAAGAATGAAACAATTGTACTGGTGCACGGCGCCTGGGCTGATGCTTCTGCATGGCATGGCGTTACTCCCCTACTTCAGGCTAAAGGATATGATGTTATCGAAGTGAATCTTCCTGGTCACGGAAAAGATGAAACATCATTTGCTACAATCACATTCCAGTCTTATGTTGACGCGGTGAAGAAGGCGATCGGTGCTAAAAAGAATATTATCCTGGTTGGACACAGCATGGCCGGCCTGGTGATCAGCCAAACTGCCGAGGCAATACCTGGTCAAATAAAAGAGCTTGTTTATCTATCTGCTTTTTTACCTCGTAACGGTGAAAGCCTGCTTTCGCTTGCTAAACAAGACCCTGATAGCCATATCGGGAAATATTTAGTGATCGATGAAAAGAATGGAACAGCTGTTATCAAAAAAGAAGGAATCGCCGAAGTTTTTGCGCTTGATGCTCCCGCAGGAGTGCAGCAATATCTTGTTGATAATACAAAGGCTGAGCCGTTGGCTCCGTTGGCAACGCCTGTTTCTCTAACCGAAGCCAACTTTGGTAAAGTGAAAAAGGTGTATATTTATACTACGCAGGACAACGCGGTTAGTTTTAATGCCCAAAAGGCAATGGTTAAAAACACACCAGTAAGTAAGGAGTTCACAATCACCAGCAGCCATACAGCATTTATAGCGTCTGCTCCTGTACTTGCCGAAGATATTCTTAAGAGCATTAAGTAATTTGGCAGGAATTAGTTTTTAGGATATAAAATACAAAAAACTCACTGAATGAATTTGCAGTGAGTTTTTTGTATTCTTAACAACCCAAAATACGCCTTATGATCGAGATCAATTCATTGAAAGCCGTTATATGTTCCGCAACAGGAATGGATGGTGAAACCTTCGATCTTTCCGCGCCCTACTGGCAATTAAAAAGTTACAAAAAGGGTGAGTTGTATAACGAGTACAAGAACGTCTGCAAACACCTTGCGTTCATCCTTAATGGCGTGTTCCGGATATATCATGTACACGAAGAAACAGCCGAGGAAAAAACAATGCTCTTCTTTACTGAAAAGCAGTTTGTGACTTCGCTCAAAAGCTTTTTGAACCAGACGCCATGTGATTATTATACCGCCTCCGTCACGGATTCAACGGTGCTGTATATTCATGTCGATAATCTCAATAAATTATACGCGCAATCCCATGGTTGGGAAAGGTTCGGCAGAGTAGTTGCAGAGCATGCCTTCAATGATGTCATGTCAAACACAGAAGGGTTTCTTTTCAAAAGCGCAGAACAGCGGTATCTCGAAATGATGGAAAAACATCCGGACATTCACAATTCGGCACCGCTCTATCATATCGCGTCCTATTTGGGTATCCAAGCACCATCTTTAAGCAGGATCAGAAAAAGAATGGCAGGAAGGTGAGTTAGTGACTAACTAACACTTTTATTATCATACTTTCTTCACCCGGAATTACAACGATTATAACGATCAAACAGTCTCCACAATAGTGGTCATGGCGTAGCTCGTCCCAGAATGTAGCTAAACCGCTTCAGGCAGTTATTCCGGCTGCCTGTTTTAGCGCCAGTAAACGGCTGCGTTATTTTGTATCACACCTTCCAACTTTTGTATAAGCTCCAGGCCCGGCACCCGGCCTAATTTTACATTATAAAATTTAAACAATTAAAGACATGCAAATGAATTCAAACGCGGGTAGCACAGTATTTACTCACGAAACAGTTCCGACTCAATACATAGATGTAAAAGGTACCAAGTTCGCTTATCGTTCATTCGGCAAGCAGGGTGGTATACCTATCATTTTCCTGCAACACTTTACCGGCACTATGGATAATTGGGATCCTGCGGTTACAAACGGCCTTGCAAAAAATCACCACGTTATTCTGTTCAACAATAAAGGCGTGAGCACCAGCAGCGGCAAAACTCCTGACTCTGTTTCTGAAATGGCGAAGGATGCTGTTGATTTTATTAAGGCGCTCGGGTACAGCAAGGTTGATCTACTCGGCTTTTCACTGGGTGGCTTTATAGCTCAGGATATTGCCGCTAACAATCCGACCCTGGTAAGAAAGATAGTATTGGCAGGAACAGGTCCGATAGGCTCCGAAGGTATTACGAAATTGGAGTCTGTAATCACTGAAGGGTATAAAGATGGTCCAGAAAATGTTTTGATAAATCTGTTTTTCACAAAGTCGGAAGAAAGCATAAACGCAGGAAAGGCTTTTATGAAAAGACTTCAACTAAGGACAAGCGACAGAGATATACCAAGCAGTAATGAAACCATTGGTGCGCAAGCCAAGGCGATCATAACGTTAGGTTATCAAAAGGATGATGGCCACCAACAGCTTTTAGCCATTAAACAACCTGTGTTAATCGTCAACGGAACCTCCGATCTTATCGTGCCGTCTATCAACTCGTATGTGTTATCGCAACACATTACCGATTCCCAACTCATCATCTGGAGCAATTCAGGTCATGGTGGATTGTTTCAGTACCATGAAGACTTTGTAAGCGAAGTTGAGGTCTTTCTGGCCAAGTAGTTCAAGTATAAATAAGTAACGAATAATAAAATTAATTAAATGAAAAGCTCATTCATAGCTATACTCACCATACTGCTTTCAGCAAATGTGGTATTAAAGGCACAAACAAAATCATATACTCACGAAACCGCTCCGACACAGTATGTTGACGTAAAGGGTAGCAAGTTTGCGTATCGTTCATTCGGGAAGCAAGGTGGTGTGCCTCTCGTGTTTCTGCAACACTTTACGGGCACCATGGATAATTGGGATCCAGCATTGACAAATGCCCTGGCAAAGAATCACCATGTTGTTCTGTTCAACAACAAAGGTGTGAGTACCAGCGGTGGCAAAACCCCCGAATCTGTTTCTGAAATGGCTAAGGACGCAGTCGATTTTATCAGGGCGCTGGGCTACAGTCAGGTTGATCTACTTGGTTTCTCGCTGGGTGGTTTTATAGCTCAGGATATTGCTGTCAATAATCCTTCACTGGTGAGGAAGATCGTATTAGCAGGAACGGGCCCGATCGGGTCGGAAGGTATTACCAAGTTAGAGTCTGTAATCAATGAAGGGTATAAAGATGGTCCTGAAAATGCACTGATCAACCTGTTCTTTACTAAGTCGGAATCAGGGGTAAACGCAGGGAAGGCTTTCATGAAAAGACTTCAGCTAAGAACGACCGGCCGGGACACACCGTCCAGCAATGAAACCATTGGTGCTCAGGCGAAAGCTATTATTACTTTCGGCTATCAAAAAGATGATGATCATAAGCAGCTTTTAGCAATCAAACAGCCTGTTTTGATCGTCAATGGAACGTCTGATCTTATTGTGCCATCCATTAACTCGTATGTACTTTCACAATACATTCCTGATTCCAAACTTATTATCTGGAGCGATGCCGGCCATGGTGCACTATTTCAGTACCATGAAGATTTTGTAAGGGAAGTGGATCTCTTTTTAGGGCAGGCAAAAAACAAATAAACATTAAAAGGCAGCGCAAATGCCATCCGGCCATTGCGCTGCCCTGACGACCTTGGTTTTTTTCATTATCTTAAGAAGATCAAAAATTATGAAGCATTTTAAATCCATAAGCGAGCTGCATAATACGAATGGATATGCGCGACCTGAAAACCCATTGCTGAGTCTGGTTACGTGTCAGGATTTAAAAACCTGCGCCATTGGGAACAGTGAGTTTACAGGCGATTTTTACATGATAGCGCTCAAGAAGATCAAATCGGGTAATTTTTTATATGGCAAAACAAAATATGATTTTGATAATGGCTCCATGGCATTTGTAAAACCACGGCAGATTATCGAGATCAACAACATTGAATTGACTGAGCAGGCGTTTATTATCTTTTTCCACGAAGACTACTTATTGAAGCATAATCTTCACGCGGAGATAAAGAAATACGGCTATTTCGACTATGAAGTAAACGAAGCATTGCATTTATCACCCCGGGAGGAAGAAGTCATCTGGGATTTATTTCATAAGATACAATCGGAATACAATAACAACCAGGATGAATACAGTAAAGATATTATCGTGTCTTATATCGATTCTATTTTGAAAAATGCCCAGCGGTTTTACAAGCGTCAATTTCTAAACCGTACGGTATACTCGGGCACTATTATTTCCAGGTTTTCCGAGGTTTTGAAAACATACTTTGAAAGCGGCGACCTGGAAAGAAAGGGATTGCCAACTGTAAACTATATGGCCACGGCATTAGCGATCTCCTCAAGGTACCTGAGCGATTTACTAAAACAAGAAACCGGGAAGACAGCATTGGAGCACATCCATATTTTTCTGATAGACGAAGCGAAAAATATGCTGATGAGCACCAACTATACCATTGCGGAAACGGCGTATCATCTGGGTTTTGAGAATCCGCCTTATTTCACACGATTATTCAAAAAAGAAGTTGGTCTTACTCCCATTGAATACAAAGATAAGTTTCTGAATTAATCTCTCTTCTGATGGCCAGTTACCTCGGGCTGAGTGCCTGCTGCCCCACCCTTCCTTTCCATTGATAAGGCATGACCCATGAAAAAAGCCCGATGGACACTACATAGAACGGATATATGAACTGCAACGCGAGGAACGCGGTGAAGCGGAAGGGCAATCCGAGGAAACGGGTTATTGCGTAGAGATATCCCGCTTCCACGATCATACGCCAGATCAATACGAACAGCATGACAACCGGCGCCCCTGCTATAACGAACAACGGTAGAGTTATAAAGGCCAGCTGCACGAGGAGTATATATATCGCCAGCAGCTTTGTGGATAGCGATGAGTTGTGCTTCCACTTACCGGCCCAGCGCAGGCGCTGATGTGTAAAGTCTTTTATTGTTGGTTGTGTATCTGTGGTTACGATTGCCTTCGGTATACTGACGAACACGAGGCTTTGGGGATAGCGGGCGATGATCTTGCGCATAAGGAACTCATCGTCGCCGGAAGGGATATGCAGGTTATCGGTATAGCCTCCGACTTCGAGGAATGCGGCTTTGCGGAACGCCAGGTTGGCGCCGTTGCAGAATGTGGGGCGGCCTTGCTGAAATGTAGCGGCCGCGGCCCCCGTTAACGAGGCGAACTCAAGCTGCTGGAGCGTGGAAAAGAATGTATGGTTTGCGCGCATGCGCACGGGGCCGAATGCCATCTGTACCTCCGTATGCTGAAAGTAGCGAGCAAGTGTACTAAGCCAGGCCGCTCCCACCCGGCAGTCTGCATCGGTGGTGACGATCACTTCGCCACGGGCGGCGATGATGCCGGTGGCGAGTGCTTGTTTCTTACCGGTTTGTGTGTTGGTAAGGAGCCTGAAGCGGATGTCGCCGGCAGCCCATTCGTGGACAACGGCGGCGGTGCTGTCGTCGGAGTGATCGTCGACGATGAGGACTTCGAAATCGGGGTAATCCTGACGGGCGAGGTCTTGCAGCAGGGCTGGCAGCGTGTGCTGCTCATTGCGGGCGGCAATAACTACCGAAATGGATGGCTTCGGTGTTTCTTCGCGGCGGGGAACACCGTGCACGACGGCCGCATTCCAGGAGCTTGTAAAACGGATAACGACGATGCTGTACGACAACAGGAGCAGGATAAGTACGTAAACCATGGCCGCAATTTCACTATTTTAATAATGCTGCCTACCTTGAGGCCGTGGGAAAAATTGAACGGGAAAAGATCATCCTCGGGCTCGATCCGGGTACGAATATTATGGGTTATGGCCTTATTTCGGTGCGTCAGCCTAAGTTGCACCTCATCCAGTACGGCGTTATCCACCTCAGTAAATACGAAGGGCACGAGTTACGCCTGGCCAAGATCTTTGACCGTGTCCTCTCCCTGGTAGACGAGTACGCACCCGACGAGGTAGCGCTGGAAGCCCCTTTCTTTGGTAAGAACGTTCAATCTATGCTCAAGCTGGGGCGCGCGCAGGGTGTGGCGATGGCGGCGGCATTGTTTCGCGAGGTGCCGATCACTGAATATGCGCCAAAGAAGGTGAAGCAATCGGTTACCGGTAATGGTAATGCCTCCAAAGAACAGGTAGCACAGATGCTGATGACGCTGTTTACGATCAAGGAGATGCCGAAGCTGCTGGATGCCACGGATGCGCTGGCGGTAGCAGTGTGTCATCATTTTCAGAGCGGGCCGATAAACCAGGCAAAGGCTACAGCGAAGAAGGCGGCGAAGAAGACTTCAAAGAAATCATCCGGGTCGTCGTGGGAGTCGTTTTTGAAGCAGAATCCGGATCGTGTGAAATAGGGGGTTGTTGTTTTGGTGTTTTGATCGGTTGAGGAATGTGCTTAGCTAGTGTGCCCCGATCACCCCTCTGGTTGTCTCGCCCCGAGTGCCTCGGGGCTCGAACAACCGGCCCCCCTTAAAGGGGGGCGAGGCCCGCCATCGCACACGCACAGAGCAAGACATTTTGGTTTATAAACAGAATTCATGTAATAATCTTGCGCCAGCTAAATGCATGGCGGCTGAATCTATATAATTAAGGTTTGATTTTGATGACGGTACCTTGTGCCAGCCACGTATTCATGATTAATTGTTCTGAGGAAGCCGGGTGAAGGGTGGTGTTCTGATGACGGTTGGTGCGGGCGTTGGTCGGCAGTCCGAAGACTGCCCACATGGTCAGGCACAAGTCATCGCTTACGCTAAAGACTTGCGCCAGCTAAACGCCCTGAGGCAAAACCCATATAATAAGGTTTGACTTTGATGAAGGTACATTGCGTCAGCTAAATACCAACTTTCGTTGAGGGTCAGTCATCCCGATAGCTATCGGGAAAACATGATGGGCACCCCGAGTACTCGGGGCAAACTTGCGCCAAATCCGGGCTTGCGCCAGCTAAACACCTTAGGGCAAAATCTATATGGTTAAGACTTGACTTTTATGACAGTACCTTGCGCCAGCTATGGGTACTCGGGACGGGGCACGGTAGGAATACGCACCCCAATTCTTCCTTGTAAATCGAACATTTAGTGTTCGATTTACAAGGAAGAATTGCTTCTGGCGCACAGCCTTCCTGTAGAACAATTGCCTTCGGATTATGATCATAAATAAGCTGTTACACCACTAAAAAGCGTGTATTTCATGCTAATTTTAAGTAACTAGCGGCCAAAACCGGTTAGAATCAGATTATGAACCTGTCGCAACGCGCATCGAAGAAGCTTTCGGATCTTTATCATACACATTTATCGCCTGTACTGGCGGGTAGCAAAGGCCGTAAAGTGGAATGTCCGTTCTGCGGGTGGCAGGGACCGGAATTTCTTCCGAATGGGTTGCCTGAGCGGCGGAATTCGCGGTGCCCGAAGTGTGATTCGCTGGAGCGCCACCGGTTGTATTATCTGTATTTGCAGCAGGTGATCCCGGCTAATAAGCCCGTGAAGGTGCTTCACTTTGCACCGGAGAAGATTCTGACACGCCTGTTCCGCTCGTATACCAACATCGATTACCTGAGCGCGGATCTGAACCCGGCGAAGGCTATGGTGAAGCAGGATATTACGGGGACAACTTTCGACGATAACTCTTTCGACATTATTTTCTGCGCGCACGTGCTGGAGCATATTCCAGACGATATTAAGGCTATGCGCGAGCTGCGCCGAATACTGAAGCCCGATGGCTTTGCCATTTTACAAGTACCGATAAAGGACCATTTCAACGGGCGGGATATTACCACGACTTACGAAGACTTCAGCATTACCGATCCCAAGGAACGCGAACGCGCTTTCGGTCAGTTTGATCACGTCCGTGTATATGGCCGTGACTTCAAGGATCGTTTGGAAAAGGCCGGCTTTACGGTGCGCCCTGACAAGTTCCTGGAAACCCTGGGACCTGAGAAGGTAAAACGTTATGCTGTTTTGCCGCAGGACGAAACTGCTACCGAAACGGAAGGCTGGATCTACTTCTGTACCAAGTAAAATTTACTACTTACCCGAAAGCCGGTTGTATACTACTAGCAGCGTCTGGCTTTCGTGCTCCCAGTTATAGGTTTGCATGACCAGCTCCTGGCCGCGTTTGCCCATCGCTTCCGCTTCGTCGGGATGTGTGAACAGCCATACGATGGCATCGGCTATCGCTTGTATATCCATAGGATCGACCAGCAGCCCGCACTTCGCTTCCTCGATAAATGCCGCGGACTCTCCTTCCCGCGAGGCGATCACCGGTAATCCCGCCGCCATAAACTCGAACATCTTTACCGGGTAGTTGGTCTTATAGCGCTCGATGGGATTGGGGATGATTATTCCGACCTTCGCGTCGTACATCAACTCTACCAACAGTTCGAACTGCACCCACTGGCGGAAGTCTATACGGTATCGCGTCAACACATCTTTCTCCAGCGACACCGGCGCGAACTGCCCACCCAGCACAAAATCGAACGACACTTTCTTCTCCGCTTCCTTCGCCGCATCCAGCATCTGGAACAGGCCGCGCACGGCGCTCAGTGTACCGATATAGATCAGCGCATCACGTCGCTCTTTATATGGAAGCGCTTTGGCATACGTACGGAATGGACCTGCCAGCGAGAAGTTCCTCACGAGCGACGTCTTCTGCGGCGGGAAATATTTAGCGATCACAGGCTCGGCTACGATGATGGCGTCGAACCATTTGCCACAGAGCTTTTCCAGCCAGTAGTAAAATACAGCATAGGGCTTCTTCGCAAACTTTGGCAGCCAGTGCTGATAGCTTATCTGTAACGGCGTGTCTTCGTGCGCATCGTACACTACCGTACGACCGAACAGCTTCAGGAACACTCCGGCCATCAGTATATCCGAATCGTGTATACAGAAGATGGAGCGCCCGGGCTGACGCAGGGCTTTCCAGAATATATTCCAGGGATTTATTACCAGCTTGGCAAATCCGCCTTTGGTTACGCGTACGGGATTTATGGTTACACCGTCGCGTTGCTCGGGTTTGGCGTGGGGCAGGATGATGGAGACGGTGTATCCGGCGGCTACCAGCGTTCGGGCTTCTTTGATGAAGATGCGAGTGTCGAAAGCGGAGTGGCCGTTGGCTAACATGACTACGGGCCGTACTGGTGTTTGCTGATTCTGCACGAAAAGATTTTAAACCACAAAAATGGACAGGATTTTAAGATTTTAGGATGGGCAGGATTAATTAATTTGATTGGGGGTTGCCATTGGAAGAGGTGCTTTTAATGGTCTGTTAGGTTAGTGTGATGGGCATTTAAATGCATTTTATCCTGCCCATCCTAAAATCTTAAAATCCTTGTCAAAATTCGCTTTCTTTGCCCCTTAATCTGTGCGTAAAAGACCGTTTGGGTTGATATATGCACGTCGTGGAACTATAGAAATGAAGAATTCAGAGCTTTGGGCGCCTACTAAATATGAGCTTAAGAACGGCAAGCTGCGCGGGTCACGGAATCCGAAGCATTTGGGCGTTTCTTCGCGGCTCATGACGGACATTACGGCTACTTTTTATCAGAAATACCTGCCTTTACATGCGCGGGGGCGACTGGCTGACCTGGGATGTGGCTTTGTGCCGTTTTATATGATCTACCGGGACCTGATTACCGAGAGTCTCTGTGTGGACTGGCCGAACTCGGCGCATAAGAACGATTTTCTGGATATTACCTGTGATCTTAATAAACCATGGCCTATCCCCGATCAGTCGGTGGATACGATCGTGATCTCGGAGGTGCTGGAGCATATTGCCAATCCGGAACTGGTGTGGCAGGAGATGGCCCGTATTCTGGCTCCCGGGGGAAAGATCTTATTGAGTGTTCCGTTCTTCTATAAAATTCACGAGGCTCCTTATGACTATTATCGCTATACCGAATTCGCGCTGCGTAACCTGGCGGAGAAGAACGGTCTGTCGGTAGCGGGCATCGAGTCGTTCGGTGGGCTGCCGGAGATATTTACCGACCTGATGGCGAAGAACCTGGTAAAGATCCCTGCTATAGGTACTCCGTTGGCTAAGGGTTTCCAGGCGTTTTGCCGTGCGTTTGTACGTACGGGCTGGGGCAAGCGCGTGTCTGCCAACACAGGCAAATTCTATCCGCTGGGGTATTTTATGATTGTCGATAAAATCAAGTAATGCCATGTTCGGACTACTGTTTCAATGTATCAGGGTATTCGGTCTGCCAGGCATCTCGGTTTATTTGAAGCTGAAGATGACAGGCCGCCGCATGGTGAGCGTGCCCGGTATTAAATATCCCATTATGCTGCGTGGCCGCAAGGCTGATAAGATCACGTTCAAGGAGATCTTTATGCGAAAGGAATATGCTATAGATCTTCCCGCGTCTGTAACGCCGGAGTTCATTATCGACGGTGGCGCGAACATCGGGTTTACGAGTATCTTCTTTGCTAACCGCTATCCAACGGCCCGCATACTGAGTATCGAGCCGGATGCCGATAACTTCGGGAGCCTTGTGGAGAATACCAAACCGTACCCGAACATAACGCCTGTACAGAGCGCGTTGTGGCACCGGCGCGAGGTGATTCACGTGGTGGACCGTGGCTATGGCGAGCGTGGGTTTATGATCGATCGCGATGCGGAAGGAACAACGCTGCAGGCCGCTTCTATTGCGGACCTGATGGAAGAATATAAGCTGCCACATATCGATATTCTGAAGATGGATATCGAAGGCAGCGAGAAGGAAGTTTTTGAGGAAGGCTACAGCTTCTGGCTGCCCCGCACGAAGTGCCTGGTTGTAGAGCTGCACGACCGCATGAAGCCGGGCTGCTCGAAGGCCCTGTTCAAAGCCCTGGTTCAGTACGACTTCTCAATGTCTATCCGCGGCGAGAACCTGATCTTTACAAACAACAATTTCGTGGGCTAGCGCTCCGGCCGGTATTTCTTATTGATCAGCTGCTGGAGCCATACTTCCAGTGTTATTGCACCCATGATCTGCTTCATATAGTTGCGTCTCCCCTTCAGGTGCGGCTCCAGGTAGAGCGTTACATAATTATTCTTTGTATACTGTGCGTACAGGGCCGTGCGCGGATCGAGCATGGTCTGTATCTCCCGGGCCGTCTGTGGTTCCTTGAGCCAGTTATATACATCGGTGTATGATGTCGGGATGCCGAGCTTGTATTTTACCGCGTAGATGGCCCAGTTCATCTTCTCCTGCATTCGCATGCGCAGCGATGGCGTTACCTGTATCGGCAAGCCCGAGTTGGCATCCGGGATGTGTTTGAAGAACTCCGGGTACCTCAGCAGCAGCGCCTGGTTATATATTTTGCTTTCGGCGCGATACTCGTCCGGCATTGAATACGCCAGGTCCATCAATTGCGCATCCATAAAGGGCAGTCGCTGCGGCACGGTTTTGTTAGCTTCTTCGGCGCCCATGCCGATCATACGCCGGCCGCGGTTATAAAACAGGTATGGGTCTACTTTATCGAGATCGAAAAAGGAATCATTCGGATCGCACAACGTATAATATTGTCCGTAATAGTGGCTCGCTATACCGGCATCGATCCGGCGGCTGAGGAACGACTTTCCTTTTTTACCCAGGTATGAGCCTCCGATAACAGCGTCGCCAAGGAATCCACTGAGGTTAACGTCGATGATCTTCGGTATTTCTTCCATCATATGCGAGTAGTGCATATGGTATGCATTCAGCATGCCGTCTGTTTTCCAGATACCGCTGAAGCGTTGGGGAAGCCAGTCGGGCACGTTCATGTCGTAATACACATGCTTTACTCCGGCGAGCTTTGCTACCCGTCTTGCGACCGTGACGTCAGGACTACCTTCAATACCGAACGTATAGGTAACCGGCTTCTGATCTTTTACAGCCGCGAGTATAGCCCGTGAATCCAGGCCACCGCTCAGCGCTACGCCAACGCCGTACGCGCCATATCCGCGCGATGTGTTTGCGCGGTGCAGCGACTCCGCCAATGCCTCGGCGGCTTCATTAAAAGATAACGATGTGCGCTTTATCTGCGACCACGACCAGTAGCGCGATGAGGTGAGCTTACCGGTATCCCAGCGATATGTATATATACTGGCCGGCGCGGTCAGCGCCACATGCTCCAGCCAGGTATGGTCGTTAAGGAAGTGCTCGAGCGCCATAAAGACGTCTACCATGTCGGAACGGATCTGCAGCGGCAGCATGGGGAAGTGGGCGAAGCATTTCACCTCTGGCGCCATCATCAGGTGATTGTTGCGATGGGCTATATAGAAAGGCCTGAGGCCATAACGGTCGGTGATGATCTGCAGCTGCTGCTTCTGCTGGTCGTGTATGATGGCAACATAGACGCCGTCTACGCGTGGCAACAGCGATTGCAGCGTATCGGTTGTGTAGTGGCGGAGCAGCAGGTTTGCAAAGGCCAGGTTTTGGCCGGGAGTATTGAGGGCGGCTTCATTATATACTTCGCCATCGATCCAGACGGTGATATCTCCCTGTTGTGCCTTGGTTACAGCGGGCTCGAGAAAGGGAAAGAACGACCGGGCCAGCAACAGCTCAGCGCTGTTGGCCAGGCCTCGCCAGGAGGTTTTGGCGGAGTAGATCGTATCCTGCACAGCGTCGGTTACCACCGTTTCTGTCGCTGTAAGCTTACTGCTGCATATCCCTACAAACCCAGACATACGTTTATCTCAAAATTTTTAGTGGATCCAATGTTTTCAATTCATTACGGTACGCAAACCACAACAGCCCCACCGTAACGAAGCCATACAGCACGTGTGTGATCAGCGGCATCTGCGCGCCGATAAGCGGTTCGGCCACCAATATCATCAACACGACGAGGAACGGTCCAATCATAAGCTTGAAGCTATTGAATGATACACGGTAATTCTCGCGGAGATAGTACCACAACAGGGCCACCTCTACGACAAAGGCCAGCAGGGACGCGGCGATAACACCGTAGAGCTGCCACCCGGGGATCAGCCACGCCATAAACCCGATCTTAACCAGGTTGACGATAAAGCTCAGCACCGTGATACGGCGCATCTTTTTGAGCACGCTGAAAGGCAGCACAAAGTACACGCGCATAGCCTTGAACACATAGAGCACCGCTACATATGGTATATATTTCACGGCCTCGGCATAACCTGTTTTATGTACGAACAGATTTATTCCCGGCGGCACCACCAGTATGGTAGCGCATATGGCCAGCAGTATCACCGATGCCACACCGTAATAATAACGGTTTATCTCCACCGAAGAACCTTTCACACCGTCCCTGTTGAGGAGCTTCACCACCTGCGGGTTCACCGAGGCGTTGAGGCCGTTGAGCAGCAGGTCTACAGGCACGAGACATTTGACTGCGATATCGTAGATCCCTACCGACGACAGGGCGGTAAGCGGCATAAAGAACAGAATGAGGAAACGGTCCAGCGAGTTGATACCCCACTGCATGAGCTGGTATACGAATGTATAGGCGTTGAAGCTGGCTGACGTCATACGCCACGGGCTCTGGATGTGCACACCGTATTGCCGGAACACGCGTACCAGCACCCACACGGTCATGACACCGCCCGCCAGTAAACGCCCGCCCAACGGACCGATAAGCGTACCAGGAAAAAGTCTGAGACCTGCTACCGACGTTATCGCGATGATTACGAAGCACACCACGTTGGACCAGAGGAACGTTTCGGGCTTTTCGCGGATCTGGAGCAGGTTGCCGTGCACTTTGAAGATCGCCTGGACGATGCCGATACCCACGGCGATGAGTCCGTACGGATAGAAGGAGATCGTGTCGGAGTTGGGGATAAGTTTGAACAGCAGGTGGCCGGATACGGAAAGAAGGGCGCCCACGCCGAGCGCCAACCCGATCATGAATACGAACGACGAGCTGATAAAGGTATTAAGGCGAGCAGGGTCGTTTTTAAGCTCATGGTAATGAATATACAGGGACGAGTCGAAGCTGTAGGTAGCAATGATCTGCACAAGGGCCGAGAACGCGAGGCACACTGAAAGCACTCCATACGCCTCGGTAGGCAGATACATCACGTAGAATGGGAGCAGGATAATAGCGCTGGCCATGGGCAGCGCGCCCGCCAGCGTGTAAATGAGTGAACTTTTAATAAACCGTTTACTGATCATGCCGTTTGTTGCCCTACCGCCAAAAAAGGTGTAAAAACCGGGTGCAAATAACACGTTTTATAGAATAACGGCCAATAAATAATATCTTGGCACCCGCATGTTACGCACTTTGATCCTCGCATCCCTTCTGCTCCTGGCGGCGCCGCTCGCGGCCCAGGACGCGCAGTGGATCAATTACTCGATCGCCAACGGCCTGCCCAGTAATGAGACCTACAGCATTTTCCAGGACAAGCAGGGCTTTCTGTGGTTCTGTACGGACAACGGCGTAAGCCGCTTCGACGGCGAGTCGTTTCAGACGTTCGGCGTACAGCAGGGGCTTACCGACCCTGTTATTTTCGGGATCTTCCAGGACTATAAGGACAGGCTTTGGTTTCGCACGTATTCGGGCAAGCTTTGCTATTACGAAAACGGCCGGATTCACCCCTACCCGTTCAATGATCGCATCAAGGAGGTTTCGAAAAACCTGGTGATCTACCGGATGTATGTAGACCAGCAGGACAATGTGTGGTTTGCCGGCAACTGGCGGGCGATCTTCCACATCAATAACCAGGGCAAGCTTCTGATCGATACGCTGAAGGGCGAGCCGGTGATATACAAATCTTTCGACAAGGACAATTATATAACCGGCATCGGCAGCTACCGGCCGTCGTCGTTCCTGATCGATGGAAAAGCTTTCCCGCTTTCGGTTTCCGACATCACGATGCAAAACCGCCTGGTGTTCGCGGAGCGACGCGACGGCAAGCTTATCCTGGGCGTGAACAATGACATATTCTCGTACGACGGTGTAAATCCGCCCAAGCTGGTGTACACAGGGCCCTACATGATCACCAACCTTTCTGTGGACTCGCACGACAACCTCTGGGTCGGTTATCTCTATAACGGTGTGGAATGCCTCGACGGGAAGTTCCGAAAAACACGGGATATTCCATTCCTGCGAAACAAGTCCGTAACCCAGACCTTACAGGATCATGAAGGCGGCTACTGGTTCGCCACGCTGGAGGATGGCATTTACTACGTGCCGAATATGAGCGTGCACGTCTACCCTACACTGGCCGGCAAAAAGATCACCTCCGTAGTGAAGACGCGTACCAACACGATCCTGGTCGGCGATCAGCTCGGATGGGTGCGCGCGTTCAAAACTCCCGGGGAGCAGGCCTGGGAATACAAATTTCCGACAACGGTTCTGAAGCTCTTCCAGGATCAGACCGACCAGGTCTGGGTGGCGCATAAATGGCTCGAGGTTTTCGACCAGGACTTTAAAAAGGTTCGCGATATATGGTCTACCAAAAGCGATTTCAGCGAAGATAAGGACGGCAACGTCTGGTGTATTGGCGGCGGCCGCTACCTGGGCAAGTTCAACCGCGATGGCGATATACTCATGCACCGGGCCGAAGATATTTACCGGTCCATCTATGTGCACGACAGCCTGCTCTTCCTGGCCAAACGCACCGGTGTGCTTGTACGATCGCTAAAGAACCTGAACAACATTATCGAGCTCCAGCAACTGCGCGACTACAAGATCGTCGATATACTCCCCGTGGCGCACGATATTGTGATGCTCTGCACAACCGGCAACGGCTTCGTGCTGCTGGACTGCAAGACCCTGGCCATACGCAAATTCGATATGGACAATCACTTCATGGCCAACTCCGTTTTCTCGACCTATCAGAACGATACCTCGCTATGGCTGGGGACGGAGAACGGGCTGGTGATCTCCAAGCTGAGCGATCTGCTTTCGAGCGATCCGAAGTTTCACGTGATCTCGCGTAAGACCGGTCTGAACGGAAACAAGATCAGCTATATCGAATCGATGGGCTCGTCTATATGGGCGTTTACGGAAAACGGGATCTCGGTTATTCCACAGTATGGCGCGCACATGATGAACAATCACCCGAATTTCTATCTGAAGGAGGTGATGACCAACAAGCGTGAGTCCGACACGGCTTCCTACAAATCGTTGTCGTACGATCAGAATACGATCAGTCTTTCGTTCGGCTTTATTTCATACAATAACAACGGCAACATCCTGACCCGCTTCCGGCTGTCGCCAAACGATCCGTGGACCTTTGCGTCGGGGCGTATCCTCGAGTTCTTCGCGCTCGCGCCCGGCTCGTACAACCTCTCGCTCGAGTATTCCATCGACAATGTTCACTGGTACACAGGGTTGAAGAACCTGGCCATCAACATACACTCACCCTGGTGGAAGACCTGGTATTACCAGGTGCCCATCGTGCTGGTGATTATCCTCTTCGGCTACTTCTACTTCCGCAACCAGCTCGCGCTGACCAGCGAAAAGCAACGCTACCTCGAGGTAATCAACCAACACCAGCATAAGCTGCTGCACACGGAGATCCAGACCACAGACCGCGAGCGCATGCGCATTGCCAAGGATCTGCACGATACTATCGGCACGAACCTGGTAGCCGTAAAGATGTTCGTAGGGCAATTACTTTCTAAACACCAGGAGCCTATGGCTACGGATGTTGAAGAGCAGCTACAGAATGTGATCCAGGAAACGAAGGAGATCATCTACAACCTCGCTCCTCCCGGCCTGGAGCGTTACGGGCTGTTTGTCATTGTAAAGAACTATGCCGAGAAGATGAACCGCGCTTCCGCCACATCGATACAAACCTCTACATATGGCGAGGACGTGTTCGACAAGGCGCTCAACCTGGTTATCCTGCGCGTGGTGCAAGAGCTCACCACCAACTCGCTGAAGCACTCGCATGCGATGCACATCAACATCTTTATCAATACTTTTGAAGACCGCATCAACATTATCTACGAGGACGACGGCATCGGCTTTATGTACAAGGAAAACTCACGGGGATTCGGTCTGCACAACATCGAGTCGCGCATTGAATCCGTAAGCGGGCTGATCCGGTTTGAATCGGGAGAATACGGGATCTCGTACAACATTGATATTCCTTACCAGCGTAAATAGGACGTGGATTTTGGGATGTCAGGATGGCCGGGATGAAATGCCCTTGGTGCTGAGGTGATGCGTAGTTTTAAACGGCTTTGGGTAAACGGCCTGGCAACTACGATCTCGTGGAGCCCAATCCACGGTTAGCAGGTACAAAAATGACACTTTCACAGCAACTAAAAAAAGCAAATACCGGGTGGTCATTACCCTGCATCGTATCCTCCGAAAGGAGTATACATAAAAGATACAGGGTTTATTTTCAGAATATTAAGTAAAAAATAACGTTAATTTCCATAACGATTGGCATCTTGCTTTCGTTACCTGCCATAAAAAGGTTAACCCTAATACTGAAAAGAAATTCGATATTTCGGATCAGTAGAAGCTAAACCTCACAATTTATAAACGCATCGACAAAGCATGGACCGCATCCGCACAGTACTGGTAGACGATCATCGATTATTTTCAGAGGGGTTGGAGCGCCTGCTTACCGAATCCGGCAAGTTCAGCATTATCCAGAAGTTTCACGACGGCAAGCGACTGCTCGAGTTTCTGCAAACCGAGACGCCCGACCTTTTGATACTGGACATCGAGATGCCGGCGCTTAACGGTCTGGATATACTTAAACGTCTTGTTCTTACCGGCATCAAGTCGAAGATCATATTTCTCAGTATGCACGACGACGCGATCTATGCCCGCGAAGCATACGGCCTGGGTGCATACGCGTTCCTCAACAAGTCGATGGAAAGCCAACTGCTGATCGATTCTCTGCTTGAAATACACCAGGGCAAAAAAGTATTTCCCGAAATAAGCCTCAAGGCCAGCCAGGACTCGCCCCTGTCAGAGCGCGAGCTTACCATACTCAAGCTCATTGCCCGCGGCCTTACGAGCGACGAGATCGCAGCACAGCTCAAGATCTCTCCGCTTACCGTAAAGGCTCACCGCAAGAATATGATCCAGAAGCTTAAGGCGAAGAACTCTTCCGAGCTTCTTGTGAAAGCATTTGAACGCGGTATATTGTAAACACCAGCTTAACGGCGGCCTTCTGAAAGGATACGCGCCAGGTCTTCGGTCAGTCTTCGGCGTGAGCAGCGGTCTATCGGTATGTGGCCAGCAGGCACAGGGTTGCGCCAGGCTGTAAACGTATCGAGAATGGCTGCCTTCATCGCTTCGCGGTTTGCACCGGTTATCATGCTGCCGGCTTTTGTTTCTTTCAGCAGCGCGGCGGCATCGCCATCTTCCGGACCGGAGCCCAGCACGGGCAGACCTGTAGCCAGGTATTCGAACAGCTTGCCGGGCATATATCCTTCTGCATCCTTATATCCTTCCAGCACTAACAGCAACGCGGCAGACTCGCTGTAACGCGCTATCAGCTCGCGGTGGGGCACCGATGCGGTAAAGGTGGTAACGCGCGCCAGGGCGGGAATACCTTCCACGAATGCGCGGAACGCCGGGTGTACTTCGCCTGTAAAGTCGACCGTTACGCGCTCCGCGAGATCGGTATTGGCGGCCATCACTTCCTGTAATGCCAGCATGAACGGGCGCGGGTCGCACTTCTCGTTTACGATGCCGACGTGGCGTATAATAAATGTATCGATACGTTTTACGCTGAAGCCGGCGAAGTCGTCTTCATCGTATCCATTGGTAACAAGATCTACTGCGCGGCCGGAGAGTGCTTCGAAGCGGCGTACATAGAACGGTGTTATGGTGATGACACGGTCGGCCGTGGTGATCACGCTCTTCTCCAGCGCCTGGTGCTTCCGGCGTGCGCCGGGGCCAACGCCCAGTGTATCGAGGAATCCCCACTCGCTCCAGGGATCGCGGAAGTCGGCTATCCAGGTAAGCTCCGGGTGCCTGCGCTTTAGCTTAAGGCCTATCAGGTGCATGCTGTGCGGCGGCCCGGTAGTAACGATCGTGTCGATATTATGTTCTTTAAGGTAGCCGCTCAGAAAACGTACCGAGGGCCGTACCCAGAATACGCGCGGGTCGGGTATCAGCATATTGCCCCGTATCCAAGTGCTGACGCGCTGAAACAGCGAGGGCTTGCGCGTTGTCTTACCCTCTACGAGGTCGGTAGGCTTTGCTGTCTTACGATTGCCGAACAGGCTGGATAATTTGAAGAACGCTTCGTAAGGTTCCCAGATGGGGTAGCGTATGATCTCTGCTTCCGCGGGAACATTACGCTCCAGCGAAGCATCGCGGATCGCGAACGAAGGATTCTCCGGCGTAAATACATAAGGCTTCCAACCGGCCTGCGGCAGATACTTTACAAACTTGAGCCAGCGCTGCACACCGCTGCCACCGCTTGGCGGCCAGTAGTACGCAACGATCAATACTTTCTGATCAGCAATAGACTTTTTATTCACAGCGCGAAGTAAAGGTTTTTCATGTATAAATCCCCCGGGAACTCTCGTGTTTCAGGGCTGTCCGTCGATATACGTCAACATGCCGGCTATATCGTTCGGCGCGAACCAGCGCATGGCCGCATCGCGCCTGAACCACGTGAGCTGCCGCTTGGCATACCGGCGCGAGTTGCGCTTCAGCAGGCGTATCGCTTCGTCGCGGTCATATTGCCCTTCCTTATACGCGAAGATCTCCTGGTAGCCCACCGTTTGTAGCGCCTGGTGTTGACGGTACGGATACAACGCTTCCGCTTCTTCAAACAGGCCGTGCGCGATCATCGCATCCATACGCTGGTCTATACGCGTATACAATATCTCGCGCGGCAGCTCCAACCCGATACGTACTACCTGGAACGGATGCTGTACCGTATTCTGTCCGCGGAACGAAGCGATGGACTGGCCGGTGCCTATACGTACTTCCAGCGCGCGCATAAGGCGGTGTGGGTTCTGCTGATCGATCACCTCATAGTGTTCCGGATCGAGCGTCTGCATACGTTCCTGCAGCCAGGACAAGCCGTGCTGCTCATACTCATGCACGAGGTTCTCCCGGATCTCTTCCGGCACATCCGGTATATCGTCAAATCCTTCCAGCACTGCCTTTACATACAACCCCGAGCCGCCGCAGAGGATCAGTGTATCATGCGTCTGAAAAAGGTTATGAATAAGCTCCAGCGCGTCGCGCCCGTATTGCGCGGCGTCGTATTCTTCGTGAATGGAATGGGAGTTGATAAAATGATGCGGCGCGGCGCTCATCTCTGTTTCGTCAGGCTTGGCCGTACCTATCGTTAACTCTCTGAAAATCTGGCGTGAATCGGCGGAGATGATCTCTGCCTGATAGTGCTGCGCGAGCGTGATGGCGGTGGCGGTCTTTCCAACGGCTGTGGGGCCGACAACGACTACTAATTTCTTTTTATCCCAAGCGGGTGTCATGGGGGGCAAAATACGAACAAATTGTCTGAACCCCGTCCCGAAAGCTATCGGACGGGGCACGGCAGGATTTGTAAGATTTTAGGATGGGCACGATGAATGCGTGTAACTGCGATTTTTCGTAGATTGCGGGTTAACAAGAGGACCATTCGTTATGATCAAGTATACGACACAGTTTTTGCTGAAATTAGAGGATATGATTGCGGAGTCGGACTATACGCTTCGCTATGAGAAGGGGAATTTTAAAGCAGGCTTCTGTGTACTGAAGGACCAGAAGATCATGATCATCAACAAGTTCTTTACCACCGAGGGCAAGATCAACGCCCTGCTGGAGATCCTGAAGGGTGTAACGCTGACGCCGGTGAAATTCACCGAAAAGAGCGTCAAGCTGTACGACGACCTGATCGCGAATCAGCATATTCAGCAACCCGCGCAGGCACAATCAACGGAAGAACAGCCAGCCGCTGAGCAATCCTCTGAAGAACAGGCAACTGCCGGGGAACCTGCTGCGGAGCAGCCCTCTGAAGAACAGTCGTCGGCTGAGCAACCTTCTACAGAACAACCCGCCGAAGAACAGCCGTCTGCCGGGGAACCTTCTACCGAACAACCTTCTACCGCGGCCTAATCAGTGAGTTAACGTTACGCCGCATGATCGCTATAACATTTTTAGGAACCGGTACTTCACAGGGCGTGCCCGTAATCGGGTGTGGATGCCCCGTATGCCGCTCGCTGGACTACCGTGATAAACGGCTGCGCACAGCTGTACACATCAATGCAGATGGCCTAAGCCTTTGTATCGATACCGGCCCTGACTTTCGCCAGCAGATGCTGCGTGAGAATATAAACCACCTGGACGCCGTGCTCTTCACCCACGCCCACAAGGACCATACGGCCGGGCTGGACGACGTACGCGCCTATAACTTCATGCAGCAAACCGATATGCCGGTCTATGGCACCACGCCCACGCTGGATCAGCTCAAGGTGGAGTTCGCCTACGCCTTTGCCGAGGAATATTATCCCGGCATACCGCGCATAGCGCTCAACACGATAGACCACGAGCCCTTTACCATACGAGGTGTAACGATCACGCCGCTGCCGGTATGGCACCACAAGATGCCCGTACTCGGCTTCCGCGTCGGCGACTTCAGCTATATAACCGACGCTAATGCGATACCGCCTGAAACCATGGAGCGCCTGCGCGGCTCGAAGGTGCTTGTGCTCAACGCGCTCCAGCACGAACCGCACATCTCGCACTTCAGCCTGAGCGATGCCCTGGCCATAGCCCGCGAGGTAAACGCCGGTCAGACCTTCTTTACTCACATGAGCCACCGTCTCGGCCTTCACGCCGATATTGCCAAAACACTGCCGGACAACGTAGCATTGGCTTATGACGGACTGCAGGTGACAGTGTGAGCGTGAGGGGAAATACAGTGAGGGCGATAGAGGATTCGTTTTTTTAGATTATAAGGCCTGGTATTGGTGGTATTGGGGCAGAGTGAGTGTGAGAGCGGGGAAAATGCAGTGAGGGCGAGGATAATTTAATGCATAATAACTATTACTTTCTGTGTCAGCTGAGCGATGCGCTTCGCGCCCAACTTAAGGGCTGCGTGATATCCGAATGCTTTAGCCAGAGCAAGGACGAGTTGGTTGTACGTTTTGAGACTACGGGAAATTCGTTTTATATCAAGGCAAGTCTTGAAGCCTCTTTTGCTGCCCTCTCCTTCCCTGTAAATTTTCAGCGGGCGCGGAAGAACAGCGTGGACCTGTTTGCCGACCTGATCGGTCTGCACGTAACCGGCGTACGCCAGTTTAACAACGAACGAAGCTTTGCTATTCAACTGACGGAAGACACTTCGCTGCTCTTCAAGATGCACGGCAATCGCGCCAATGTGCTGGTGCTGAAGAACGACATCGTGATCAGCCTCTTCAAGAACAGCATTGCGACAGACCGTACGCTAGTGCCCGACTCGCTGGACCGCACAATAGACTGGAGCCAGGAGGCCTTTTTGCAACACCGGCAGAATCCGGGTTCGCTATACGTAACGTTTGGCAAGCTGGTATGGCAATATTTGAACGCGCAGTCGTTCGCCACACAACCGGTAGAGGAGCAATGGCTGCGGATACTTTCCGTACGCCAGGCACTGGAGACTCCGGAATTTTATGTAACCCTCATCAACAACGTGCCGGTACTAAGCCTGTTGTCAACCGGCAACATACTTCTTGAAACACAGGATCCGCTGCGTGCAGCCAACGAGTTCTACGCGCGCTTCACGCAAAACCAGGCGCTGCACCAGGAACGCTCTGCCGCCCTTTCCGGGCTGCGCAACCGACTGACCGCCTCGCAAGCTTACTACGACAAGAACTTTGCCCGCCTGGCCGAGCTGGAGCAAGACAACAACTATAAGAGCTGGGCCGACCTGATCATGGCGAATTTACATGCCATTACTACAGGTTCATTGCAAGTCACGGTCGATAACTTCTATAACAACAACCAGCCCATCAGCATCAAGCTGCGCAAGGACCTGAGTCCGCAGAAGAACGCCGAGCTATATTACCGTAAAGCCAAGAATCAGCACATCGAGATCAGACGTCTGCAGGAGCTGCTACAAAGCAAAGAGCAGGAGATCCAAAAGCTGAATGAGCAGATAACGGCCTTTACCGACGCCGAAAATCTCAAGCAGATCCGCAGCATGGCCGGCACCCTCAGCCCATCGACCCCCAAGAGCAAAGCCGATACGCTGCTTCCCTATCACGAGTTCGAATACCACGGCTACCGGATCTGGGTGGGCCGCAACGCTCAGAGCAACGATGTTTTAACTTTCAAACACGGCTACAAGGAAGACCTCTGGCTGCATGCCAAAGACGTAGCCGGGTCACACGTGCTGATCAAATATCAGGCAGGAAAAAAATTCCCGAAGGACGTCATCAACCGCGCCGCCGAGCTCGCAGCCTATAATTCCAAGCGAAAAACTGAGACATTATGTCCGGTTATCGTAACCCCCAGAAAATTTGTAAGAAAAAGAAAAGGCGATCCTGCGGGCGCTGTGGTGATTGATCGGGAGGACGTTGTAATGGTGGTGCCAAAACTGTCGGAACCCCGATAGTTATCGGGACACGGCAGGATTAATGGATCCCGATAGAGATCGGGACAAGTTGTAAGGATGGACAGGATAAATACATAATAAAAAGCCTCAAGTTTTGGCTTGAGGCTTTTTCTATTCAGGGATATCGTGATTACTTCACCACGTTGATCTTCAGGGTGTTTGTGCGGGCACGATCGAGGATCGGCATGCTGGCCAGGAAGATGAAGATATCTCCGGTCTGTACGTGGCCTTCACGCTTCAGGATCGCTTCTACGTCAGCAATGGTAGAGTCGGTAGAATCGGCCTTGTCGTAATGGTAAGCGCGGGTTCCCCATACGAGGTTCATCTTGTTGATAAGGGCATTGTTGCCGGTAAAGATGAAGATGTTGGCGTTAGGGCGGTGTGACGACGATTTGAAGGCTGTGTAGCCTGATGCCGTCATGCCTACGATGGCTTTAGCGCCTACGTCTTTGGCAAGCTTACAGGCGGCCAGCACGAGGCTGTCGTTGATGTACGTTGATTGCCTGGCATCTACGTCGCGGAAGCGGAAATAGATGTTGGGGCTCTTTTCTACCGAAGCGACGGTGCGCACCATGCTGCGGATTACTTCGAGGGGATATTTACCGGCGGCGGTTTCGGCAGAAAGCATTACAGCGTCTGCACCGTCCATTACGGCATTGGCTACGTCGTTGGTCTCTGCGCGTGTGGGGCGAGGGGCTTCGATCATGCTTTCCATCATCTGGGTAGCAACGATTACCGGCTTACCTGCGCGGTTACACTTGTCTACGAGCATCTTTTGTACCATCGGTACTTCTTCCAGCCAGATCTCAACACCCAGGTCACCACGGGCAACCATTACGGCGTCTGTCAGGGCGATGATCTCGTCTATATTGGTGAGGGCTTCGGGCTTCTCGATCTTGGCTACGATCCGGGCGTTAGACTTGCGTTGATCGAGGATCGTGCGCATGCTTTGGATATCTTCCGCCTTGCGTACGAACGAGAGGGCGATCCAGTCTATATCATTGGCGATACCGAACTCAAGATCGCGAAGATCTTTCTCGGTGAGTGAGGGGGCAGATACTTTGGTGAACGGCAGGTTTATACCTTTTTTGGGTTTCAGCGGTCCGCCGTATACTACTTCGGTTACCACTTCTACGCCGCCACGAACTTCTTTTACCTTAAGCTCAATTTTGCCATCGTCTACGAGAATCATATCACCGGGTTTCACATCGTTGGGCAGTCCCTTGTAGGACGTGCTGCAGATCTTGCTATTACCGAGCAACTCGTTAGTTGTGATAACAAGCTCCTGGCCGCGTTCGATCACGACATTCGGTTCCATATCATTCACACGGATCTTCGGTCCCTGAAGATCCTGTAGCAAGCTTACTGTTGTGCCTAGCTCTTTGTTAATCTCACGAACGAACTGGACAACCTTGAGGTGGTCTTCGTGCGAGCCGTGGGAGAAATTGAGGCGAAAAACGTCGACGCCTTCCTTCACCAGAGCACGGAGCATGTCCTTATTATTCGAAGCAGGTCCTACGGTGGCAACAATTTTAGTCTTGTTGTACGATACTTTTTCTAGCATAAAGGTATTTAAGATAATTCGTATTGAATGCGGTTAAATTTAGGAGAAGTGCGCAAGGATCAGAAGATAAAGTTTGATTTTGATTTGAGGCCCTCTAACGGAATGGGGGTAATCAGTTGAACGGCGGGAATAGATTTTATCAAATCAATCAGCTGATGATGGGTATAATGCTCTTCCATGGCAGCCAAAATTATAAAATCGAAATGAGGAAATTCAGGGATTAAAAAATACTTTCCGGGCTCATTTTCAAAAGATTTGTTTTTAAAGAGTTTCAAACGATTGATCTGGCGCTCGTGGGCATAAAAAGAAAAGTTCTTTTCGCCGCCATTTTTGAAGCCGACCACAAGGTCCTGCTGCTTGACCAGCTGGATGCCCAATGTATTGTTCAACTCCCATGCAAGCTTATATCCTTTGGCACCTGAGGCTATTCCAAGGAGGTCAAAGTTGTATTCATACTCTATAATAAGCTTGCTTTTCTTCATTTTCAACTCAAAAAGGAAGTTCCGGCCCTTTTGTCACAAGATCAAAAAAGTTTGCCAATATTGTCGCAAATCTCTTTCTTTGCACTGATTTTTAAATCACTAAACTGTAAAAACATGTCTGAAATTGCACAAAAAGTAAAACAGATCATCATCGAGAAACTTGGCGTTGAAGAGTCTGAGGTTACTCCTGAAGCTAGCTTCACCAACGATCTTGGCGCTGATTCGCTTGACACCGTGGAACTTATCATGGAGTTCGAGAAGGAATTCAACATCTCTATTCCTGACGACCAGGCTGAAAATATCTCGACTGTTGGCCAGGCTATTTCTTACCTGGAGCAAAACGTGAAGAAATAATTGCTAACTGCCTTAATACAACCACACCCCATTGAACATGATATTGAAACGAGTAGTCGTTACAGGACTTGGTGCACTCACTCCCATCGGCAATACACTACCTGCCTTTTGGGAAGGTTTGAAGAATGGTAAAAGCGGAGCTGCTCCTATAACGCGTTTCGATGCTACACACTTTAAGACTAAGTTCGCATGCGAAGTGAAGAACTTCGACATTGGCAATTTCATGGATCGCAAGGAGGCCCGCAAAATGGACCCCTTCGCGCAATATGCTATGGTGGCCGTGGATGAGGCTATACAAGATGCCAACCTCCCGTTAGCTGATCTTAACCCCAACCGTATCGGTGTTATCTGGGGTTCAGGTATCGGGGGGTTGCTCACGTTTCAGGAAGAAGTAAAGTCGTACGCCAAAGGCGACGGCACACCACGATTCAATCCTTTCTTCATTCCAAAGATGATCCCCGATCTTTCGGCGGGTCATATCTCTATCAAATATGGCTTTCGCGGACCGAACTACGTAACCGTATCGGCCTGTGCATCATCTACTAACGCCATATATGACGCCTTTACGTACCTACGTCTTGGCAAAGCCGACATTATTGTCTCCGGTGGCTCGGAGGCCGCCGTCTGCGAAGCCGGTGTGGGTGGATTCAACTCCCTCAAAGCCCTGTCTGAGCGCAACGACTCGGCAGAAACCGCATCACGCCCCTACGACAAAACCCGCGATGGCTTTGTGCTCGGCGAAGGTGCCGGAGCCCTTATTCTTGAAGAATATGAGCACGCTAAGAAGCGCGGCGCCAAAATATATGGTGAGATCATCGGCGGCGGTATGTCTGCTGACGCTTACCACATTACAGCGCCTCACCCCGAAGGCGCCGGTATAATCCAGGTAATGTATAACGCCCTCGAAGACGCGGAAATACAACTTACCGACATCGATTATATCAATACCCACGGTACTTCAACACCTCTCGGCGACATCGGCGAGATCAAGGCTATACAGAAAGTATTTGGTGATCACGCCTACAAAGTGAACATCAGCTCTACAAAATCTATGACTGGCCACCTCCTGGGTGCAGCGGGCGCTATTGAAAGCATCGCCTGTCTGATGGCCATCAAAGACTCGATAATCCCCCCTACTATCAACCACTTTGAGGACGATCCGGAGCTCGATCCGAAGCTCAACATGACGTTCAACAAAGCGCAACAACGCAATGTAGACATCGCTTTGAGCAATACGTTTGGTTTTGGCGGGCACAACTTCTCGGTAATTTTCAAAAAAGTAAAAGACTGACCGAGCGTGTGTGTACGGACGCATCCAGCCCTTCCGGCGGTCTTTGTCTCGATTAACAGGAACAGAAGCACCGACTTTTACCGGATTTTCCTAAATTAGCAATGTTTAATACATATATATAAGCGCTTGGTTTGGAAAATCCTTAAGATTCCGAAAGGAAAAACGGCGAATGATGACAAGCTGGTGCGGGCGATACGCAACATCGCCGGCCTGAGCCCCTCAAACCTCGAGCTGTATAAGCTCGCCACCGTACACAGCTCTATCGCCAAAGAAAACGGTCGTGGCTTCAAAGAGTCTAACGAACGACTGGAATATCTCGGCGATGCCATACTCGGCGCAGCCGTGGCGGACTACCTGTTTAAAAAATTTCCCTTTAAATCCGAAGGCTTTCTTACCGAGATCCGCTCGCGTATTGTAAACCGCGAGGCATTGAACCTGTTAGCCCGCAAGATAGGCGTGGGCAACATCGTACAATACGATCAGAAGAATGCTCACCTCCAACAGGTGATACTCGGCAATACCCTCGAAGCAATCGTAGGCGCCATATACCTCGACAAAGGCTACCTACGCACCAAGAAGTTCGTCATAGACAAGCTCATAGCCCCCAACTACGACCTCGACGAGCTGGTAAACTCCAATTCCAACTACAAGAGCCGCATCATAGAATGGGCACAGCGCGAAGGCAAAGAAGTTCGGTTCGAAATCCTGAATGTTAAAAAGGGTAAAAACCACAAGGAATTCACGGCACAGGTTATTGTAGACAACGAACCTAAAGGTACCGGCTACGGCAACAGCAAGAAAAAAGCTGAACAAGACGCCGCGCTGAAAACTTGCGAGATGCTGGATTTGTTGAATGGTCAGTAACCCGCAGAAAAGTATCCGTGAAAAAACTAAAGATCGGTGGCGCCACGGTAAACCAGATACCGCTCGACTGGCAAAACAACACACACAACATCCTTGAAGCGATTGCAGAAGCACGCCGCCAGGGTATCCGCATCCTCTGCATGCCCGAGCTATGTCTCACCGGCTATGGCTGCGAAGACATGTTCCTCAGCGACTGGCTTCCCGCACGCGCTTTACAGGAGCTTGAAGCGATCATCCCCCACTGCCACGACATCACGGTGGCAATCGGTCTGCCGATACGTATAAACAATATAATCTACAACGGCTCCTGCGTGATCAGCAATGGCGCCGTACTCGGCATTACGCTCAAACAAAACCTGGCCCGCGACGGCGTGCACTACGAACCCCGCTGGTTCGACGCGTGGTTGCCCGGTAAAGTAACGGAGGTACTGGTGAACAACGTACCCGTCCAAGCCGGCGATATTATCTACACCGTAGAAGGCATCACCTTCGGATTCGAAATATGTGAAGACGCGTGGCGCAAGAAAGACAGACCCGGCTACCGGCTGTCCGAACGCGGCGTAGACCTCATCATGAACCCCAGCGCGAGCCACTATGCCATGGGCAAGAGCCTGCTGCGCGAAGCCGAAGTGGTGATCGGCGGCTCCACTCTCTTCAACTGTGTATATCTGTTTGTAAACCTGTTGGG
>Ga0247762_1000116_pt1 | contig 34023 bp, 68 predicted proteins | sample UWRJL081202R4_FD_181016 | JGI IMG/M metagenome (GOLD analysis project Ga0247762, IMG submission 181016) | Plant litter microbial communities from Arlington Agricultural Research Station in Wisconsin, United States - UWRJ-L081-202R-4 | ecosystem: Environmental > Terrestrial > Plant litter >...
GAAACTGCCCTCTTGACATTTAGCCAAAAGCAGCGTATAATATATACAGAGCGACGGACGCTCGATATTAAGGAGGGTACTATGAGAATTCGAGACTTGCGCAGTGATCTTTCAAAGCCGGGCGAACCTAGCAAGCCGTGCGCGATTGCGCCGTGCCGTACCGAGAACGGTTACGTCTACATCGACTACCCGCAAGCACGCGAGTTCGATACCGTCGCTGCGGCGGCCGCGTGGGTGAAGACGCAGGGCGGCTGGTTCGCGAACGACTGGGTCTTGATTGACCTCCCAGCTGTGAAAATTGCCCGGTGATATTGTCGTAAAACACGCGTATAATATAGACACGAGTGACGGACGCTCATTAACCAAGGAGACACACATGAACACGCAAGAACGCAAGGAACTCGCTCGCGAGTTTAATACCAAGGCCGAGGTTGTGCGTAAGATCTACAACTTCATGAATGATAAGCTGGAGACGGTGGATGGCCCGACCGAGCTCGCCGAGTTGGCCATGGACCAGTTCGAAGAAACCACCGACGTCGACGGCGAGCCGCTCGAAGATGAACTGTTCTTCGAGATTGCGGGCACTTTCGAATTTGAGTAAATTGCCCGGTTGCTTTTGTCCAAAAACAAGCGTATAATATAAGCAGAGCGACGGACGCTCAACAAACAAGGAGAATTAAAATGAACATGGATACACTCGCAGTTGCACAAGAGTTCGCCCGCGTTGCACAAGCGGCAGGCTTGCCCGCAGTAGTAGTGCCGGGCAGCAACATCATTCACGCGATCGTAGAGGTCAATCAGGGACCCGCGAAGAATCAGCGGGTCGTCGTGGAAAGCAATCCACTGCCGCGCATTTATGAAATGTTCATCGAGCATGAGCTCGGCGGCGAGTGGGTCAAGGTCCTCAAGGTTGAGGCCGAGGAGCACCACTATGGTGACCTTTGTTATTTTGTAGTTGCGGGCCTACGGTAACGTAGACTTTCAGCGAACAGGCGATGCCGATCGGGGGACGGCATCGCCTGTCTTTTTTTTAGGAGGGTCTTATGCTGACTACCCAGCAGTTGAATCATTTTGCAGGCGAGTGGTGCGCGGATAATTTGCGGCCGGGTTCCTGGGACACTATTTTTATAAGTCTTGCCGAGCAGCGGTTTAGCGTATATATGGCTACGGGACGTGTCTTCGACATTGTTGTAAAAGTGACCGTTGACATTCTTCCCAATCAAGAGTATAATATAGACACAGCGACGGACGCTGATTAACAAGGAGAACCAAGATGAAATCCAACGACAAACTGCGTTACCTGGCCAACCGCGGCATCGCCGACAATCGTCGCGAGGTCGAGCACTTCAGCCAGCGCGTACAGGACGGCGCCATCGAGGCACTCGACAACAGCGCGAAGGTTTTCGAGTTCGCCGCCAAGCTTGAGATCAGCGAGTGGCTGCTGGTCATGCTCGACGAAAGCAAGGGCGAATCCGTTTACCAGGAAGTTGTTGACATGATGCATAGCGACATCATGATGCGGGCGTGCTGCATCTTCACGCACACGTCGAATGAGACGAGCAACATGGTGCAGCTCGCCCGCTTACAGGCCCGCGCTCAACTTTACCAGCGCATCGTCGACACCGAATAGCCAGCGGCTAGAGGGCGTGTGGAACTGTTTCATACGCCCTCGAAACTGGTTAAATTGCCCGGTTGACATTTGGACAAAAGCAGCGTATAATATAAGCAAGGCGAACGGATCGCCGAAATTTCAAGGAGATTAAAATGAGCAGCAATTATGGAATGACCGCAGAAGGCCAACGCCGATTGTTACGCGCACAGGCCCACGTGCTACAGGCACAAGCAATCCTCGGCGAAGAGTTCGAGTCGCTGTCGCACGACTGCATCGGTTTGAGCATTGAGATCGGCGCGACCATCGTCCTCGATTCAAATCCGTACTACGACGCCATGCTGTACGGCTACAAGCCGCGCAACAGTGAGATCGACGTGCAAATCGAAGACGCCTTCGCCTCCATCAAGGCGGCGCAAGAGGCGGTCGAAGCCGCCGAGTTGTTAAGCGCCTACGGATACGCGTAAGGCGAACAGGAGGGGGGCAGGAAAACTGCCCCCGTGACATTTAGACGATTCAAGCGTATAATATAAACAGAGCAGTTCGGAAACAACATTCACTAACAAGGAGATTTGAAATGCAATACTTAGTCATCGAGTTACAGGGTTCGGACGTCATCACTCACGGCGAATATGCAGACTTTGATTTCGCCGAGGCCGCGCTCAAGAACGTCAAGCGCCGCGCAGCCGTAAAAGGCGAATGCTTCGCCGCCGTTGCAGTTGAAGAAGAGGTCGCGAGCGACTTCACGGCCGCGGATGTTGCGAACTTCGACGACGCCGAATATGGCTACGTGACCTTCTCGGAGGCAGCCAAGTTGATCGGCGTTCGCTATCAACAAGTCTATCAGCGGGCCGTAACAAAGAGCCTTATGGCTTGGCAGCTGACGACCGCTTTGTTTGTTTCACTCAAGGACGTCGAGTCCTGGAAGCAGCAACGTTTCGAGCGCCTTGTTAAGGCGAACGCCGCCGCTGCCGAGCAGGTGGTCGAAGAAGAAGAGGTGCCGGAGGAGTTGGCACATCCTGAGGAAGACGTCGTGACAGACGACAACTATTGGGACAGCGTCCACGCTGGACTCGACCCGGAGACGGGGGTCGCAACCGAAGAGTAAAACAAGCAACAACTGCCCGCCGGAATAGCAACCCGGCGGGCAGTTTTTATTTTTGGCGAAACTGGGGGTTGCTATTTAGCCAAAAGAAGCGTATAATATATACAAGAGCGACGGACGCTCAACTTTCAAAAGGAGAAACAGAAATGCAAAATCAACCAGCCAAGATCGAATATCAGGTCGCACTACTTCAGATGCAGGCCCACCTGCACGAGCTCGTACGTATCGCCGAGCAGCATGCGCCGGAGTTGTTCGACGAGGTCATGAGCCTTGACATCTCGGTCGGCATGGAGATCGTCGAGACGCTCGAAGAAAATCCATTCATGCAGGTCTTCGAGCAGCAGTGCCGCAGCAAGTTCACGAACTTGCTAGGCCGGGCGGCGATCGTAGTCGAACGCGCTTATGAGGACCTCGAAGAGATGATCGAAGAGGTCCGCATCCAAGAGGCCGCCGAGTCTTACGGATTAGCGTAAGGGGTCGGCAAGCGGGGGTCAGCTAAAAACTGACCCCTGTTTGGCGAATTTGGGGGGTTGACTTATTACGCGTTCTATAGTATAATATAGACAGAGCGACGGACGCTCAATAGCAAAGGAGAAACAAAATGTTGAAAGCAAGAGTGCCAAAATTGATCGAGACCGCACGCGACCTCTTCGGCGTCGATGCGGTGCGCGGTCACAAGGACGGCAGCGTAACAGTGCGCTCAACGTACTTCTACCGAATGAGCCGCACTACGGAGGGCCACGTAGCCAACGTGCTGAAGCGGATGCCGAACGTAGAGGTCATCGATAGCGGTGACCGCTATGCCATCTGGCCGAAGGAAAGCTACTTTTGGGTAAAAGTCAAAAGAAAGGAGGCTGAAGCCGTTAAGTAAGCTACCTCAACAAGAATGCCGCGCGTAGAAACATAAATACGCGCGGCATTTTGCGTTAAAATAGCGCTGCACTGCAACTATGTTGAATGCGCGGCCACGCGCGTTATTGCGCGAAATTTTGCGGGGTCCGAATCCGCATTTTGGCGGAACTGACCCCGTGACATTCAGCCGAAAGTAGCGTATAATATAGACAGAGCGACGGACGCTCATTAACAAGGAGAGTCAAGATGAAATACATAATCGGTTTCAAGGGCAAGCGGCTGGGCTGGCAGTACTGGAGCGGCCGCGCTTGGACCGACAACAAGGCCCAGGCTAAGAAGATGACGGACGCCGAAATTGAGGCGTTCATCCGCGACCACCCAAGTATCGACTCATCAAGAATTGAAAAGTTCGAAGTCAAGTAGAAATTGACCCCTGATCCTGACAAGATTGGGGGTTGCTTTTTACTTCCGTTAAGCGTATAATATAAGCAGAGCGACGGACGTTCGACAGTAAAGGAAAAGTAAAATGCCTCAAGCATACGAACAACAACTACTAGGCGAAAACGAAATCGCCGCTTGCGTTAACAGCTTCGCGAAGATCATGAACGAGGCCTACAACGAGCCCATCGCTTCACGTTGGCTTACGTTGGCCGACGAGTTCATCGTACATACCAAGCTTGAAAATTTGGAGCTTTACAATTTTTGGCAGGTGCAGCGCAGCTTCTTAGGTTATGCTGAACCTATTTTGACCCTTGAATTTTTCCCACGGCTATGAGCTAAAGCCGAGAGGCGTGTGGAACCAGCTGTTCCACACGCCTACAGAAAGGATTACAATGCAGCTACTAATGACGGGGGTAATGCTACTGACACAACTAGTAGTTATCATGTTGTACGACGGCAATCACGATGGCATCATAGAGGGCGTACCCGAGCCCGTAATGCTCACGCAGGACGCCGAAGCGGTGTACGCCGCGACGGATTATCCGTTTAGTACGTTTTACGTGCAGGACGGTTTAGTGTACAAAGCGTCAACAGAGTTGGCTGACGGCAATCCTTTGTTTCGCTGGGATTGCCGTACCGAGTTTCGTATTCCCGACGCCGAGCCCGAGCAATGGGTTGAAATTGTATATTGTAAGTGGCAATACGCAAACTGGCTTCCTGGAATTGCCCGTTGACATTTGGATCGAATAAGCGTATAATATAAGCAGAGCGACGGACGCTCAACAATAAAGGAGAATTAAAATGAATTCTAAATACCCGAAGCTTGAAGTAGTGGTGCACAACATGCTGAGTTATTTCGAGCAACATGCGCCAGAGTTGCAGGCCCGGGAGTTCAAGAACGAAGAGGCAACAATCGACACGGGCATCCGGATCATCGAATTCGGTGCTGAGGGTGCGGGCCGCTTTCGCGTTGCTGTTGAGCAGCCGTTCGTACTCGATTCCATGTCGTTTACGTGGTACTGGCAGCAGCGTGACCGTGAGTATCACACTTGGTTCACCGAGTTCAGCACCAAGTACCCGATCTCCAACGGTAATTCAGTGGTCTATCCGATGATGGTTGCCGGGGTCCGCGAGTACTTGAAGAAGTTCATGTAATCAAGACGGGTCAGATCAATTTGAAAACTGGTTGATCTGACCCGTTGACATTTGAATCAAAAGAGCGTATAATAGATACAAGAGCGAACGGATCGCTGAAACAACAAAGGAGATTCAAATGCATGCAAAAGACTTTAGCAAGGCAACGATCGGTTCTTTGAAGACCAAGGGTATTACGATCATCGGCAGCACGATGATCCCGGACGCAAACGGCAGCTTCCTTGAAAGCAAGGTTGCTTACAACCTGAACGACCGCGGTACGCACATTGTTCGCTCGCACGACGAAGTAGTGGCACTAGCGAACTGCTAGATTGCGTCGCTCAGGATAGCAACAAAATTGACTGTTGCTATCCTGAGCAAGATAGTGTATAATACAGATGTAGAAGATCTTAATTAGCTAACACGTTGGGTTGTAGGGTTCCGAACGCCCTCCTCAATACTCCATATTTCTCCTTGCGAAAGGGCTCACCAGCAATGGTGGGCCTTTTCCTATTCCCGTTTTGGCGAATTTGGGTCCTGAAGCGCAGAAAATTTTCCGCACAGGGGTTATACCCAAAAATCGCAGATTTTTTTCATTTTTGAAAAATTTTTCAAAAATTTTCAAAAGTTGACCCCGGCGATGCCGGCCGCAACGAAGAGTCTTCGCCCCGAAGGCATCAGATTTCAAGGGTGCCTCCATGCAGTCGCGGGACGCTCTGCCTCCTCAGTTCGCTGCTCTCTCGGTTTTCTGTCTATATTATACGCCCAATTTAGACAGAAAGCAACCGGGCAATCGCACCAGTTTTCAAAACTGGCTGCGAAAAACTGGTAGCAAAACTGGCTAGATTGCCCGGTTGACATTTGGCCAAACATGGCGTATAATAGATACAAGAGCGACGGACGCTCAACAATTCAACAAGGAGAAACAAACAATGTTCAACATCATCGAAACACGACTAAACGGCGAAATCGTAATCACACACGAACTCAACGTCGAGGCCGCCGATATCAAGCGCATGATTTACAACGTGCAGCGTCGCGCAAAAGTAAGCGGCGAAGTAACAGCCGTAGAAGTCGTCGAAGAAGTTCAAAACGACTTCGCCCCAAATAGTTACATTACGTTTGCAGAAGCCGCAACAATGTTGAATGTTCGTTATCAACAAGTTTTTCAACGAGCCGTCGACAAAGGCAAGATGCGTTGGATGCAAAATCCAACGAATCACGTAATGTTGGCAGATGTGCTTGAATGGAAACAAAAACGTGAATCACGTTAAGCGGTAAAACAAGAGCGCCTCGACCACAAATCGAGGCGCTTTTTTGTTGCTCAAAAGTGACCCCGTTTTTGGCGAAATTGGGGGTTGCTATTTGGCCAAAAGTAGCGTATAATATAGACAGAGCGAACGGATCGCTGAACTAACAAAGGAGAAACAAAATGAGTGACCAACCAGAAGTGCGCGTAGTAGACGTCGAACAGCAGCGAGAGATGTTACGGGCCTACGAAACCGTTCAAGCTGTCAGATGGCCACAATTCACGAAGTCGATGTCGGCCCACCAATTCGAGAGCCGTTTGTGCGACTTGGACGACATTGTTAGCGCCGAACTTGATGCGCGTCTTTTAGAGGCGATCAACGAAGAGGCCGATGTTGAAGCGGTACTCGCCCAGATCGCAGGTACCCCGTTTCAGGACGTCGAAGATGAAGATGAAGATGAGGACGTCGAAGACGAAGAATAAAACTGACCGTTGACATTTCCGCTGCTCTGTAGTATAATATATACAGAGCAGCGGATGCTCATCATAACAAGGAGAATTGAAATGCAAGTAGACATGAAGCAGCAACGACGTCTTATCGTAGCACGAGCACTGGTCCAGATGGCGCTCGACCTACTGACCGCGGACCATGAGGAACACGGCAGTGAACTGTGGGGGGACGACATGGACGAGCTACTTCAGGTAGACGCGTCTATCGCGGGCCAGACGGATCCGCGGATTGCTGATGACATCAGCATCGTCCTGGACATCCTGAACAACACCATCGACCCCGAGGCCATTCCGTTGTCGGAGGATATTGAAGGTACAGAGTTTCAGGATTGGGACCGCCGAGATATGTAATTGACCGTTGACATTTCCGTCGCTCTGTAGTATAATATATACAGAGCGACGGACGCTCAACATTCAAGGAGAAGCGAAATGAACCACGCACCAGTCGTTACTATTCACCAGGCAGTCGATCAAATCCAGGGACTGTTTGCTGCACACGGTTTTTCAAGACTTGTCCTACAACGCATGGACGGCATCGAGTACCCAGCCAGCGCAGTATTAACGTCGCCGCCATCGGATATGCCGATTCGCCTCGCGGTCATTATGGACAGCATGAACAACTTTGAGTTGCTACTGTGGTTGCCGGATTCGGTTGACCCGGGTGCCATGCTAAATGATTACGACTTGCATCTACGCTTGATTCAGCCACAGCACGCATTCCTTTACGGGGTCAGCGCCATCTTAAACTACCTGCAAAGCGAGCCCGATTAGCCTTCGGCCAGAGGGCGTGTGGAACTTGTTGTTTCACACGCCCGTATTTTGGCGAAACTGGGGGTTGACATTTACCACAAAGTATGTTATAATATAGACAGAGCGAACGGATCGCTAATAGCAGAGGAGAATGATGATGACAGGGAATCAACGTGAGGGTCGCGCGGCTATACGAGAATATGCCGCTTCAAAGGGCTTGGCGGAACGGGGTGAAGAGTACATCGCCGAAGCTGAGCACGGCGAGGGCGACGCCTATTGGGACTTATTCGTGCCGTTCAGCATCGAGGCCGTGCAGGAAGACTTCGATCTTTATAACGCGACGTACATTTCGTTGCTAGATAAACTCTTTGCCCCCGGCCAGCCACAGCAGAAAGGTGATGAAGAAGACGAAGCAGAATAAAATTGCCAGTACGGCCCAAATGAGCATGTGATCGTCGTCGTGGCGAGCTAGATATGCGCGGAAAACGCACAATACCGCGCATATCAAAGCTGCAATCCAAAGTAAACCCATTATCGCCTCCAATCTATAAATGCACGGATTACAATTGTACGCCGGCCCGGGGGCGATAGCCCGACCGCAGGTGATCCAGGGAAAACTGACCGTTGCCATTTGTTGCAAGGTGTGTTATAATATAGACAGAGCAGTTAATCAGCATAATAACAAGGAGATTCAAGATGAACGGTTTGGTGGGTGTGCTAACAAGCATGGTAGGCCGCACAGTTAAAATGTCAGAGGATTGCGTCGTGGACGGGGTAAAGCTCGCGAAAGGTCTCGAGGGCGTTGTCGTAGACGAGTACATGGAAGGCTCGCGAACGATGTGTAGCGTGCGCTTCACGCGCTGGGGCGTAGTCAACATCCCGATGGCGCGGCTGAGTCGCAAGTAAAAAACATTTTGGGAGGCGCGTCAAACCATCTGACGCGCCGAAACTTTCTTCCAGTCAAAAGGGGCAGAAATTTTTCCGCACAGGCCTTTTACCCAAAAATCGCGATATTTTTTGACTTTTTGAAAATTTTTGAGATTTTTTGAAAATGTGCCCCCGGCAGGCCCGGGGGCAACTTGTCCCCTCCGGGGGAGAACCCGGGGAGAACCGCGCGGCCCCCGGGGAGAACTTTTGAGATTTCAAGGGTGCTCCAGTTGCAAGTCTGACGTCGTCGCTGCGCGCCTTCGTGCGGTTCCGCATTCTTTTCTCTGTCTATATTATACGCCCATTCTGGGCAGAAGTCACCCCCCAGTTTTGCCAGTTTCGCGACCAGTTTTTGAGAAAAAAAAAGCTCTCCTTTCGGAGAGCTTTGTTTGTTTTAGGCTAAGCCTCTGTACTCTAACTCACGCTGTATCCATGATTCGTCTTTGCCTTCTCTCTCTGCTTGTTCTTGCAATTTCTTAAGAACTGTTTCGTAATAACCTTTTACGTTTAAGTTAACTTTGCCGTTGTATAACATTTTGTTTCTCCTTGTTGTGTTTGTTAAGCGTCCGCCGCTCTGTTTATATTATACGCCTATTTTAGGCAGAAGTCAACCCCCAGTTTGCGCAATTTTGCTACCAGTTTTTGCGCAAACTGGCGAAATTGCCGGGTTGCTTTTTAGACGAAAGCAGCGTATAATATAAACAGAGCGGTGACGGACACGGCTCACACAAACAAGGAGAAACGAACGTGAATACCACAATTATCGGCGGACCAAAGCTTGTAATCGCAGAATCCATGAAGCGCTTAGTGCGCCAAATCGTCGCGGCAGTCGAGTTGTTTGAGTCGATTAACGACATCGACTTGGTCGGAAACGCCGAAAACAACGTCTTCGACGGCTACAATCGCATTTATTTGTCGCTACAAGAGAGCTTAGATAAGCGGATCTGGGCCGAAATCGAAGAAAACGGGGGCATTACGCGCAAGGATCTGCCGGATTACGACCGCTTTATTGCGAAAATCGCCGGAACGCGCTTCGAAGAGGCGCCGCAAAGCGAGTTCGAGTAGCCGAAAACGGCGGAGTTGGCACGCAGCCAGCTCCGCCGCTTCTAAAACTGGCCGCAAAACTGGCGAAATTGCCGGGTTGACTTATTTCAAAAACAGGCGTATAATATAGACAGAGAGGCGACGGACGCCGATCGCAAAACGAGGAGAAACAACAATGAGCTTCCAATACCACTACATGTACCAAGTGCGCGACGCAGCCGGTAAGATCCACAGCCACTGGCACAGCACACAAGGCCGCGCGGAGGCCAAGCGCATCGGCGGCACGTGCAAGCGCATCCTGGTCGAGTGCGTGTGCGTCGGGGATCGGGTGTACTACCCCGACTAACGGGGCGGGCGGGGGCGGCCGACAAACCGCCCCCGCCAGTTTCTAAAACTGGTCAAATTGGGGGGTTGCCATTTTCGCAAAACAAGCGTATAATATATACAAGGCGGACGGACCGCCGGGGTTCTCAGGGAGGTGTAGGATGACGAATACAAACGCAATTTTCATGGTAGAGGTCCAGCAGACGTTTGCTGACGGCGGTACGCGCGAACGCGTGTACAACGTGTCGGCAACGGCGCCTGAGCGGGCCGAGAGGATCGCGCGTCGGCAGTACATGCGCGACTGGGCGGTTGAGCCGTCCCGCGGCGATGAGGTTACAGCTACCTGCATCGGGTAGCGCCTCCGCCCCCCAGTTTAGGAAATTGCCTAAACTGGGGGGTTGCCATTTTAGAAGAACGATGGTATAATATAAACAGAGCGACGGACGCTCAACAGCCGGGGAGAAACAGAAATGATGAAGTGGAAACATTTTAACAACGAAGACGAAGCGCGCGCGTACGCTGCAACGAAACGCCGCGGTCCATGGATGCAGGTAACAGTAACACGCGGCCGCAAAGGCTGGATGGTGTACTGGTCGTAACGAACAAGGCTCGGCTTCGGCCGAGCTTTTTTTTTTGCTTGAAATTGGGGGGTTGCCATTTCCAGACAACTGTGGTATAATATATACAAGGCGCGAAACAAGCGTCAGACTCGCAACTCGAGTACCCTTGAAATCTTCCGATTAGCTAAAGCCGGAGGGCGTGTGGAACTGTGAAACCAATTTCGAAAACTGGCTGTTTTGGGGGGTTGCCTTTTCAACGAAACAAGGGTATAATATAAACAGAGCGACGGACGCTCAACAAAACAACAAGGAGAATTAAAATGTTTGCAACAATCGAAATCAACAACGGCGAAGTAATCGTTCACGAATCCTTCGATAATATCGAAGCAGCCGAAGCAGCAGTGCGCAACGTAAAGCGCCGCGTTGCCGTAACCGGCGAAGTGTTCGCAGCATCGGTTTTCGAAGAAGTCGTCGAAAGCGATTTCGCCAACGATGGTTACGTAACCTTCGCACAAGCCGCGGAAATTGTCGGCGTACGTTACCAGCAAGTGTTCCAACGCGCTGTTGACAAAGGCAAGATGACGTGGAAACAAACGCCAGTAAATCACGTTTTGTTGGCCGATGTGATGGAATGGAAAAACAAAAGATCCGCCAAATAGGCGGATCAAACAAAGCGCCACGACACCAAATCGTGGCGCTTTTTTGTTGCGTAAAACTGGTCGCAAAACTGGTGAAATTGGGGGGTTGCCTTTTGCAAAGAACTATAGTATAATATAGACAGGACGGACGGACCGGCCTAAACTAACAAAAGGAAATAACAATGCAAAACCTAACTTTTACCTTTACCCTTTCTTTGGAAAACGCTAACGACGAGGCACAAGAGTTGTTAGAGTTACTAGCCTCAATGGTCGGAGGATTAGCAGAGAGTAGGGCCGTTAAGGAAGATAACAAGCCCTTATATGCGGCCAATTTAAGGGCCGCGGCCGTAGAGGTAGAACAACAATTGTTACACCTATCGGGGCAGATCGGAGCTTCCTACTAACAAAATAGTTACAAACAAAACCCGTTACCTAGGTAACGGGTTTTGTTTTTCCCAAAAACTGGCCGCAAAACTGGTGAAATTGGGGGGTTGCTTTTTTTCTTAAAGCATGGTATAATATAGACAGAGCGGTGACGGACACCGCACACACAAAACAAGGAGAAACAAAATGAACACAACCGCACGCAAGGCCCAGATCGCAGAATTCAAGCACAAGCTGGCGAGCGATCGCCGCTGGGTGCGCCGCGCGCTCATCGTCCTACACGAGCGTCAGACGAGCGATGAGCAACGCGACGCCGACACGCGCTGGCTAAACCACGAAGGCTTCACAGCCGCGGATGCGAAGCTGTTGACGAGCTTCGCGCAGCAGATCTTGCGCGGTCGCGAGCTTAGCGACAAGCAGGTAGCGTGGGCATTTTGCAAAATGCCGAAGTACGCGAAGCAGCTGGTCGGCATAGCCGAAAGCAAGCAAGCCGCGTAGGCAGCAAGGAGGCGCTAGCACAGGCCTCCTTTTTTGTTGCCTAAAAACTGCCCGCCATTTTGGCGAAATTGGGGGGTTGCCTTTTGCAGCGAGCTATGGTATAATATATACAGAGCGACGGACGCTCCGCACGCAAGGAGAAGCAAAATGAAAAACGACGTCTACAGCATCTACGAGAGCGACGACCTCACCGACGAGGAGATCGCGATCCTGGAGTTCGCACTGGAGCGCATGGTGCAGCAGCAGCGCGAGTACGACGAGCGCGCCGCGGCCGACCCGCAGCCGGAGGACGACGTGCTGCTGATCTAAGCAGCCGGGGGGCGCTTCCATAGGCCCCCTGCACACGCCGAAAACTGGTGCCAAAACTGGTCATTTTGGGGGGTTGCCTTTTGTCGCAAAGCATGGTATAATATAAACAGAGCGGCGACGGACGCCAAACTTAACAAAGGAATAGCACAATGTATTATCTGATCGAACGCGGTACAGTGGTTTGGTTGAAGGATGAAGCAGGCAATCGGATTTTAGATACGTACGGTAATCCGATTCCAGACGCAGACGTCGATGAAGCAGCGTATAACGGTTATCTGTGGGGTCTTCCAATGATCGAAGATAATCGCGATAATCGCCGCAAGATGTTGGTAGAAGGCATGAAAGGTTAAGAAGGAGCCGCCCGAAAGGGCGGTTTTTTTTTGCCTGAAAACTGACGCGGATTTTGGCGAAATTGGGGGTTGACATTGTCGCCGTTTCATGGTATAATATAAACAGAGCGGTGACGGACACCGAACGCAAACACAAAGGGGAAACAAAATGAAAATCTTCGAAATCGTAGTCAAGGCGGGCGGGCAGGTAAGCACCGAGATGGTGCTGGGCGCGCACATGTGCTTCGTGCACGAGTACGCCGAGAAGGCGTATGTGTTGCCCGCGCTGGAGACAGGCGCGGTCGTGTTCCTCAACATCACGCAGCAGGGCGTGAAGCGGCCGTCGTTCCTGGCGACGTCCTACGGCTTGGAGGACAGCGATTGTCCCGAGCCGGGGCACTGCCACGGCGCGTGGTGCTCCCATTAGGGAGCATTACGCTCGGGGCGCTCGCAATGGGCGCCCCGAAAAACTGGCAGTGAAACTGCGCAAACTGGGGGTTGCCATTGTACAAGAAAGGGCGTATAATATAGACAGGAAGTTAAAACAACAAACAACAAGGAGAAACAAAATGACAAAGCAAATCGTAGTGCAGGGCGCCGAGTACGAAGCAGTACAGGCGCTCAAGAAGGCCGGCAAGGCCGAGTGGGAGGCCATCGTCGAAGTGCTGAAGCTCGACAACGACAACTTCGTTGTCACGGCGCTCGGCACGGCCAGTATGCCGGATCATAGCGGCATCCGCGTCACATTTTTGTGACGCGGTTTTTTTTTCCCGAAAAACTGGGTCGAAAATTGGTCAAACTGGGGCTTGACATTTGAAAAGAAATAGGGTATAATATAAACAAGGCGACGGACGCCGAGCGAGCAAGGAGAAGAAAATGTTAAGTGAAAATGCAATTTTGGAATGGTTGAGAAATTACGGTTTTGAGTGTGAATTAGAGGAGGAAGTTGAGAAATATATAACGGAGTATAATGACAGTGGTGAGTTTATGATTTTTGAATCATTCGATGAATTGAAGGAGGATTTTTTATTATTTGTAAGAATAGATAGAGAGTTAAGTTAATAAAGAAAAGTTATCCCACCCCCGGGGATAACTTTTTTTTTTTGCTCGAAAACTGGGGGTTGCCTTTTGCAGACATTTGTGGTATAATATATACAAGGCGCTCGATCGATCGTCAGACTCGCAATTGAAGCACCCTTGAAATCTGCGACTTGCTAAAGCCAAAGGGCGTGTGGAACTTGCTGCGCCAGTTTTGAAAACTGGTAAGATTGGGGGGTTGCCATTTGGCTAAACATGGCGTATAATATAAACAGAGCGGTGACGGACACCGACACAAACAACAAGGAGAAACAAAATGTACAACATCATTGAAACACGCTTAAACGGTGAAATCGTTATTACACACGAACTCAACGTTGCAGCCGAAGACGTTAAGCGCATGATTTACAACGTACAACGACGCGCAAAAGTTTCAGGAGCTGTCACAGCTTTGGAGATCGTAGAAGAAGTCCAGAACGATTTTGTGACACAAGACGGTTACGTTACGTTTGCAAATGCCGCAATAATGTTGGGAGTACGTTACCAACAAGTGTTCCAACGCGCAGTAACAAAGAACAAAATGCGGTGGATTCAGACGCCGGTAAATCACGTAATGTTGGCAGATGTTTTGGAATGGAAAGAGAAACGCGCCACACGATAGGCGGAAAGTATAGGCGGCACATTCACAAGAATGTGCCGCTTATTTTTTACCCAAAACTGGTTTCAAAACTGGTGCGATTGCCGGGTTGCCTTTTAGACAAAACAAGCGTATAATATATACAAGAGCGACGGACGCTCGAAAGTCAAAAAGGAGAAACACAATGTTACAACGATTCAACACAAGCCAGTTCAACATCGATCGTGCAGCCGCCGAGCTCACGCTGTTCGAAGAAGCATCAACGTTGCGTATGCCGATCGGGCCGCATCACTTTCACACGATCGAGCTGATGTCGCAACGCACCGGGGTCGTGATCGAACTCGGCCTCGACATTGCAGACGCGATTCATCAGGAGCGCGAATGCGGCGAAGTGCAAGTCTTCCGCTATCAGAATCGCGCGAACAAGATTCACGTGGTCATCTTCAACGACTAGCGTTTGCAGAACCTGCTCGAAAGAGCAGGTTTTTTTTTTGCCTAAAAACTGGGCACATTTTTGGCGAAACTGGGGGTTGCCTTTTGCAGAGAAAGAGCGTATAATATAAACAAGGCGAGGGACGCCGAGAAAGAAAAGGAAAAGCAAAATGAAAAACTTCCACGTAGACGTAATCCACAACGGCAACATTTACTACTTCTACGATGTCAAAGCAGAGAACGCTGCAACAGCCCAAGAGAAGGCAATTGAGAAATTCATGCGCAAGAATCCAGAGGCACAACGTCGTGATATTACTGCAACATCCTACTAAGGATGTTGCAGTACCAATTCACCAAAACTGGTCAAATTGCCGGGTTGCCATTTGTTGCAAATGATGGTATAATATAAGCAGGGCGACGGACGCCCAACAAAACAAGGAGAAACAAAATGCCCAAGCAAATGGAATATACCATCAACTCAACACGCTACGGCGTGCGCGTCCTCACAGGGCGCTACAACACCGCGGCCTTATGGGCCCTCTGGGGAGAGGACGACGTGCTCGTCGTCAACTCCATGGCCGGGATCCTAATCCCGGCAACACAAATCATCGGCTGGCTCGACCAGCCCGGCGACGGCAGTAAGCCGTCCTAACACCCAGCCCGCGCGCAAGCGCGGGTTTCTTTTTGCTTCGAAAACTGGTCAAACTGGGGGGTTGCTATTTAGGCAGAACCATGGTATAATATAGACAGAGCGGCGAACGGATCGCAGCCAAAGCAAAAAGGAGAAAAACAACATGAACTACACAATCGTAATCTACGCAAACAGCCGCACAGGCCGCGTCGTTGAGGAAGCGCTCGTACGATCGTTTGCAAGCGCAGGAGCGGCGCAAGCGTACGCAAGCGGCGTCGCAGAGTATTACAGCGAGCAGCTGGGCCGCACGCATTTGTACATTTGCTTGCCTACGCTGTAGGCAAGGAGGAGGCGCGCAAGCGCCTCTTTTTTTTTGCCTAAAAGCGGGCCGGCATTTTGGCGAAACTGGGGGTTGACATTGTCGCAATCTTGTGGTATAATATAAGCAGGGCGAACGGATCGCCCAAAATTCGAACAAGGAGAAAAATATGAAAATCATCACAATCACAACTGAGGATTGCTTCGAGGCCATGTACGTGCCAAGCAGCCGGCGTAAGCACATTGCCACAATTAAGTACACAAAGGGCAATTAAAATCCAAACAAGGGGCGTCGAAAGACGCCTCTTTTATTCCACAAAACTGGGTGCAAAACTGTTTATTTTGGGGGGTTGCCTTTTGTATAAAAGGGGCGTATAATATAAACAGGTAGTTAAAACAACACATAACAAGGAGAAATAACAATGTATACAACATTTACACAAAACACAGTACAACACGTTACAGAGTGTTTTGTAGAGTTTGCAAACGAAAACGAAGTTTTAGTTACGGTTAACAACTACGACAACGGTGTTGTTACAATTAACGAAACAACGTTTAACATTACTGTTACAGATAACGAGTACGTCGTTATATTAGTAGTTGTAAACGATGTACTCGTTAACGAAGTAACGTTACAGTTTAGTTTGTTTAACGAGTTTGTTAACGGTACAGATACGTTAGTACTTAACGCGTTGTAACAGTTAAACAAACAACTTAATAAAACAAATTAAACACTACGAAAGTAGTGTTTAATTTGTTTTAACAACCAGCCGAGGTCGCCGCGAAATTGGCTGAAATTGGGGGGTTGCCATTTGTTGCAAACGATGGTATAATATAGACAGTGCGACGGACGCACGATAGCAAGGAGAAGCATACATGCACACCTACTCGATCGTTTTCGCCTCCGCTGAAGAGCGCTTCACCTTCTGGTGCGTGCGCGCTAGCTACGAGGCGGCCGAAGCCTACGCCGAAGCCTACGCCGACGAGTGCGCCGCGGTTTGCGCGCAGTTCCCAGGCCAGGTTTTCACCTGCACCATCCAGCAGCACTAGACTCGGAGGCATCGCAAGATGCCTCCGTTTTACTTTCGAAAAACTGGTGCGCAAACTGGCTAAACTGGGGGAGTGCCATTCGTCTAAATAGGGCGTATAATAAGGGCAGGAGTAAATAAAACAACCACAACAAGGAGAAACAAAATGAAAAACTTAAACGTAAGCGCGGAACTGTACGAAATGGCCAAGGCGGCAGTTGTTAAGGCCGCGGCGGATTCGTTACAGGGTTACGGGTGGTTTAACCGTAACGAGGCGGAAACCGTTGGTTACGATATCTTAGATCGTAACCCATGGATGGGCACAGAGGACATCCGGGATTACATGATTTACAAACTAACAGGGGAGGCGCCGTAGCGGGCGCTACACCAACCCACGCCTAGCGAGCGTGGGTTTTTTTTTGCCTTTGAACCGGGCGACATTTTTGGCGAAATTGGGGGTTGACATTTGTTTGAAAATAGCGTATAATATAGACAGAGCGGACGGACCGCTCCCGAGCTCGAGGAGGGTGCACATGTCTCAACCAATGTTGGTCCAAACCACAGAGCGCGGCGGGGTTTTAGACTTCCGCGTGGTCGATGTGCAAGGGCGCATCTGGTGGGCGATCGCCACGCCCACGTTCACCTTTATCCTTTCCATCAACGGGAAGGCCCACCACGTCATCACCAGCCAGGTTAGCTGGGCTGACGCGACGCGGCTGGTCCGCGAGTACATCACCCACTACAACACGGTCTGGTAGCCGTGCAGGGCGTGTGGAGCTCCCAAGTTCCACACGCCCGCGAAACTGCCGGGTTGACATTGACGCGAATGTGTGGTATAATATAGGTGTAGCAACGATGCAGGTAACCATTCGAAGGAGAGGATCACGGGAATGCTGACAAAAGAGTTCATTGCGGGGCTAGACGTGGGGGACTCGCTGTGGTATTGTAACGTGGGTGCACAGAAGCGGGTGTGCGTGCCCATCATCCGGGTAGAGCGAGACATGCACGGGCGGCGGGTGTTCACCGTAGCCAACCCGTACGTGGTCGCGGGCTCGGTGGTAGAGTTCACGCACGGGGATGACGCGCTGGCGGGCTACTACCCCGACGAGAAGTCCACCCCGGATCCCGCCCTGTACCTGGAGACCGCCGAAACCACTTGCCCGTGCTGCGGGCGGCCGTACTAGAATGAACCGCCGAGACGCCGCCATCACGCTGGCGGTGCTGGCCCTAATTGCCGTATTCTTCGCGTCGCAGGCGTACGCCAGCACGCGAAACACCCGCACGGAGTGGTGGCACAACCAACCCACGTGCGGGAGCGAAATCATGTCGGGTGCGTACACGTGCATCTGGCCGGACCCAACCCCGTTCCCGCGATGACGCCGAGCGGCTGAAGGGCGTGTGGAACCTCCCAGCTCCACACGCCCCCACCCGTTTTGGGGTTTACACCCCTCCTTTCGGAGGGGCGCTTGGGATTGTGTAGGAGCGGTACCACACTCCTGTGAAGATGTTACGGTACCCCCATGTTTGGAAGATGTTGTTGTAGTTGTTAATGAAAAAGGATTTTTTAGTGTAGATGTTTTTGCCGCGCATTTTGTTTCTCCTTGTTGTAGTTGTTTTATTTACTCCTGTTTATATTATACGCCCTTTTTATACAAAAGGCAACCGGCAATTTGCCCAGTTTCGGCACCAGTTTTAGAAACAAATAAGCGCTATGTTTTGCATAGCGCTTACTGTTTTATTAAATTGTTTTACGCTGCTACATCGAAGCGCCTATGGCAGCGCTTAGCTTTCCTAGCTCAGCGCTTAGCGCTTTTGCTGTTTCAAGCCATGCTTCGTTGCCGCTGTTACGATCTACTTCTTTTTGAGCTAGAGCTACTGTTACGTATTCTACTTGCTCAACGAGCTCTTGCAACATTTGAGGATCTACGTTTTCGTTAAACGTAAACTTGAAAGTAAATTCTAATTCGTACATAGTGTTTATTCTTTCTACTAGTTAAGCGTCCGTCGCTCTGTTTATATTATAACATGCTTTTGCAAATAAAGCAACCGGCAATCTGCGCAATTTTCAAAACTGGTTGTAGAAAACTGGCCGCGAAATTGGTTGTTTTGGGGGGTTGACTTTTTTTCAAAACAGGCGTATAATATAAACAGAGCGGCGACGGACGCGGCTTAAACAATAACAAGGAGAAATAAAATGTTTGCAACTATTGAGATTAACAACAACGACGTAATCGTACACGAAACATTTGTTACGATTGAGGAAGCAGAGGCCGCTGTTCGTAACGTAAAACGACGCGTAGCCGTTACAGGAGAAGTTTTTGCAGCAGCCGTTTTTGAGGAGGTTGTAAGTGATTTTACCTCAAACGAGTACATGTCGTTTGCAGACGCTGCAAAGTTCTTAGGCGTACGATACCAACAAGTGTTCCAACGCGCCGTAGATAAGAACAAAATGGTGTATCGTCAAACACCTACGAACGAAGTGTTAACAGCCGACGTAATGCTTTGGAAAGAAAAGCGTAACGCGCGGTAACAGAACAAGGTAAGCGCGCTTCATGGTCTGCATGAAGCGCGCTTACTTTTTTGCTTAAAAACTGGCTGAGATTGCCGGTTGCTATTTCGGAAAAAAGAGCGTATAATATATACAGAGCGACGGACGCTCGACAAGCAACAAGGAGTAGCGAGATGAACAACATCCTGAAGCAATCGATACAGATCACCGAGTGCCGCGAGCACGCAGCGAAGCTCGCGGAAGTCGCGAATCGGACGCAGTACGGTTTCGACGCAACCAGCGAGTATTTGGATGGCATGACCTACGTGGTGCACTTCGCCGCCAAGATGCAGCAGCATCGCGTCGGCGTTACGCCAGCGCAGGACGGTCAGTGGACCATCGCGGTGCAGCGTGAACGGATCGACGAGACGTGGACCACCGATTACGCCATAACGGTGCCAGACATGATGATGCGGAACGCATATTACTTCGTGGTGGGCGGCTTAGACGCAATGTAAGTGGTGATGAATAGTAGTGCGTATAGCGTGCAGAGACGCGCTATACGCGCACGCAATTGTGCAGTGCATGCAAAGGAGCATTAGAGATGGAAGACATTGTAATACGCGTCGACGCGAGCGTGATGTGGCTGCTGGTAGGCGCCGGCATCGGCCACCTGGTGGGCCTGCTGCTGTTCGGATTGTGGCTGGAGTGGGATCACCGCCGCCTGGGCGAAAAACTGGTCGAAAACTGGCTGAAACTGGGGGTTGCTTTTCGGCAGAAAGAGGCGTATAATATAGACACGAGCGACGGACGCTCAGATAGCAAAAAGGAGAATGAAAATGTATACTACCACAACATTCATGAGCGCCGCAAAGCACGCGAGCAAGCGCGGCAAGATCACGCTGAAGCAGATGTACGCGTTGATCGGTTACGCGGGTGACATGAACATGGGCTTCGCGCACAACGATCAAATCCGGGAACGGATGGACGCGCGCATCGCACGTGAGGGCCTCACCGGAATCGTTGAAACGCGAGAGACCGGAAAGCCAGACACACGCGGCAACATGACGTACGAGCTCGCGATGACAGAGCGAGCGCTGAAGTAGGAAAGGAAGCACCCGAAAGGGTGCTTTTTTTTTGTCCTGACGCCCCCGCCCCCGGTTTGGCGAATTTGGGGATCGATGCGCTTCGAGTCTCGCGGGGCGGGGTCACCCACTCCGGGATTCAGTTCTTCGCCACGCCAAAACTGGGGGTTGCTTTGTCGGTGATTCTGTGGTATAATTAGTGTAGACAAGACGGTATGGCCCCGCGGGCCAGGCGATGGGGAGACAGGAGAATACGATGTCGAAAGACGAGTTGGGGTCCGCCCTGATGTGGGGGCTGATGGTTATCGCGTTGGTGGTCCTAGTGTCGTGGGTGCGGGAGGACTCCACGGATCATGAGTGCGTCACGGGGGTGTTCACCCAGACTTTCCTGTGCCAAGTGACGCCGTGAGGAATGTCAGTTATTCGGTGGCGCTGATCCCAGCTAATCCCTGGGGTCTTGCACCCACCACCCACCACGGACCGTTCACCCGAGACCAGCTTACCGCGTTCCTGGCGGCGTGTGACCGCCCGCAGGACTGTGTGTGCGGGTTGAAGGTGGAGTTGGGTGACGGGGTGCGGTTCACCGTCGCCATGTTTCAGGGTCACGAATGGTTGCATAAAATTGGAGGTTGACATTATTGAAGATGTATGGTATAATATAAACAGAGCGGTTACGGACACCGCACATAATCAAGGAGGCTTAAATGAAGCGAACAATGTTGGTAGCGGTCCTGGCGATGCTGTTGTCGGTGATGTGGGGCGGGGTAGCCCAAGCACAGACGGAGCCCGCACAGGCGACGGGAGTCCTGCACATCTTCGTGTTGTACGAGAAAGGTGATCAGGACCAAGGGGTAGGCGCCGGGGTGGTGGTGGAGGTGCGGGAGTCAGGCAGCACCCAGACATTCGTCAACACCACGAATGAGGTTTCGGAGGTGCGGTTCGGGGTGCGCCAGACGTCATACTACGTAGACGCCTACCCGCCGCAGACCCGGCTGTTCTTCCGATGGGTGTGCAGTGATCTGGTGTTGGTCAATGAGAACCCAGAGTACCTGATCCTGTACTGCCACGAGAAGTTCTTCCTGCGAATCCCGTTCATCAACGGCTGACCGCCCGCATCGAGAAGCCCCCCGCGAAAGCGGGGTTTTCTTTTGCCTAAAAACTGGTACGAAACTGGCGCAGATTGGGGGTTGACATTTGTCTAGAACAGGCGTATAATATAAGTAGGAAGTTAAATAACAAACAACAAGGAGAAACAAAATGAACATCGGCAAAGAAAAAACAGTACGACAGATTGAAAACGAAATCGTTGCACAGGCCGAGGCAGAAGGCAAAGGTGTAACGGTTCGTTACGAAGGCCAAGACGTCTTCATGGTAGACACAGAGTACTTTGAGGCAGAATGTAAGCGTAAAGGCATACGCTAACAAACACAAACCACTCGCAAGAGTGGTTTTTTTTTGCCTGAAATTGGGGGGTTGCCATTTGGTTGAATAGGGCGTATAATATAGACAGAGAGAGTCTAGGCGCTGAGGGGCACGCAGATTACGGGGTTTTGGCCCACGCATCGAGCCGCCCCAATTCCTAAAGGCGAAGGGCGTGTGGAACCTCTCTAGTTCCACACGCCGCCCTGGCTTTAGCAAATTGGTTGAATTGACCCGTTGACATTGTGGTTGATGTGGTGTATAATATAGATAGAACATTGAAAGGGAGGAGCGCAGGCGAGATGAAACTATTAAAAGATTACTGGCTGGATCTATTCCGCCATGAACAGAATCTGGCGAGCCACTTGATAAAAGCGAACCCCGGAATACGTACGCAGATTGCCCGCAATGCGGACTTCGACGCGGCTCGAATGGTGGTGTCGCGGGCAGAGACAATTATCATACCCACCGAGACGATGCTGCAGCTGGTGCATACCATCGATCGCCTGGATTGTGTGGGTCACCTACATCTCCCGTACCCACATTTGTTGGTACAGTTCACTCGCCCGATCCCGGAGGGAGACATATTGCCATTCGTGGAGGTCAGTCAGTACCAGCACCAGTTCGGGATCCTGACAGACAGCGTGGCGGGATTCCTGATAAGCAACCCGCACCAGGATCCGGAGTTGACGCACATCCCCGTCGAACAATTCAAGGTCTCCGCAATGGCGCTGTTCGAGTCCACCGCGATCAACCGGGTGGCCTGGCAGGCTACCACTCGCAAGTCGGTGCCGTGGTGGGAGTCGACTCGCGGGGAGAAGCCCCGTAACATTGCGCCCGGGCCTTTGAGTAATAAGGTGCGAATGCTCCAGCTGTCCTACCTAGTGGATCTGTTCCTGAACGCTCCCAATGTGATTGTGGTGCGTCAGACTCCTGATCCCCAGGTGCAGGCGAAGCGAGCCCGCAAGGGCAAGGACGTGTTGCCTGAATACCACACTGTCACCATCGAGAAGGTGCAGACGGTGTACCCGCCCCATTCCGCGACTAAGGGAACGACACATGATCACATGTATCCGGTGCGGGGGCACTTCCGCCGTATCAAGGGACGTGATCGCCCGGCCTGGATCCCCAATCATTTCCGGGGTGTGAGTCACGGGGTGGATACCCTACGCAAGGAAGCTTACAAGTACCAACCATCCACTAAAAGTGGCCGTTGACATTGGTTGACTTTGGTGGTATAATAGATGTAGAAAGGAGCACGAATGTTAACGTCTGCTGAACCAGTAAAACCAATGATGCCACACCTGTTCTACTCTTCTTACGTAGCACAGTTGTTTAACGCCGTACACACTCATTCGCCCGATGGCCTATTCGAGTATAAAGGCGCTGAGGACAGCAATGAGATTATCATTACCCGAGTCACTCGTTCCCTGGCTGTCCCACTACGCCGCCTCCGTATCGCCTATGGATCTCCGTTCGGGACTCCCGGGCTGATGGTGTACGTGGTGATAGAAGATGCGGTGTATAAAGAGGGGTCTGGACTGTTCTGGGAGCGTGGGGTGGATCACTGGCGTGATGTGGTTACCATGTGCCCACCCGTGTACAACCCGTTTGACTCTATCGAGTACGTGGTAACGGCGTTTCTCGGGGGGTCGTGATAAACTGCCGTCTTGCTTTTCGAAGCGAGTTGGGTTATAATAAGGGTGTAAACATTCCCCCATTTGTTTGGTCGTTTCCGGGGCGTGTCCGTCACGCAATGCCGGTTTTGACTCCCCCGCCCTTTTCTTCCTTGGGGGCGGGGTTTGATTTTATTCGCGATGCGTTTTAATTATTCAATATCTACGGGCCTCAAGAAGTGAGTGACTCATATGATCGCGGCAGTGATCAGTGTCTGGAACCGCGAAGAGATTATGGAGCTGCTGGTCTTACGGGAACTACCGCCCGTGGGTGGTCTCCTCGCTCTCGAAGGTGACTTCGCGGGCTCGTGGCGCATCAGCGGGGTGAAGCCCGAGGTGACGGGCGAGTATCATGACGCAATCATATTCGTGGATTCGGTCGAAACCCCATCACGTAAGTGAGTGGGGTTTTTTGTTGCCTTGAAACTGACTAGATTGCCGGGTTGCTTTATTCACACACCCATAGTATAATAGATATAATGAGAGTCCACGCGCCAGACAGTGAAAGAAGGAATGAATGCCAGACTTAGATGAGGGACCAATCACCAGCTTCCGTATGAACCACTATTTCCTGAGTAACTTCTACCCAGCACACGTGACGTATCTCGGGGTGTCCTACCAGACATCCGAGCATGCCTATCAGGCACAGAAGACCACAATCCCGGCAGAGCAAGAAGACGTTCGCCAGTGCGCCACTCCCGGGAAGGCCAAGCGAATGGGTAAGCTGGTCACCATGCGTCCTGACTGGCTTCACATGAAAGCCCGTATCATGGGCGAGATCCTGTGGGAGAAGTTCCGCCAGAACCCTGACATCGCCGTACAACTGATCAACACGGATCCCCGCCCACTCATTGAGGGCAATACGTGGGGTGATGCATTCTGGGGCGCCGAATACGATCCAGTGTCTGACACGTGGATAGGGCGTAACGAGTTGGGTGTCCAGCTGATGGCTGTCCGGGCACGCTTTATCAAAGGAGAGAAGTGATGGGTGTTCGAGACGCATTCTACGGGGTGGTCCCCCTTCCTGACGGACGGTTCTGTGCATGCAAGGTTTACGGGCGCAACTATTCATCCACCTATGATGATCCCGGCGGGTTCGAGATCGACAGCGAAGACCCCGTGGAGATCGGTGACATTAACGGGCTGGATCCCACAGAAGCGGACTACGAGACCACGTACACGGGCGCAGACGGGGATACCGTTACATTAGAAGAGTTCTGTGTCGAGTGGCTGCTGATCCACGGGACGTTTAGCCCGTGGGAACCGTCCGAAGATTAGCCACGGCCAGTAAGGACGTGTGGAACTGTTTGTTGTTAATTGACCGTTGACATCACACATAGAATAGGTTATAATAGACATATGAAGCCGAGATATACACCAGAGGAAATACGGACGCGTCAGCAAACAGTAGGTCCAGATGAATGGCTACTACTTGACGCCATGTACACCGCAATGGATAACTACCTTGCTCTGAGTGCGACTCGACGGGACTGGATACGCGAACTGCGTACTAAGCTGGGACACGAGCTCGACGGGGTTAGCGATCCTAAGATGCAAGCCCTGATCCCGGAAGCCCCGTACTACAGCGAGATGGGGCTAAAGATCGATGAGGGGTACTTCGTTCTGGAGACCCTCCGGAGTGACTATCTGGCAATGGAAGAACAATACTACAAGGAGCATGATCATGAAGGACGGAACGCTGATCAGTCCTGACGCCGTGGCAGACGTGGTGCGTCAGGTATACTTGGGGGCTCTTGACGCCATCAAGGCTGCAGGACCGATGGGTGCCCCGAACGGGGTGCTCTTCGCGGGGATGATGACTATCGGAATGTCGTATCAGACATACCAGTCAATGATTGACACCCTCATTGGTATGAAGTATGTTCGCCAGTCGAATAACCTGTTGTGGCTTACAGACCAGGGTGAGCAGGCACTACGGGACCAACAGATTGTCCCTTAAACATGGACAGTATGTGGGGGTTGACTTATTCCGTAAGTTATGGTATAATATAGATGTACGCCCAATACAGTTGTTTGCTTTAAGCATAAAGGCTCTTCGGCTTAGGCTGTGCCGCGACAAGGGCTGCTCCTGTTGGAAAACCGCCTAACCATTTTATCACACCCCTTCGCAGCATGTGAACGCGGTGTAGCCCGCATAACGTGATTGTGAAGGGGTGCTTATTTCAAAGGAAGAGTAACATGCGCAACACGTTCCACACGCCCACTACCTTGCAGGCTAATCGGGTGACACAAGAGCAACACCGCGAAGAGATCAAAGCAGTACTCGCTGAGGTGAACGGGATCCTAGGTTTCAAGGGCCAAGATTACGATAACCTGAATACATTCGTCGAAAGAATGATCTTCGGGGACTATAGCTGGGCTACTCTAGTCTATATCAAGGCGGATCGACTCTGCAGTACTTTGATGATGGATCATCCGGAGGTGGACGCTAAGACGGATGACTGTTTGATTGATCTCATTGTTTATTCGATCGCCTATCGTGCATGGCGTAATATCCAGGCACGCAAATATGCTGCGATCCCAGAACCCAAGACGGCAGTGCCCTTCCAATATGACGACACCAAGTCACCTGGCGAGCAAGCCGCGAAGTCCTTGATCAACTCAAGTGGCGTACGCGCGGGGATCTTTAACCCGGGCAATACCACACCCCAAGTACGAAAGGAAGACTAATGCAGGCAGCTATAATCATACCGACAGACTTCTTAGAGCCCATCGCCACACCGCGCCCATTTCATATGGCTCTGGCACACCGGGTGTTGTCCGATAACGCCTACGCAGAGTTCTACGCCAGTCTTCGTAACCCGGAACGCAGCCCTAATCCGCCCTTTATCTTGATGGATAACTCATTGATGGAGAATGGGCACGTCGCCATCTCTCTCGAAGACGTAGAGCATGCTGCAATCAGGATCAATGCTGATGAGGTGGTGCTCCCGGACGCCTTTCGTGACTTCCAGGGCAACAACCAATTATTGGATGAGTCAATGGCACAGATCCGGGTCAACGACAAAGCGTTGCGTGCGATGGTTACTCCGATGCGTAGGGCGCCTCGCGTTGCGGGGGTGGTGCAGGGCTCCGATCCCCTTGAGCTACATGCCAGCTTCGAGATCATGGCACGGACGGTCGACACCATTTGCATTCCTAAAGTGGTGGATGACATTTACCCTGAAGGGGGTCGTCTTAAGTTTATCATGGATCTAGAGGCAGACAAACGAATCAGTAGCATTGTAGGCACCCCCAGTATGCGGGGGGTGGGTTACATGCGCGCTGTTCACCTGCTGGGCGTGTGGAACCGACCTGCGGAGATATACGCGATCGAATCTATCTGGCCTGGTATGATCCGCAGCGTTGATTCGGCGCTACCATTTCACGCCGGCTTAGCCGGTCACAGGTTCCACACGGGCTATGGGATGGCCGATGATAACGGGGTGATTGTCAAGGCAAAGCGTCCAGATAACTATCTCGATATTTGCCGAGTTGATATTACTGAAGATCAAGGGTATAATATAGCATATAACATTTATGTCTTTGATGGTTATGCGGAAGGAAAGAATTATGGTGGCGCAGGTTCTTCAGCCGAAACATGGCAAACGATCGTCAGTAGCTACAAGCGCGATCCCCAGCACTACAGGGTTCAATGGAAGTACTAACCCAGCACCCACAACCGAAGACCAGGCATATCTAGTAGACTCCCAAGATCGTGGATCTTGGGAGTTGTTAACTGAGGAGAGTGTGCCCGAGTCTAAGGTACCACTCGCTAATTGTAAGGAGTGCCCGCTACGACTCCACGCACTACAACCCAGCATGAGTATCGGTGCGTTAGGTCCCTTAGGGTCAGGCAAGGTAAAGCTAATCCTAGCATTTCCAAGTCGGCCTGACGCGGTGGCTTTGAAGTTCGTGAATCATATCCTCCACGCCATAGACTTGTCACATACAGACGTGGCTTTCATCTATGCCACCCAATGCGTGCTGAAGCGCGGGACTATGTGGCCTCCGGTAGAAGCAGTAGAAGCGTGCAGCAAGCACTTCCAAGCTGAAGTCGACATGATTGTTTGCAATCATGGACCTGTTCCAATGATTGCCTTTGGTCAAGAGCTATTAGACGCGCTATACGGCACGGACGAATACAATCTCTCCACTGTTCGTGGTACCTCTTTCTGGCGCAACGGCCAGCGTATCGTACCTACGTGGTTGCTAGGCACCGTACTTACTCAGCCGGTTCGATACCAAGACGTGTTACGCGACTTCCAGAACGTCATGAAGTATCCCGTCACCGAAGAACCGCCCAAGACTACTGACTGGGTGATTGCCGATAAGCCACAACACCTCCGGGAGTTTCGTGCTGAGGTACTGGCCTCTAAAACACGACGGGTATGTCTCGACTTAGAAACGAGTGGGTTCGACTCTTGGAATGATAAGATCCTTTGTATCGCGCTAGGATACGGCGAGTCCCCTTATCGCGCGGTTATTGCGACCCGAGAGCTATGCTACAGCCCAGAAGGGCGTGTGGAACTTGCTCGATTGTTTGAGGACCCCAATATCACGTGGGTCTTCCAGAACGGCAAGTTCGATGTACGCTTTCTCAAGGCACAGTTGCATTCTAGTCCTAACATCGATGAGGATACACTGCTCCTCCACTACTGTCTCGACGAACGCCAGAACACCCACGGCCTGAAAGTGTTAAGTCAGGAGAAGTTGGGGGTAGCCAGCTACGAGCAAGAGCTCCACAAGCACCTAAAGAAGAAGTCGGATAGTTATGATACGATCCCGACGCCGGTGCTGTTCGAGTACGCAGCCTTGGACGTGGTGTACACGCTTCAACTGTTCGATCGCCTGAGACAGGAAATGAAAGATCAGCCTGATGAGCAGCCGGAACAACTATATGATCTGTATCGGTTCCTGGTCAAAGCGGAGAATGTATTCACGGAGGTAGAGCAGAACGGGCTCGTCGTGGATAACGAAGAAGTGCACAAGGTGATGAACAACTTCCAAAAGATTCGCGATGGGTACCGCCAGCAATTGGTTGACATCGTAGGTCAGGACGGTCTATCACCTAAAGTGAGGGAAAAGAAGAAAGTATCCGAGAGGGCCTTCAACCCAAACTCCTGGCAGCATATCCAACACTACCTCTTCAAGGTGCGTAAGATGCCTTCGCCGAGACTCTTCCGCAATCATAAGGACGAGTCAACCAACCGCGAAGCACTTGATAAGTTGTTAGACATGCCGGAGTACATGAATGACCCATTCCTGACGACGCTGATCATGTATCGAATGGTGCAGAAGATCCTATCCACGTATGTGGCACCGTTACCACGCATTGTCAACGATGACGGACGACTTCGTAGCGACTTCATGCTCTTCGGTACAGTAACAGGTCGCCTCAGTAGTGCACGTCCGAACTTGATGAACATTCCACGCGTCGCTAAGAACGACTTTGCAGGTCCGATTCGTAATCTGTTCATTGCGCCTCCTGATCACGTACTGGTGTATGCTGACTACAGTCAATGTATCGCTGAGGGATCGTGGGTGAATCGTACCACACGTATTGAAGAGCACCCGCAGGCAGTATTGAAGGGCGTTAAGAAGGTATGCCACTTGTTGACTGATCATGGGTACTCGGTACAGGCTACCGAAGATCACCAAATTCTAACGAGTCGTGGTTGGGTGGAAGTGAAGGACCTCAAGCGCGACGACCTAATTGCGCTGCGAAGGGGCAAGCCCGGTATAAGGGCGTGTGGAACTGTGGATGCGCACTGGTTGGGGGGACTTATTCGTGGGCATGAGACGGGTTGGTATGAGGAGAATTTCCTAGTCCTTGCGAAGGGCGCTAAGAAAGATTCGGACGAGCTAAAGGCACTATTAGACGATTATCTAGGCGAAGGATCAGCGTACGGTGATCATCTTTGGCTGTACCAAGACCAGCAAGCAGTGGTTGAGCAACTAGTGCAGATCGAAGACTTCGCTAATCGTCGAATGCTGCCTAACACACGCACGATGGAAGAACTAAGCAGCCAGTTATCCGGCTTCTTCGACGGTCGAGCCACGCTTAGTACGTGGGGCATCTCTGTTGATGGCATTACGGAAGAACTATCCCAGGACCTTCAGATCCTGTTACTCGACTTCGGTATTATGAGTCGGCGGGACATTTCAGCCGCGATCTACAATCAGGACGGTGATACGTGGTCCTTACGCATCAACGACATACCTAGCCTGCGACTCTTCCGCGACACGATCTCGTTCCATTTGCCATACAAACAAGCAGGCCTGGAAAGCATAATTGACTTCCGCCAACGCGACCGCTACAACGTCGTACCTATCCCTGTGACCTGGTTCCAGGAACGAATTTCGTCTCGCGACCAAAGCCTGTATCGCAAATGGATAGCCAACCACACGCACGGGCGTCCGTACACGCGTCAGACATTAGATGATAACTTAATTACGCACCCGCAGATGGAATACTTGTGGGATGCTGTAGATTTATTGTACATACCGGACGATAGTGACGAACCAGTGTCAGTGTATGACCTTATGGATCAGCCCGAACAACGTTTTAGTGCGAATGGCGTCATGGTGCATAATTGTGAGTTACGTGTGCTGGCGCAGTATTGCCAAGATCCTTTCCTTCTAGACGTATTCCAATCAGGACGTGATCTGCACAAGGAAACGTCTATAATGCTGTTCGGTGAGGACTTCAAGTCCGAAGATCGCATGATTGCCAAGATGTTGAACTTCGGCCTTATCTACGGGCGTACCGCACATTCCATTGCAGTAGAACGCGGTATGCCGATCGATCAAGCGGAGAATATCGTAAGTAACTATTTCGCACGTATGCCTTACGTAAAGGAGTGGTTACAGCGAACACGTGATGAGGCAGTAGAAAGGGGGTACCTTACAACGATCATGGGGCGCATGAGGCGCTTCGGGATTGTGACAGAAAAGAACCTGCACGAAATACGTAATCAGGCAAGTAACTTCCCGGTATCGTCGGTGGCAAGTGATATTTGTCTGACGGCACTAATGTACCTACACGAAGAACTGAAAGCCCGCAAATTGGGTAAGGTAAGTCTTATGGTACATGATTCAATCCTATGCGAAACACATAAGGACAATGCAGAGCTCGTCGAACAGTTGATGATTAAACACATGATGGAAGCACCCGCTAAAGTCATCCCTAATTGTTCGGTGCCGTTCAAAGTAGATACTCATATAGGCCTACGCTGGGGCGAACTAGCGTAAAAGGAAGCATTGTGGAATTAGACAGTCAACCCAAGCAAGAGTTAAACAACACTACTGCCGCAAAGCAGAAGGACACAGTCACCCAAGAACCGGGTGACGTACCGCCCGTAGAACTAAAACCCTATAACCACTCCACCAAGGCACTCATTGAGCGCTTCGCGCCGAAAGTAGAACGACTAGTGAATGAGCTCGACCCAATAGAAGATGGTATTCGTCCAGTAGATACGATTCAGTCTGAAGTAACGTTTACTGAAACCACAACAACAGATTCCACACGCCCTCAGGCCGTGGCTAATTCGGAGCCCCTCACGGCAGCTCAGGTTTTGGCGAATCCACTCAACCCCAATATGCTGGTTACGAACTTGGTGCGAGGCACCGAGATCAAAGACCCGTACGTGGTAGTTGTGGGCGTTGAGCGTAGTGCCGGACCTGCCGAATCATTAGAGACTCTCATTGCACGAGTAATGGGCGGCTTCGTGTTTGAAGCCAACTCCCTTATCGAACAAGGTTATCGGGCTCAGGGGGGCATGTCGTTAAGCCTGTCAGATGATCAAACAACTATTTGTGTTATGCAAGCAATGTGTAAACCTGGATAGTCTCCGGTCTGTCAAATCTAACACAATGCATGTATAATATAAACAAGTAGTTAACTCAACGAACTCATAGCAAGAGCTATAACAAAGGCTTTGCATGACCCATAATCGTATCACACACAATCCAGGAGGATTACAAATGTTGGCAGAAATTTCACCAGCCGATAAGGCTGAATATCAAGAGGCAGTTGCATTGCTCGAACAAAACTACGTTCCTTACGGCCAAGCCGCGCAGGATCTAGGCACGCATCTTGCGTATGCGCGCACAGTGATCAGTCGCCACGCCGACCCTGAGGGCGTTGATATCATCAACCTTCACGGCAAGCCGTTGATTCGTAAGGCGTTCTTGGAAGAGGTGCAGAAGGTTCGCACCGAGGCCACGAGCAACCGCGAGAACACCAAGGAGACCCGCGAGCAGACCAAGGCCGAACGTGAAGCAGCGCGCGAAGAGCGTGCCAAGCAACGTGAGGAAGAAAAGGCTGCTGCCGCAGCTGAGCGCGAAGCCGAGAAGGTTCGTAAGGCTCAGGAACGTGAAGAGAAGGCTGCCGCCAAGCTCGCACGTGATGCCGCGAAGTTGGAAGAGACGCAACGGAAGCTCGCCGAAAAGGCCGCGGCGTTGGAAGCCGCTAAGGCAGAGCAGGAAGCAGTGCCAGCCTAAGCTGAACTGCGGAATATGGGTAGCCACCACCCATAAACCGTTACCTGTAGATTTCCATTCAGATACTCCTTTGAAAGTAGAAAGGGCAATACACTCACGTGTGTTGCCCTTTCTATTTATAAAGATTATTGATGTCCAGCAGTTACACTTAATTATTTTGCCCGTTGACAATTTGCAGAAAAGAGCGTATAATAGATACACGAGCAGCAATCAAAAAACAAGGAGAAAATCATGGACGAGCAAGTGGTATTAGACGCAGACGATGTACTGGAATCAGGTGGTTTACTTGAGTCGGGTCTTAAAGGTAATTTAACTGTCGCGCAGATTTCAGAAGTCTTAGGCGTACGCCCCCAAATCGTTAACGGCTGGGTGAAGCAAGGTTGTCCCACCACTCAAGAGAAGCCGCGTATGCTGAACCTTGACGATGTGATGGAGTGGCGTCACAAGATGAACAAGGTCAAGGACGAGAATACGCAAGAGCGTACGGAGCGCCTTCGCAAGGCCAAGGAAGCCAGGGCGACGCTTGCCGGGCCAGACGACCCGGAGTCACAAGAAACACGCGCCCTAGAGAAATTGCGTATGACGCAAAAAGACCGCAACCTCTTCGCCTGGAGTCGTGGTGAAGGACGCGGATGGGCACTCGCGAAACCAGTTGATGCACGTCAGCCAGTAATCGATGACTACATTGACATTATTAACCATGCAGGTAAAATCGTCCCCACCGCAGGTGCACGACTCCTGCAAGAAGCACGCGAAGGCACACTCTTCGTGATCGATGTTGATATGGCGGTAGGGTTCTTGACGGGCCAGATCGAAGGCGTGATCAACAGTTCCACAACCCCTAACGCCGATCTGGTAGAGGCGCACGGGCATATGGTTCAAGCATTCCAGCACATCCTGGAATGGAAGAAGGCAAGTAACAGTTATGAATGAATTAGCGTGGGCGATAATACCAACAGGAAAAGAAGTTGCAGTCACGGGGATGGTTGACACGCAGTGGGGTCCGAAAGTTTATTGCCAACCAGTCACGTTACTACTCGACGATCCCTTTATGTTCTTTGCGCGCGAAACGGCCACAGGCCGAATCATAGGGCGTGTGGAACTGCAGTTAACACGTAATCTTGTCTTTCCGCAAACTGATTTTCTTGAACAACTTTATGGAGACCCTAAAATGGAACAAGCAGCTGTAGCAGCTCCAGAGCAGGCATTGCCTGTTAAGCGTCAATCGTATCCTGACCTTACCACACGCGAGATGACCGTGTCATGGCATCAAGCGACAGTCTCAAAGTCAGTCGAGATTAACGCCGCTCACTGGCTCCCACCTCACGACGGCAAGTGCCGTTTCGTGCACGGCCACAACTACACCTTTGATGTCGCAGTCAAAGGATGGTACGAAGAGAACGGCGACACCGATCGTGAATTCTTCGTTGTCGAGTTCGCGACACTAGATCGCATTGTGAAAGAGGTTGTCGGTATCTGGGACCATCGCTTACTTTCACATTACACGCAGAGCGAGATTGATGCCGTTCTTGACGAACCTGACGCGATCAGAATCTTAGCCATGTTTGGCATCAGCTTGCCTCACGTGATTCCGCTAGGTGTTTATTCTACGGCTGAGAACTTGTCGCGTGTTGCAGCGGAGCAGATTTGGACTGAGTTGAACAAAGTGTATCCTGAACAAGGTCTTGAAGTTTCGGTGACCTGTTGGGAAACGCCGCGCACGTCGGCCCTCACGACTGTTGCGAAACTCAATCCGCGCCCTTGGCCCCCTCGACGTCCTCGTAGTAAGTAAACTACGTAAGACTTCCTCATAACCGGCTTGTAAAGAGGCAACACATCCGATCGTGTTGCCTCTTTACATATAATGCAATATGTAGTATAATATATGTACAGCAGTTTATAACGCGCTATACGCGCTTCTAGACAGGAGATATAATGTCAATTCCCATACCAGCACCAACGCCAGAAGATCAGTCACCGTCCCCGAACCAAGCTCCACATGGCCCCGATGATATGTCGATCACCCCGCAGACGCCGAAAACCTTTGGCCTCAAAGACGCGCAAATCTCGGCAAGAGACGGCGAGTGGGTATCTGTGCAGGAT
>Ga0247762_1000117_pt1 | contig 33981 bp, 30 predicted proteins | sample UWRJL081202R4_FD_181016 | JGI IMG/M metagenome (GOLD analysis project Ga0247762, IMG submission 181016) | Plant litter microbial communities from Arlington Agricultural Research Station in Wisconsin, United States - UWRJ-L081-202R-4 | ecosystem: Environmental > Terrestrial > Plant litter >...
CAAATGGGTTATTCTTTTTCAACGCGACCACGAGATAGCGCTCGACATGACACGCGAACCAAAAGACACATTTATCAACGACCCGGTCTGGACCTGGACCGGCGTTGCGTTCGTGGCACTCACTGTAGGGCCATCGTTTTTGGGCCCAAACCCTATACCACAAGCGCTGCTGGCCTGGGTAATCAGCCTGCTGGTCACGGGCATCGCGGCTGCCATCGCTGTATTACGGCGCGAGGCAGTAAGAAGAAGGATTGAAAGTTAAGAGACGTGGGTTGGATACCGGCTTCATACCGGCTATCCTGCGGTTATCTACCGGTTATCTACGGGAAAGCCACCGGGTTACTAGGGCACATCATTACCCGTAGCAATCTTCAGCATCTCAAACCAGTCCTGCCTGTCGAGCGAGATCTCCATTGCCCCTGCTGCATCAGGCAGACGCTCAGGCTTTGTGGTACCCACCACTGGAAATATATGCGACGGATGCTTCAGCAACCACGCCAGCGAGAGCTGCGAATGTGTAGCGTTATAGTGCGCTGCTTTATGAAACAGCGCTCCATCGCCCGTCATAAGATTACCACCGCCGAGTGGTGACCAGGCCATGGCGCTAATGCGATGCTTCATCAGCGTATCCAGTGTACCATCGAACAACGGCTTTGTACAAGCCAGCGAGAGCTCTACCTGGTTCGTAGCCAACGGGAACGAAAGATAGCTCTGCAACATTTCGAATTGTGCGGGCGTAAAGTTCGACACGCCGAAGTGCAATACTTTGCCGGATGCCTTTAACCGGGTAAATGCCTCTGCTATAATCTCAGGATCCAGCAACGGATCAGGCCGGTGTATCAGCAACAGATCTATCCTGTCCGTACCGAGCATCTTCAGCGAGTTGTCCACAGACCACACCGCATGCCCGGCAGAAGTATCATAATGTTTCACCCACGTGGCCGGTCGTTTGGCAGACGCAAACTTGATCCCGAACTTGGTTACAAGCTGCATCGACTCACGCAGCGACGGCTCCCTGCGCAGCACATGGCCGAAGATCTCTTCGTTACCATGATCGCCATAGATGTCCGCGTGATCGAATGTGGTAATGCCGCAGTCCAGCGAGGTGCGTACTAGAGCATCCACAGTGTTCGCATCTACTGTATGCCAGCGCCACGCACCGGCTATGATACGCGAAAACTTCGGACCGGAAGCATGTATGTTGCGATATTCCATAACAGCGGGATATTTCTGTGTTATTTCAGTAAGCCGCCGTTAAGACGCAGCAGCTCTGTTTCCGCAGCCTTGGCCTGGTAACGCGCCTGAATAAGGCGGTTATATGCATCAGCCAGACTTTGCTGCGCAGTGCGCAGCTCGACGAATGTGGTGGCGCCGCGTTTGAATGTGATCAGCGCGATCGATACGTTTTCTTTCGCCACCAATATGTTATCCTCCTCTACCAGCAGCACCTGGCGAGCGTTGTCATACGCTACATAGGCATTCTTCAGCCCAACGTCTACCGTAAGTTTGAGTTGTTCGTACAACAGTTGCTGGCGGTTATATGTGATCTTGGCAAGCTCTGTCTGGCTGCGGGTAGTGAAATTGTTCAGGATGGGAATGTTTATGGTAAACCCATAGTTATACCCACTCGCTGTGGCGAAAACCGCACCGAACGGGTTCAGCAATACCTGGTTGTCGTTACGCGAATAGTTATAGCTGGCATTGAACGTAAGCCTGGGGAAAAACTCACCGCGGCGCTCGTGCACCGACAGGCTGGACATCATAATGCTCTTACGCTGCGCCTGTAGCGCAAAGTTTCTGTTCTCCGGCGTTCCGAGTACATCTTCCCGGTTAATATCCAGGCTGATCATAATCGTATCTGCCACGTCATACTCTGGTGGCAGCTGCGCGCCATAAGCGCGTTGAGCCGCTCCTTCTGTTGTAGTATAAGCGCTTGTTGTTGCAGAGCTAATGTGCGCTGTGCATTGTAGTCTACCTTGGCTTGCAGCAGCTCCGGCTTGCCGCCCGTACCTACCTGAAGCTTCCTCTCGGCAAGCTTCACGCGCTCTTCATTTACCGCCATTAATTCTTGTATAGCACGCAGCTGTTGCTTCTGGCGCACAAGGTCGTAGTAACCGGTAACCACTGCAGCAACGGTATTGGTCAACTGATCTTTCACCAGGAGTTCGCCCTGTTCGGCAAATATTTCGAGACGCTCGCGCGTGGCGAACATCTTCGTACCGTCGAATAACGTCCAGGCTAACTGCACCGCCCCCTGTGTGTTGTTGGCGCGTGCGTTACCCTTCGTGTTTTTGGTCGCATCTGCAAATTCGTTGGTCTGCCGGCTTCCGTTCCAACTGGTGGAACCCGTGGCGTTTATCGTCGGCAGATAGACACCCCAGCTATACTTGTCGCTGGTCTGCGCGGCAGTCGATGCATTTTTAGACAGCAAAACATCATAGTTTTTTTCCAGCGCCAGCGCGACTACCTGCTCAACCGTAAAAACCTCCTGCGCAAACACCGGCTGCGAAACGAGAACAACAAAAAAGATAAGAACTGATAAAACTCTATGCTTCATATGCAATTTCCTTAGTAGGCGTTGCCGCCAGCTGATCGAACGATACAGGTTTACGGTTGCGCGAAAAGATCGAATACACGGCGGGGATAACGAACAGCGTGAGCAGCAGCGAAAACATAATGCCACCCACGATAACGATACCCAGAGGCTGCCGGCTGGTAGACGCCGCACCCAGCGACATCGCGAGCGGCAACGAACCCAATGCCATTGCCAGACTCGTCATCAGGATGGGACGCAGACGCATGCGCGAGGCTTCTATTACAGCCTGCACTTTGGTAAGGCCCTCTTCGCGCTTCTGGTTAGCAAACTCCACGATAAGGATACCGTTCTTGGTAACCAGACCGATCAGCATGATCATACCGATCTGAGAGAATATATTGAATGTCTGTCCGAATGCCCACAGTGAAATAAACGCACCGCAGAACGCCAGCGGCACCGTAACCATGATGGTAAGCGGATCGATAAAGCTTTCAAACTGAGCCGCCAGAATGAGGTATATCAGCATCAGCGCAAGTCCCAGCGCAAAAGATGTATTGCCCGAGCTCTCCGCAAAATCCCGTGAAGTACCCGAAAGCGATGTCATGAATGTGTCGTCGAGCTGCTCCTTTGCAATAGCTTCCATTACCTTGATACCATCGCCTATCGTTTTACCCGGCGCAAGACCCGCCGATATTGTGGCAGACTTGAAGCGGTTAAAGTGATACAGTGTAGGCGGCGTGGTAGATTCCTCTACCGTTACCAGGTTATCGATGGATACAAGCTGGCCTGAGGTTGTGCGTACATACAGGCTTTTCAAATCCGCAGGATCATCACGATTGGAACGTCCCACCTGGCCCATTACCTGGTACTGCTTGCCTTCTTTTGTAAAGTAGCCGAAGCGCAGGTTACTGTATGCCAGCTGCAACGTCTGCGATATATCCTGAACGCTCACACCGAGCTGCGAAGCCTTGAGGCGGTTTATGAGCACACGCAACTCCGGTTTGTTGAACTTGAGATCTATATCTACCGTCTGGAAGGCCGGGTTAGCATTCGCTGCTTCCAGAAATTTCGGCAGCGCTTCCTTGAGTTTGTCGAAGTTGTTGTTTTGGATAACGAACTGCACCGGCAGGCCACCACGGCGGTCAACCGAAATAGTCTGTTCCTGTATAGTGAAGGCGCGGCCCTGCGGGAAGCGCTTCAGATTCTTGTTTACCGCGTCGACAATCTGTTGCTGCGAGCGGTTTCGGTCTTCCGGATCGGATAATGTTACGCGTACAAAGCCTGAGTTAACGGAGCCGCCACCGAAGCCCGGGGCAGTCAGTGATAACGCCGTGCGATATTCCGGAACGGAATCCATCACATAGTCCACCATCTCCTTTACGTAGCTGTCCATGTAATCATACGCAGTGCCTTCCGGAGCAGTAAGCTGCATACGGAACTGGTTGCGGTCTTCCATCGGCGCCAGCTCAGATTGTATATTGGAAAGAATAGACCACGTTACCAATACGCACAATGTGACGATCGTGAACGCGGCGCCACGCACAACCCATACGTTGCGCATAAAGCCTTTCAGTATGCGCTCGTAAAGATTCTCCATTCCTTCAAAGAAAGGCTCGGTAACACGATAGAACCACGAGTGCTCATGATGCTCGCGTGTCATCTTAACGCTCAGCACAGGCGTAAGCGTAAGCGAAACGAAGCAGGATATAAGCACGGCACCGGCAACCACCACACCGAACTCGGTAAACAACTTACCGGTGAATCCCTGCAGGAACAAAATCGGCAGGAACACAACCGCGAGCGTAATGGATGTAGAGATAACCGCGAAGAATATCTCTTTCGAACCTTCGCGCGCCGCCTGGTATTTGTTCATACCCTGCTCGAGCTTCTTATAAATATTCTCCGTAACCACGATACCGTCGTCCACCACAAGCCCCGTGGCCAGCACTATGCCGAGCATAGTCAATACATTTATCGAGAAGTCGCACAGGTACATCACAAAAAATGTAGCCAGCAGCGAAACCGGTATATCGATAAGCGGACGCAACGCAATGATCACATCGCGGAAGAACAGGTAAATGATCAACACCACCAGCAGGAAAGATAACAGCAGCGTCTCTTCCACTTCGGTAATGGAGCGTTTGATAAACACCGTCTGGTCCAGCGCGATATTCAGCGACAGGTCCTCGGGTATATCGCGTTTGATCTGCTCTAGACGTTTATAGAATTCTTCTGAAATAGAAACATAGTTGGCACCCGGCAGCGGCACCAAAGCAAGGCCCACCATGGGGATATTGCTTTCGCGCAATACAGACTCTTCGTTTTCAGGCCCGAGCAATGCTGAACCGATATCACGCAGACGTATATCGCCTTCAGGCGCCGAGCGGATTATTACATTGTTGAAATCGTCCTCCGTATACAGACGGCCAAATGTACGCACGGTAAGCTCGGTAGCATCGCCTGCAATTTTACCTGCGGGCAGTTCCACATTCTCCCGGTTCAATGCCAGTTGAATGTCGAGAGCTGTGAGATTATATGCGCTCAGCTTGGCGGGATCCAGCCAGATACGCATCGCATAACGCTTTTCGCCCCAGATCTGTATCCCGCTCACGCCAGGTATGGTCTGCAGGCGTTCCACCAGTACGTTGTTAGCATACTCGGTAAGCTGCAGTGCATTACGCGTTTTGCTTTGCACCGTCATGGTGATGATCGGGTTCGAGTTGGCATCGGCCTTCGATACTACCGGCGGGCTTGTAAGATCCTGCGGCAATTCGCGCACAGTTTGCGAAACTTTGTCGCGCACATCGTTAGCAGCAGCCTCCAGGTCTTCGCCCAGGTTGAACTCGATGTTGATATTGCTTCGCCCCACGCTTGAGGACGATGTGATGTTGCGTATACCCGCAATACCGTTAACCGCTTTCTCCAGCGGCTCGGTGATCTGCGATTCGATAATATCTGCGTTAGCACCGGAGTACGACGTACTCACGCTGATAATGGGCGGATCGATGGCCGGGTAATCGCGTACCCCAAGCGAGGTAAACCCGATAATCCCGAATAGTACGAGAATGATATTCATCACGAACGCCAGTACCGGGCGTCGTAAGCTCAGCTCAGAAATGTTCATTGCAAAACGGCTACGGCCGCGGTTACTTAACGCTGGTTACTTTACCCACTTTTATCTTCGCGTTCGGCCGTATGGCCATCAAACCGGTTGTAATAACCGTATCGCCTGTCTTCAGGCCTTGCGTAATCTGTACATACACGGAGTCACGAACGCCTGTCTGTACCGTTGTGAATACCGCGCTATCCTTGCGCAGCACGATAACCTGCTTCTCGCGAGCCTGTGGTATCACAGCCTGTGTAGGCACCATCAGCGCATGTGGGTTGTTACCCAGTTGTAAATTGACTTTGGCAAAAACACCCGGCACCAACTCAGGATGCCTCTCGTTAACCAGTGCTTTTACACGGAGTGTACGTGTGGCCTGGTCTACGCCGCTTTCCGTTGCCATGACTGTTGCGCGATGCTGCTGGGCGCCGCCGTCTACCTTGAAGTGCACGGTAGCACCCTTAGCGATATCTTTGACATATTTCTCCGGCACGGAAAACTCCAGCTTGAGCTGATCCACCTGGCGAAGCGTGGTAACGACTTCAGTGGGCGACAGGTAATATCCTAAGCTCACCGTACGCAGTCCGAGCTTGCCATGGTAAGGCGCACGGATCTCGGTTTTGAAAATAGCGATCTTGGTTGTCTGGATATCGGCCTTCAGGTTTTCCACCTGCAAGGCGCTGAGATCATAATCCTGTTGGCTGATACCGTTGATGGCTACCAGCTCGCGCTGACGCTCTTCGGTCTTTTCAGCTATCTTCAATTGCACCTCCAGCTTATTCAGCTGGGCCTGCAGGTCCTGGTCGAACAGTTTTACCAGCAGAGCACCGCGCTCTACGTTAGTGCCTTCTACAATATTCATCTGCACAATGCGGCCCGCCACTTCGGTACGTATCTGCGTCTCTTCCGCCGGAAGCAATGATCCGGGAACTTCTATGTTGTCGCTCACAGCATGCGCGGTCACCACGAAACCATCTACCACCAACGGCCCCTGCTGTCTGCCACCGCCCTTGGCATCGCCGCCACCTTCCTTCTTTTTCTCGGAATGGCATGACACCAGGAATGAGGGTAACAAAATAGCCAGAAGAAAAACTCGATTACTACGTATAGTCATATTGAATGTATGAACGCTGTTATTAAAAAACCGTTTCGGTATTAACGATGATCTTCCGCAGATCCTGAAAACAGGTGATGGAGCTTAATAACCTGCGGTACCACCAACTCACGCTCATCATTATGAATAACAAAATCAGCACGTTTGATTTTCTCCTCCTCCGGCCACTGACGTTCCATTATTTCTTTGATCTGCTCTGCCGTCCGATGTTTATCGCGGCCCAACACACGTACTATTCGCATCGGTTCGGGAGCTGTAACCACAATCACTTTGTCTACCAGTCCGCTCGCGCCCGCTTCAAACAGCAGGGCCGCTTCGCGCAGCAGGTAAGGTTCATGTTTGTGTTCTTCAACCCAGTTTGCCCAATCCAGCCGTACCCGCGGATGCACCAGGCCGTTCAGAACCGAGAGTTTCTCAGGATCATTAAAGACCGTCTCACTCAGGTACTTGCGGTTTAGGCTTCCATCGTTACCGAACGACAAATCACCGAATTCTTTCTTGATCTGTGATATAAGTATTCCATCGGTGGTCATTACGTATTTCGCCCGGCTATCGGCATCATAGACGGAAACACCAAGTCTTTCAAAGATCTTGCAGATCAAACTTTTACCGGTGCCTATGCCACCGGTTATGCCTATTTGGAGCGGTTTACCCATGGTATTAAAAACGCACAACGACTGAATCCGCCTCCACGACCACCGAATGCTCCGGCAGCCCCTTTACCGTAGGCAGGATCTTTTTAACGCCCCGCGAAAAGTGCTTCAGATCTAGTACGGCATAGACCGAGTCGCGATGATACGTTTGCAGGCTGGCTTTGGGAATACGAAATTTGAATGGCACACGCCGAATGCCGAACTGTGGCCTTGCTCCCCGCGGATAGTTGATAACCTCCAGCTGTATGGAGTCCGAAACATCGACTAACCGGTCTACCGCAAACTGCACAGAAACCGTTGGCGGATCGCGTTTGATAAGCTCGTTGTTCAGGAATTTCACCTCAACATCCTCCTTGAAGTTCTCGTCGATATTTCGTTGTGAAAGCTTCAGAAAAACCGGCACCTGCAAGCTGTTGATCAGCCGCTCAGGGCCTTCAATAACCACGGAGTCCGGGGTGATCTTCGGCTCGCTGGTCATTATATAACCCGGCCGGAAAAGAATAGCCGGTGAATCCAACCGCAGACTTACACGACGCGTAGCTCTCGGCTCCAGCGCCAGGCGCAGCGTGTCGGTAATAATAAAGTTTATCTGGAAGCGCTCCAGCTGGTTGGCAAACAATGCCGGCAACGTCGGCAATTTTTTTACCTCCGCAGGACGCTCCAGCGGGATGACAAGCGGGGGTACTTTTATACCCACACTGCGCCGGAATAAATCCCAGCCCATACCCGTAACATTGATGCGTACCTGCTCCGGCAGCGGCCGAACAGCGATATAGCTCTCCTGGTCATACTCGAAATCAATCGGAAAAGCGATGTTCGTAGTATACCGTTTATTCAAAGCATTGAAAAACCAGAACACCGTAGCGGCAAAAATGCACAACGCCACAGCCCTCCAATTCTTCCGATTGAACCGTAAAAGATTGAATATTGAACGAAGCAAACTCATAATCCCTTGACCGTTTCAAAATGCTTCAAATGATATACCCGGTCTTCTGCCCATTTAGGTAAGCAGAAGACCGGTTTATCTCCTTGGCGGAACGCCGGGTTATTTCTTCTCGCCAGCTCCCTTGGATTGCTCCATAGAGATAGCGTTCTTATTAAAGCGGATCAAGCCGCTTTCTACCTTCACTACAATTGTATCTGTGTCTATCTCATGTACATAGCCGTGCGCGCCGCCTATTGTAACGACATAGTCACCTTTCTTCAGTTCATCTCCGAACTTCTTCTGATCCTTCTGCTTCTTCTGCTGAGGACGGATCATGAAGAAATAGAAAACCAGGATCATCGCACCAAAAATGAAGTATGAGGCATACTGTTGAAGGCCGCCCGGTGCCGCTTGTGCTTGCGCAAGAATAGAATACATAGTCAATTCGTATTTTTTAAGAGGGTCAAAGGTATTGCAATTAAAACAAACATCCCAATCCGCCTCCTGGCCGATCGGGATGCCTTATCCGTTGTCGGAAATGTCTGTTTTTTATTTAGCGGGACCTTGCGCAGGCTTGGCATTAACCATAGCCTTGAAACGCAGCGTGGTCTGCTTGGGCCAGGTGTTGGCCGTTACGGTTACAGTCTTGCTTTGAACGTTCGTCTTGCCATGGCTGTCGAACTTGGCCTTTACATAACCGGTTCCACCAACCGGAATAGGCTCTTTTGTCCAGTCAGGAACAGTACAGCCACATGAACCCTGCGCACCCTGAATGATTAGGGGAGCTTCGCCGGTGTTCTTGAAAGCGTAGGTGTATTCCACGATGTCGCCTTCATTGATTGTTCCGAAGTCGTGATCGGTCTTCTGGAAATTCATTACCGGCAGCGGACCTTCCGGCTTCTCGTCGGGAAGCGGCGTGGCAGGTGTCGGCATATTGACAGAGGCCGGCGCCGGTGTCTTGCCCTTCTCCATCTCGTTTATTTTCGCCTCCAGAGCAGCGATCTTCTTCTCGGCGTCACGGTCTTTACAGCCTGCAGCCAGTGCCAGCACAGCCGATAAAAACAATACTGATTTTACTATTCCTGTTTTCATACGTTTAATAATACATATCCGGTTTTAGCTCTTCTTTCCGCGGATCTGCTCCAGCAGTTCATCCACATCTTCCAGCAAGCGCTCAGCTTTGTTCTTCGCCTCATCCACTACCTTCTGCCCCTGCGATTTCGCTTCAGAGGTAAGCGGAGTGTCTTTGCCTGATACAAAATCATTGATCAGGTCCTGAAGCATCTTACGGTATTTATCCAGCTGATACGACAATTTTTCACGTGTGTTCGAGCCCTTATCAGGAGCATACAAGATTCCTAACATCGCACCCGTTGCGGCACCCATCAGGAATGCCATTAGCGTATTTCCACTCTTTTTACCCATAAGTCTTTTTCAAAATTAGATTCAGTTCACCCGCAAATTCAAAATTTTAACAATTTTTAACAAATAGGTCGGGGGAATTATGAGGTTTTGCAGTTTTTAGACAAGTAAAGATTGAACCAGTGTTTACTTATTGTCGATCAGTCCCCGGCCGCTCTTCTTCAAAACACCGGTGTCTTTCAATTCCTTGGCTATAACGTCCAGGATACCGTTTATGAACTGACGGCTCTTCGGCGTACTGTAATTCTTGGCCAGCTCTATGTATTCGTTGATCGTTACCTTTACCGGTATGTTTGGGAACTCCATCAGCTCCGCAATAGCCATCTCCAGGATCATCCGGTCCGTAAGCGGCAGGCGGTCAACCTCCCAGTTGCGCGTATTCTGAGCAATAAGCTCCTTGTATTGACTCTCCAGTTCTGAAGCCGATCCGTACAGTGTTTCGATAAAATTCCTGTCGTCATCCCAGTTTATCGAGAGCGTATGCAGCGTAAGCATGGTCTTTGACTCCGGGTCGTACGATTTGATGGTCTTTTCAACAAGGCCCTTTACGATTTCCTTGTCTTCCGCCCAGCGCAGCACTTCTTCTTCGAAGAACTCGTTGATAACGGTTTTACCCAGTATGATCTTCTTGAACAGGTGGTTTACAAATTTCTTCTGGTCGTCGAGCGAAGGTGCCTTCTTGTCCAGGTAGATAAGGTATTCGTTATCCTGGCGCACCAGGTCGCGGAACCAGCTCTTCACGCGGTCGGTCTTGTCCTGCCAGTGGCGCCCCAGCTTCAATGCGTCCTTCTTCAAGGCCTCGCTTTCGCTAAGGCCGCGAATCCAAAGATTGCTGACGAAGTTCTTGTGGCTTACCTTTTTATCTGCCGCGGCCACCTCGCCAAAGGCTGGTATAAGAGCAAGCACGGCAATGTAGTGGTCGTATATACGTTCAACCTCGGTAATCAGGTTTTTACGAAAGAAGTCAGTGTCTTTTTTGGATTGGGTATGGTAAAAGTGGAAACACTCGTTTACCGTTTTTTTGATCCTGGCATCGTCATGATCAACAGAGGTCTGGCCTTCGGCGAAAGCCTTTTCAAAAAGTTGGGAGGCCTCTTTTTTCTGCTGGGAAAGCAACGCTTTATCCTGCACCTCCATAGAGTTAAGGTCCGGAACAAAAGTTTCACTAATGCGCTCAAGACACAATTCATAGTTCGCGTCTTTGCACTGTTGCAAAGCAAAGAGACTTTGCATCACTTTAATCCGGAGACTTCTTCTGTTAAGCATGTTAAAAGAACGACAGTTGGTTTTCTGTAAATCGCCACAAAAATAAAACATCCCGTCAGGTTCACCAACGGGATGTTTGATTAGTTTAGAATTATAACGTTCCGGGAACGTTTGATAGGTTTTGTATTTGACCTACCGGGACATGCGGATGCGGCCCATGTCTTCGATACGCTTCTCCGCTAACCGGATCGCTGCCTCCTGGCTTGCGATCTTCTCGTCAGCAGCCACATTCAGAATGTTCAGACACGTATCATAGATCTTCTCCGTCTGCTCGAACACCCGCGTACGGTTGTAGTTACCCTGGTATTCGTTGTAAACGTTGATCAGGCCACCTGCATTGATCAGGAAGTCAGGTGCGTAAGCGATGCTCCTGTCTACCAGCATGTAGCCGTGCTTAACCTCGTCTTTCAACTGGTTGTTGGCTGCTCCGGCAATGATACTGCACTTCAGGCGCGGAATCGTAGTGTCGTTCAGCGTGGCGCCTAATGCACAAGGCGAGTAGATATCCTGGTCAAGATCGTAGATCTCGTCCTGGCCAACGGCCTTCACGCCAAACTTACGGGCAATCTCTTTCACTTTATCTTCATACAAATCGGTAACCGACACGATAGCTCCGTCTTTAACCAGGTGCTCCACCAGGTGCATACCTACCTGGCCCACACCCTGAACACCCACACGCTTGCCGCTGAGGCTATCAGAACCGTATACTTTTTTAGCCGTGGCTTTCATTCCAAGGTAGACACCATAAGCTGTAACAGGAGAAGGATCGCCACCGCCACCCATGCTTTCGGGAAGGCCGGTAACGTGCTTCGTTTCCATGTTGATATATTCCATATCGGAAGTCTTCATGTTCACATCTTCCGCGGTAATGTATTTGCCATTGAGGCTGTTTACGAATTTGCCAAAGCGACGTAAGAAAGCTTCAGACTTTTGAGTCTTTGCATCACCGATGATCACGGCTTTACCACCACCAAGGTTGATGCCGCTGATGGAAGCCTTGAAGGTCATACCACGCGACAGGCGCAGCACGTCGGTAATGGCTTCCTGCTCGGAAGCGTAGTTCCACATGCGCGTACCGCCGAGCGCGGGTCCAAGAACGGTGTTATGAATAGCAATAATGGCTTTCAGGCCGGTTGCCTCGTCATAACAGAAAACAACCTGTTCGTGGCCGAGTTGGGTGAGTGAGCCAAAAATGCCGGCCCCCTGTACTTTTTCCAGTTCTTTGATCTCCATGGGCTAGATTTACGTTTTAGTTGTAGTTTTAAACCCCGGTTTAACCGCCGGGACCTGACCCTTACCGTAAGGATTATGCAAAATTAAGGAACTTCAAACGTTTGCATGAACCATTAAAAGGATATTTCGTTTTATCCAAAGTCCACCAAACTTTTCGGAATGAAAGAACTTCAGTACCTCAATAAATACCTGTATAAATACAAGTGGCAACTCATCCTCGGAACGTTATTCGTCATCATCTCCAATATCTTCCAGATCGTCCCCGCACAACTCGTGCGCCACGCCATTGACCTTGTAGCCGACAACATCCTCGTCTATCAATCACTCAACGGAACGCCACCGCAAAAGAGCTTCTTCAAAGTGTTCGCCTTCGGTATACTTATATACGCAGGCCTCATACTCGTAATGGCCTTCCTCCGCGGACTGTTCCTCTACTTCGTTCGCCAGACACTCATCGTCATGTCCCGCCTTGTAGAGTACGATCTCAAGAACGAGATCTTCGAACATTATCAGACATTGCCCCTCAGTTTCTACCGCAAGAACAATACCGGCGACCTGATGAACCGCATCTCCGAAGATGTCGGCCGCGTGCGTATGTATCTCGGTCCCGCCATCATGTATGGCCTTACGCTCATCACGCTGTTCATGATGCTCATACCCATCATGTTCAGCATTAGCACCGAGCTCACCTGGTACGCCCTCAGCCCGCTGCCACTGTTGTCGCTGAGTATATTCCTTGTAAATAACAAAGTGGAACGCCGCTCGGAAGAGATACAGAAAAGCCAGTCGCGCCTGTCCACGCTGGTACAGGAAGGCTTCAGCGGAATCCGCGTCATAAAATCATTCAACCGCGAGCTCGAATCCATCAGCAGGTTCGATAAGGAAAGCGAAGCCTATCGCAGACAATCGCTCAAGCTCACGAAAATACAGTCGATGTTCTATCCCCTGATCATGGGCCTCATCGGCGTAAGCACGATCCTTACCGTATATGCGGGTAGCACCGAGGTGATAAACGGCAACCTCACCTTCGGTAACATCGCCGAGTTTATCATTTACGTAAACTTATTGACCTGGCCCGTAACATCGCTCGGTTGGACCTCCAGCCTTGTGCAACGAGCCGAAGCCTCACAGAAACGCATCAACGAGTTTCTCCGCACCAGCACGAACATCACATCCGAAAAGAATATAGAACGCTCCCTGCATGGAAAGGTCGAGTTCAGAAACGTAGGCTTTACCTATCCCGACACAGGAATACAGGCACTGAAAGATATATCGTTCACCATCAACCCCGGCGAGTCGCTGGCCATTATCGGCACAACCGGCTCCGGCAAAAGTACCGTCGCCAACCTCATCTCACGCCTCTACGACGCACGCGAAGGCGAGATCTTTATCGACGACACTCCGATAAGCGATTACAACATCACATCTCTCCGTGGTCAGATCGGCTACGTACCACAGGATGTATTCCTCTTCAGCGACTCCATCTACAACAACATCGCTTTCGGCATCAAAGACCCCGATGAAAACAAAGTTCTCCAGGCTGCCAAAGACGCCGACGTATACGAGAACATCATGGGCTTTCCTCAGGGCTTCAACACTCGTGTAGGCGAACGCGGCATCACGCTTTCTGGCGGACAGAAACAACGCGTATCCATCGCGCGGGCCACCGTGCGGGAGCCCAAAATACTGATGCTGGACGACGCGCTCTCTGCCGTAGACACAAAGACCGAGAACAACATCCTTAACAGCATGAAACGGATCATGCAAGGCCGCAGTACCATCATCATCTCCCACCGCGTATCATCCGCAAAGCTGGCCAACAAGATCATCGTTCTTACCGATGGCGTCATCGTGGAGCAGGGCACGCATGAAGACCTCCTGCAACACGACGGCGTATACCGCGACCTCTACGATAAACAAATGCAACTCGAAGAAGAAAACCCCGACGCCGTAACGAAAGATTGAACGCTATCCCTTAGAACGTTTTCTGACTGCCTTTAGTGGCTTGCGAGTCTCTTGTGGGTGCCTTGTCACAGCCTGGCAACTGCTTGTATGTACTTTGCCACCGAACAGGCGTATGTCAGGTAAACTTATTCATACACTCCCCATACAGTATCTATACACTATCCATACACCATCCGTACACTATTCGCACACCATCGGTAGTTCACCTCCGCACTTGATTTTGAACGTTTAACGTTCTGGCCTGTGGCCAAAGATTCTTTGGTTTTAATATTTCAAAAGAATGTTTTTGAAACGTTGTTGCAAGAATGAATGAGGTTACTATATTTGCAACTAAGTTGCATTAAACATTAATATTTTATGGTAAGATTTTTCGAGGTTAATATGAGCCGGTTGTTACTGGGTATGGCCGTGGTTTCGGTAGGGATGTTGTCGGGATGTAGTAAGGATGACGACCCGGCGAAGGAGGATGTGCCGGAGCTTATTACGAAGGCTACACTCACGTTTACACCAGCAAGCGGTACGCCAGTTGTGGTGACGGCTACTGATCCGGACGGAACAGGCAGTAAGAGCATTGCCATGGATGGAGCAATCAATCTGGCGGCGGGCACCGCGTATACGCTGTCGATTCAGCTTATCAACGAGCTGGCTGCTCCTACTGATGAAGAATATAATATTACCGCGGAAGTAGGACGTGAGGGTGTTGAGCACCAGTTCTATTTTGCGTGGACCAACAGTGTATTCTCCGATCCGGCGGGTGATGGTAACGTTGACAACCGTAATGACAAGATCAACTATAACGATAAGGATGTTAACAACCTGCCTATCGGGCTGTCAACAGCGTGGACTGCGGGAACGGCTTCATCGGGTACATTCCGTGTGTTGCTGAAGCATCAGCCGGATATCAAGTCCGCTACTTCTACTTCGAACGATGGCGAGACTGACCTTTCGGTTACGTTCGACATCGTGGTGAAGTAATTTCAAAGAGACTTCATTTAGGTTTAAAGGTTAGTTAGAAACAGCATCCTGTCCGTGGTTAGCGGGCGGGATGTTTTGTTTATATCACAGACCTGACAGGCTCTTTTGCGGGGGATAGTCAAGGCTTTTCCTATGCCTTTCCTATGGCTTTCCTATGGATACCCTATACATTCCCTATGGGAAGCCTATGACCGGCATAGTAGTTATACCATGCTATACCGTTTTGTCAATGGATGACCATGCCGGAAGCTTTTCGGAGAAATGTGACCTGTTTAGCTTTCCTTTTTAACGAGGAATTGCTCGAGGTCGCTCAGCTTAAGGATGCCCTCGTAGTAAGCTTTGCCGAAGATCACGGCGAAGATGCCCATGTCGTTCAGGCGTTTGATATCGTCTACGCCGCGAACGCCGCCGCTGGCGAGGATGCAGATGTCGGGAAATTTGTCGAGTATTTCCTGGTAGTAATCAAAGGCTGGGCCTTCGAGTACGCCGTCGCGCGATACGTCGGTAGATTTTACGTATTTGAGGCCGCGGGTGTAGAAGTATTCGAGGTGATCGAAGAAGTTGAGCTGTGAGCTGCGTTGCCAGCCGCGGAAGAGGAGTTCTTTTGTATTGCGGTCCAGCACGTCGGCGCCGAGTGTCATCTTCTCACGGCCGTAGGACACGATCCACGAGGCGAAGAGTTCGGGGTCTGTTACGGCCACGCTGGCGGCAGTTATATAATCGGCTCCGTATTCGTATGCTTTGCTGATGTCGCCATCAGTGGAGATGCCTCCGGTAAAGTCTACTTTAAGGTCTGTATGGCCGGCGATGGCTTCGAGCACATGCCAGTTCTTCGGGCTTCCTTTTTCGGCGCCATCCAGGTCCACAAGGTGTACAACCTCGATGCCGTGGTCTTCGAAGCGACGGGCGAGGTCCAGGGGATTTTCATCATAGGCCTTTTCGCTGGAGGGATCTCCCTTTCGCATTTTTACAACTTGTCCGTGACGAATGGCAATGGATGGAATTACCTGGATCATTTCGAATTTTATTATAATGACTGAACAACGAAGTTACGATGCAAAGCTGAAAAACCCTTTCAGGCTGCCGAAAATCTGAAAATAATTCGTGGTCGAAGATTTGCCTTCGGGAGGAGTGGGGAAATGTTTAATTTTAAAACCGTCACATCTCCCTGTATGCAAAAAATCGTATGTGTTCTGCTGTTTTGCAGTATGATCTCTTTTCAAAGTCAAGGTCAGGCCAAAACCCGTCGCTTGCCAAGCATCATCAACCATCCTTCGCTGGATCTGTCTGCGCCCTTCCTGAGTGCTGACGGCAATGCGCTGCTGTTCGTTTCGAATAGCGGTCAGGATGGTGCTTTGACCGTATCGTACACCTCGCGTGAAACCGACTGGTCAGAACCGGTGGAAGTACCCAAGACTATCAACACACGCCTTAACTTTTTGCGCGGTTATGCCCTGAGCGCGGATGGCAAAAAGCTTTATTACACTTCGGCCAAAAGCCCGACAGTAGGTGGCTACGATATCTATACGAGCGACCTCAAGGGTACAACCTGGACTGATCCTCAAAACCTCACAATGCCCATCAACTCAAAAGCTAATGAGGGTTGTCCGTCCGTTACACCGGATGGTAATACGCTGTATTTCATGCGATGCGACAAGATGGATCAGAACAAAGCGGGCGGTTGCTCGCTTTTCCGAGCCGTTAAGAAACCGAACGGACAGTGGGATGAACCTCAGGCGTTGCCGGCCAGCATCAATACCGGCAACTCTCAAACGCCGCGTATTATGGCAGATGGTGAAACGCTTATTTTCTCATCGGACAAGATCGGCACCAGCCGTGGCGGTATGGATCTGTATGTTACAAAGTTCAGGAACAACGCCTGGACTAATCCGCAGCCACTGGATTTTGTGAATAGCGATAAAGACGATCAATATGTAAGTGTTGCTGCGCTGGGCCGCTACCTGCTGAAGGAGGCGCCGGGTGCACGCAAGAATATGGAGCTTACAGAATTCCTTATTCCCGGAGACCTTCGGCCCAAGGGTATGATGAAGGTAGAGGGTAAAGTGTCTGACGCTACCGGTGCCGTTGTGCCGTCTTATGTAGCGGTTACCGATCTCTCTACGAACAAGAAAGTATATTCAGGACGTCCCGCCGCGGACGGCTCCTTCTTTGTATATCTTACCGAGGGCACACGTTATGAGCTGGCGGTAGACCCGGAGCAGCCTAACATCACATTCTTCTCGAAGCAGCTCGACCTGACCTCCGACAAGATCCCACAAAAGGAAAAGGTTAACGTGACACTGAAGCAACCTGCCGCGGGTGATGAGATCGTGCTTGAAAAAGTACGCTTCAAACCCAGCGCCGCTGCGCTGGAGACTTCGTCTGAAGCAGAACTCAAGCAGCTGGCCCGCCTGGCGAAGGCTAACCCTGGCGTTGGGTTCGAAATACAGGTTTTGATGAGCGGGTACGCGGAAGACTCCGTGAAGTCGGCTGATCTGACAGAATCGGTCGTGGACTCTGTGCGTATGCAATATAAGGCCGGAGCCATGGTGCGCGACACTGTGATCGCGAAGGTACGCTATCACAACGACCGGACTATACAACAGGCTCAGGCGGTGATACAATACCTGGCTGCGCAGGGGATTGACAGGAAGGCGTTGACTTATTTTGTGAATGCTATTCCGGCGGCTACACCGGATGGTAAGAAGGTTACGGTTAAGGCGGTGGTGAAGAAACGGTAGCCGGAGCTTGCACATGTACATTCCGCAAGTCTGGCGACTTGCGGAATGCGGCAGTACTCGGTACAAACTTGCTCTAAATGCAAGGATTACTTGAATGAGAAGGGGACAGAGACGATGGTTTTGTCCCACATGAAGACCATTTCGGCTTCGTCGTCTACGGGCTCGAAGGCAATGGTGAATTGTTCGAATTCCTGGTCTTGCATGAGTACGGGCACGTCTATGGAGAGGACGTCGCGTTGGGGATCGCGGTTGGCTTCGCCGTCGGATTTTATACCCCACTGGCCGTACTGGCTGTTTAAGATAACCGTCCAGGTTTCCTTGCGGGGTATAGTCCAGAGCGAATATTTGCCTTTACGGAGGGTTTTTCCTTCGAAATGGAGGTCTTTGTTGGTTTCGAAGGTACTGGCTTCGTTGGCGCCGGTTCGCCATACTTTTTCGAACGGAACGAGCGCGCCGAAGATCTCGCGGCCCTTTTTGAAGGGTCTGTTGTAGAAAACCCTGATTTTCAGATCGCCCTGGGTAAAGCTTACTGTTTCTTCGGGGCTAAACGATTTGGTCTGCTTTTTCCTGAAATACTGCACTGTCCAGGCCAATGCGAGAACTATGGCGAGGGCAGCGCCGAAAAAGATCACGAATTTTTTCATTAAAACCGGATTAAAATGGGGGCTTGTTCAAATTTGGCACAACCTAAAAACAATTTTCCAGGATTGTGGTGAATTTTACTTGAACAGAGTCTATTTTTACGTGCCTAAAAAAATTAAGTTCTATGGAATTCTCATCTTGGTGGCCTTTTTACGTAGTAATTACACTTTTTATTCTTGCCATCGTATCACCTTGGATCTTCCCCAACAAAATGGTGAGCAAAAACAAGCACGATAACCGATTCTAAACCTTGGTTCCGGGGCGATCCGGATCCAGGTGTGTCTATTGCGTTATGAACGTTTGTGTTTTTTGCGGTTCGTCCATCGGTAATAACCCGGTCTACCAGGAAGCTGCGTATGACCTTGGCCGTCTTATGGCTACGTCTCAACATGCCCTCGTCTATGGTGGCGGCAATGTGGGTCTTATGGGTGTTATTGCCGATAGTGTGATGGAGAACCACGGTAAGGTTATAGGCGTTATACCTGACTTCCTGCTGCGGCGGGAAGTTGGACACCGCGGCGTAACCGAGCTGGAGGTAGTTTCAAGCATGCACGAGCGCAAGAAGCGTATGGCGGATCTGGCCAATGCCTTTATTGCCATGCCGGGTGGTTGGGGTACGTTAGATGAACTGGCGGAAATTCTTACCTGGCGTCAGCTGGGTCTTATTACTTCGCCTATCGGTCTTCTCAATGTCAATCGATTCTTTGATCCGCTCCTGGAGCAAATGCGCGTGATGGTGAAGGAAGGGTTTCTGCAGAAGGAAAACCTCGATCTGTTGAAGGTAGAGGAAACTCCGGAGAAGTTACTGGCTGCCTTGCGGTCAGAAGTTGGGTTTTAAGGTATATAATCTCCCGTTTGAGATAGTCGGCCTCCGGTTGACTTCGTCGTCGCACAGAACGGCAACGTTTGCTTAGATTTTATTTCTTATATTGAACCTGTGCGCATTCCTATGATCCGGACGGTACTGGTTACAGCTCTGCTTTTTCTAGCCGGTCAGCATGTTTCTGGCCAGACGCTGGGGTTTTCGCTGGCGGATGGGAAAAAGCATGTAGAGATTCCGATAGAGATCAATAATAATCTTGTTATCGTACCGGTTGTTCTGAACGATGCCCTGCCTCTAAAATTTATTCTCGATACCGGCGTTCGCACAGCCATTCTTACACAAAAAACCTTCTCCGACATTCTCAACCTGGCCTATAGCCGTAAGTATACTATCTCTGGGCCGGGAGGTGAGAAGCTCGTAGATGCTTATGTTACACACAACGTCTCGTTAAGGCTGCCGGGTGTAGAAGGACGAGGACATGCACTGCTGGTGCTTGAAGAAGATTACCTGGAGCTTCGTAACTACCTCGGCACCGATGTACACGGCATTCTGGGATATGAGCTGTTCAGCCGGTTTATCGTTGAGGTAGATTATGAGAAGAAGATCCTGAGGCTTGCTACTCCCGACAGGTATCATAAGAAGCGTAAGTTTCAAACCATAAAGATCACCGTCGAAGATACAAAGCCATATGTCGTTACTCCCGTGACAATGGAGAGTGGACAGACCCTGATGGCAAAGTTACTGATGGACTCGGGTGCCAGCCACGGGCTTATGCTGGACCCCGCTACCGACACGACTATTCGAGTTCCAAAACATGTAGTGAGCAGCGTTATAGGCCGTGGGCTTGGCGGGGAGATCATGGGTAAGGTAGGACGCATACGTTCTATCTCACTGGGCTCTTTTAAACTTAACGGTGCTATTGCCAACTTCCCTGACCCGAATAGCTATATGGATACGCTGAGGGGAGGAAGCAGTATATTCAGAAACGGTGCGCTCGGTGGAGAGATCATGAGCCGGTTTACAGTGGCGTTCAACTTCTCGAAAGAGGAAGTGTACCTGCGCAAAAATTCAAACTTCAAGAAGGGCTTTCACTATAACCTGAGCGGTCTTACGATTAAAGCGAAGGGCTCTGCGTTAAATGTATTCGAGATTACAGAGATACGCAAGCAGTCTACTGCGGATCATGCCGGAGTGAAGGCCGGTGATATAATTATGAGTATTAACGGAGTGAACTCCGATCAGTTGAACCTGGATCTGTTGAATGGTTTCTTTAACAGGAAGCCGGGAAAGAAGATACGATTGGAGATTGATCGGGGTGGTGAGCGGTTGAAGAGGACATTTGCGTTGGAAGACCAGATATAAAACAGAGTGAGCGTGAGTGTGAGAGCGATGTGGCGTGGGAGTTGGGTGTGAGTGTGTTATGCATAGCAAAGCGCACCATCCGGCAATTGCCGGATAGCGTACAGACATATCCAGTTATACAAACATACATATGCACTGTCCGCTTTCGTCTACTTAAATAGCCGTGAGGAGCTGTTGGGTTTTGCGGAAGCGGAGGGTGTTTTTGATGGTACGGTAGAGGGACTCTGGAGACAGATTGTGTTTAAGGAGATAGTCCAGTATACTTGAGGCCGCGAGGGATTCGCGGTAGTTGGAGTTCTTGAGGATGGTGATGGGAATGTCTTTGGTCTTCTTGCTTGACGCCAGCTTGGAGACCGTTTCTTTTAGCTCAGGACGGCCGATGTTGTCATCGATGATGATAAGGCTCGGGTTGAAATGGGCGAGTCGATCAAGAATGCTTTGCACGTCGAACGCAATCTCGGTTATTACACGAATTGTGTTTACCTGATTAAGCTTATCGAGAATATAACCCATTTCGATGGGATTATTGCCGACAACTAAAATGTTTACCGGCTCAGTAGAGCCAGATGTTTGCAGGGATGTTTTCATAAAGCCAACTTTGGATATTAAACAGTGGGTAAATGTAAAAGGTTGCTGTGAGAGGGAGTTTTCGATATTAATTTTTTCAGGGAGATAGTGGATTGTCCGTTCTATGAGGTTGTGTGGGGACACGTTAAAATTTTGTGCCAGGTTGGGATGGAGTCTACCTTTGTTGGGACAGGCCGTTTACCGGCCTATTACTCCCTTTAATTAAGGATATATTGGTATAAAAATAGAAGCAGTGAAGAGAGTTATTGTTATTGGTGGGGGATTGGCGGGGTTGGTGTCGGGGCTGGCGTTGGTGAGAGCTGGGGTGGAGTGTGTGGTGATTGAGAAAAAAGAATATCCATTTCATAGGGTGTGTGGTGAATATATATCGGATGAGACGGTGCCGTATTTGAGATCTCTTGATGTATATCCGGAAAGATTTGAACCGCCGCGGATCTCGAGGTTTATGTTGTCGTCGGTGGCGGGGCGGCGGGCAGAGCTTCCGTTGGAGCCTGGTGGGTTTGGAATAAGCCGGTATACGTTCGATAATTTTTTGTACCAGGAGGCAAAGCAGCGTGGGGTTGAGTTTGTGTTGAATACCGAGGCCGAGGCTGTGGCGTTTGATGGAAGCACGTTTGTCGTTACCGCGGGAGGAAAGCAATATACCGGAGATTTTGTGATCGGGTCCTTTGGTAAGCGGTCGAAGCTCGATCATACTTTACAGCGCGATTTTATACAGCGGCGTTCGCCGTATGTGGGTGTGAAATACCATATAAAGACCGAGCATCCATCGGACCTGATCGCACTGCATAATTTTGTCGGTGGTTATTGTGGCATGAGCAATATTGAAGATGGGAAGACTACGTTGTGCTACCTGGTTCATCGCGATATGTTGAGGAAGTTCAAATCTATTGCCGAGATGGAACAGCAGGTGCTCTATCGGAATCCATTGCTCAGGGACGTATTCGGGAATGCCGATTTTCTGTTTGAGAAGCCTGAGGTGATTAACGAGATCTCGTTTGCCACAAAGACGGCGGTGGAACAGCATGTATTTATGGCTGGTGATTCCGCGGGCATGATCACGCCGTTATGTGGCAATGGTATGGCTATGGCTATTCATTCGGCAAAGCTGCTAACGGATCTGTTGATCCGATCTTATAATGGCGATGGCTTGTCGCGGGAGGCTATCGAGACTTTATATACACAGCAGTGGCGTAAGCATTTCGCTACGCGGTTGTGGTTGGGTCGGCATGTGCAGCGGCTGTTCGGTTCGGAGGCGGCATCACGGCTGGCGATAGGGCTTGCGGTTAATGTGCCACCGGTGGCGGGGCTGATGATAAAGTATACGCGGGGGGAAGCGTTTTAGGAAAGGGTGTGTGCCCGCGCCTTTTCTCGTCGCCTTTGGGAAAAGGTTGTGCCCACTTATATATTAGTTTGTATGGGTAGGATGCAGAAGATAAATCTGTTTAGTATCTTAAAGCATTATCATATCAATTAAACCAAACATGAATCAGGAAACCACCCGTAGATCGTTCTTGCGTTCGCTTGGACTGATCACCTTAAGTGCCGGCGCCGGTACTGCTTTTTTATCGGCTTGCGGCAAGAAGAAAGAGGTAACGACCAGCGATGTCGACTCGGCTGCTCATCCGGCAGTATCGACGGCACCGCCGAAGCCTTTGTTCTTCAAGATTTCACTGGCTGAATGGTCGCTACATAAATCATTGTTCGACGGAAAGCTGACCAACCTTGACTTTCCGGCCAAAGCCAAGAATGACTTCGGTATTTCGGCGGTGGAGTATGTAAATCAGTTCTTCAAAGACAAGGCCAAAGACCAGGCTTACCTCAGCGAGCTGAAGAAGCGTTGCGACGACCTCGGTGTGACCAGCGTGCTGATCATGTGCGATGGTGAGGGTAACCTGGGTGAGCTCGATAAGAAAAAACGCGCACAGACAGTAGACAACCATAAGAAGTGGGCGGATGCCGCGAAGTTCCTGGGCTGTCACTCCATTCGTGTAAACGCCTACGGTGAGGGTACACGCGAGGAGGTTGCCAAAGCCGCTACGGATGGCTTGCACATGCTGTCAGAGTATGGCAAAAGCGTGGGAATAAACGTCATTGTGGAAAACCACGGCAGCTATTCATCCGATGGCCAGTGGCTTTCTTCCGTCATCAAAGGCACAGGTCTTGATAACTGCGGCACCCTGCCTGACTTTGGAAACTTCTGTCTGAAGCGCAAGGAGAAGGAGTGCGAGGAGTGGTATGATCGCTACAAAGGTGTTGAAGAAATGATGCCATTTGCAAAGGGTGTTAGCGCGAAGACACACGAGTTCGATGCAGAAGGCAACTGTGTAGAGACAGACTACAGCAAGATGCTGACTATTGTAAAGGCCGCGGGCTATACTGGCCACATCGGCATCGAGTACGAAGGCGAGACGCTGTCGGAAGATGAAGGTATACGCAAGACCAAGGCTTTGCTTGAGAAAGCGGGCGGTACTGTAGCGTAAGGTCAGATCATCAAAAGGTCTGCCCTATTTGTGAGTGATCGAGAAATATATACATAAAGAACGCATTCAAACATGTGGCTGAAATAAAATTCAGCCACATGGTATGCGTAAAGTCTGCTTTCGTTTCGTCCTTCAGCACGAGCGTGAACCAATACATAAAATAGATCGCTACCGGGGCCAGCGCGACAAGAAATGTCCAGGCATACCGTTGTTCAAAGAACGATGTAAAGTAAGCGAAGAATGCTACGGCTACAAATCCGAATACCGCCCCTACAAAATAGAAGGTTCCCCTGATACCCAGCATTATACTAAAGGTTTTATCGCCGCGTTTCCCGTCCTCTTCGTGTTGGTACACCTGTGTCATGGGGTAATTGGCCCAGAGCATGAGACTGCACAGCGCACCGGGTATAAGGACGGCCGGCTTGAGGATGGTTTCGAGAGGAAAGCGGTTGATGCCGATATAGCACATAGCAAAGGAGAATAGCCCCTGGAAGAGACCGGTAATAAGCCACGAGCTAATGGCATACTTTTTTATTCGTATAGCAGGGTGACTATATGCTTTTGATACCAATCCATAGACGAGGAGCATGAGGGCGAACGGGGCGTTAATAAGCCAATATCCGAGCACGAGCGCAATACCATCGAATATCAGGGCCAGATAATAAAGTTCCTTTTTTACCGGGGGCGGGTTTTTAAGACCGCCTATACTTTTTTCGTCTTTGTCGAAGTAGCTGTTATATGCATTGCTGGCGGGGTAAAGAAAAAAATGGACGATGATGAAGGTCCAGAGCAGGGGTTTTTCGCTTAGATTGGGCGAACAGGCCAATGCAAACAGGAAGACGGGCAGCAGGAAGAAGGAGAACGGGATCCGGAGATGTAGCCAGGAAGAGGAGGAGAACATAAAAGTTTACGGTGTTGTTGTGACCTGTAGCAATTGACGGATCCAAATTAGCGTATTTTACGATACATTGAAATACATGAGTTATCTAACAGCCATCGGTACCGCTGCCCCCGCGCATCGGTTTGATCAGTCCACTCTCTCAGATTTTATGGTGCGTGCTATGGGGCTTGACACGGCCGGCTCGCGCAAGCTGCGCACATTGTTTAACGCCACCGGCATCGACCACCGCTATTCCGTCCTGGAAGACTATGGACGCATGGATAACTTTGACTTCTTTGCAAACACTGCCGACCTCGAGCCTTTTCCATCCACGCAGAAACGGCAGGCTATGTTCCGGCAATATGCTCCCGCGCTCAGCGTAGCGGCGGTTAACGATATGCTCGCTTCGCTGCCGGGGTTCGATGTACAGACGATCACACATCTTATCGTCGTATCCTGTACCGGCATGTACGCGCCGGGACTGGATATAGAACTTGTGCAGGCGTTGAAACTGCCTTCTACCGTGAAGCGCACATGTATTACGTTTATGGGTTGCTATGCGGCCTTCAATGCGCTGAAAGTAGCGGACGCATTTTGCGCGAATAACCCGAAGCACAAAGCCCTTATCGTTTGCACCGAGCTTTGCAGCCTTCACTTTCAGCGTGAGCCCACCACGGACAATCTCCTGGCCAATGCGCTGTTCGCCGACGGATCGGCGGCGGTATTGATAGAGGGTTCGCCGCGTACAGGTATATCGTTATCGCTGGAGGGTTTTCACAGCGACCTTGCGTTAGAAGGCGCCAACGATATGGCCTGGTCTATAGGAGACTTCGGCTTCGAGATGAAATTGTCTGCCTACGTGCCCGCTATCATTAAAAACGGCATCTATACGTTGGCGAGCTCGCTGCTCGAACGGCTTTCGAAGAAGCTTACCGACATCGATTACTTTGCCATACACCCGGGCGGTAAGAAGATCCTGGAAACCATAGCGCAACAGTTGGGGTTAAAGCAAGACCAGATGGCGCCGGCTTACCAGGTGTTGAAGGAGTTTGGCAACATGTCGTCTCCTACGGTGTTGTTTGTTCTGAAATCTCTTCTCACCACGCTGCGGGAGGAGGATCATGGCAAGTCGATCCTGAGTTTTGCGTTTGGTCCCGGTCTTACACTGGAGAGCATGCTTCTGCAAATACAAAACCATGAAGAGCATGCCTGATTTTTCCACTCGCTCACAGGGTATCGAGATCATGGACGACCTCAACTGCTCGGGCGAGGTGGTGCGGCAGACACTGCATGAGCTGGAATTTATAAATGCATGGCTTGGCGGTAACGCAATTACACTCGACGGAATGAACAAGCTGTGTAAAGATCACGACCGCTCACGTGAGCTTATTATTGCCGACCTGGGATGCGGCGGCGGCGATATGCTTCGACACATCGATGCCTGGGCAAAACGGCGTGGCTACCGGGTGAGGCTTATCGGCATAGATGCCAATCCGTTTATAATCGCAGTAGCTAAAGAGAATCTGCACGACCTGCCGCACATAGAGTTCTACACGCAGGATATCTTCTCGGAGACATTTAAGCAGCAGCAATTCGACATTGTGATCGGTACGCTGTTCTATCATCACTTCGATAGCGAAACGCTGTCGGGCTTTTTCAGGCAGATTGCCACACAGACCCGACTGGGGCTTTTGGTAAACGACCTGCATCGCCACGCGCTGGCGTATTATTCTATCAGGCTACTCACGGCGCTTTTTTCGCGGTCGGCGATGGTCAGGTTTGATGCGCCTTTGTCCGTGCTCCGTGGCTTTCGAAAGGACGAGCTGCGATCGGTGCTGCGGGCTGCAGGGCTTGAAAACGCGGATGTTCAATGGAAATGGGCATTTCGATGGCAGGTTGTCTGTAAATTTTTATCTTCGCGGCCAGTATAGAAATAGTCAGGACTAAAAACTCTGGCACAATTTTTACTACATTTAAACCGATAAATGGAGTTTATGCAGAGGTTTTCTTATACTTTGTCTTGTTTAACAGTGTGGTTCCTACTGTCTTGCTCTTCGATGCCGTTTGGCTCGAAAGTAAAGGAACCCTTCCGCGGTAATGCTTACGAATCGAACAATCGCTTTTGGCGCGCTACCGGAAAAGGTCAAAGCTCTCAGGACAACATTGCGCGGGGCAAAGCTGATATCGACGCCAAGTCGCTTCTCGCAGGCCAGGTGAACACTACGATGAAGCAAGTGGCCGACCAATACCTTGGGCAGGCAGAGAACGAAAAGGGTGCCGACGTAGCCGACAAGTTTCAAAGCCTGGTGCGCCAGACCATGAATACCGATATCGCAGACCTGCGCAAAGTAGGCGAGCAGAAGTATTACGACAAAAAGACGAATGAATATACAGTGTTCATCGCATACGAGATCAAGAAGAACGGTATGCTCCGGTTTATGAAGAAGCAGGCGAAAGTCGATAAGACTATCGACGAGCGTCAGCGCGAGGTGATCGAGAAAGTGATCGACGAAGAGTTGAAGAAGGCAGAGGCCGAAGACGATACCGACAGCGGTAATTAAAAGATTTCAGTTTTACAGGTTGAAAGGCCCGGTGAGTAGTATAAGCTTACCGGGTTCTTTTTTTTAGACGGCCTGGTGATTGTGGTTTATTCGTCGCCCGCGTTTATCGCATACGTATACGGCATGATGTTATTATAATTTAATGAGACGTTCACTGTGGGAGGCGGGATTTCAAAATAATGGTCCTAAATTGCGCGGACGTGTAAGGTAATATGATCCGTGTCTATACTGTAAACCAGGGCAAGCTTGTTCAACACAAGAATCTGCATTTCAACGAAATGCAGAAGCTGGAGAACATTATCTGGGTAGATCTGCAATCGCCTTCACAGCAGGAGCGCGACTTCATCGAGAAAAATTACAAGATCGAGTTCTTTACTTCGCAGGAACTCCAGGAAATCGAGAGCAGCTCGCGTTTTCTCGAGACCGATGAAACCATCGAGATCAACCTCGGGTTTCTCAGCAACGATGCCGAGCTTTCCGTGCAGAACGTTACGTCTATCCTCAAAGACAATTTATTGTTTACCTACCGGCAGAGCGATCTCAAGATCTTTGCCGACACGGTGCGCAAGCTCAAGGCAATCGGCACGGCCGATACGCGCGAGCACGGACTGAACGTATTCCTGACTATTCTTGAAACACGCATCGACAGCGATGCCGACCTTATAGAAGGTATTAACCGAAAGGTAAACGTCATCAGCAAAGAGCTCATCGCTCGTCAGTCGCTCAAGGAAGATCTGCTGCTGGGTATTGCCCAGTTGCAGGAGAACACGATGCTGCTTCATGAGACGATTACGGAGAAGCAGCGTGTAGTGAACTCGTTGATCCGTATACCGGAGTTCAACAAGATCGAGAACGAACGCCTCAAGATCATCATGAAAGACATCGGCTCACTGTTGCAGCACGCGCAGTTCAGCTCGGAGCGTCTCGAATATTTGCAGAATACTTTCCTTGGTCTGGTCAATATCGAGCAAAACACCGTTATCAAGATCTTTACCGTTGTTACCGTTGTGTTTATGCCGCCCACGCTTATTGCCAGTATCTATGGCATGAACTTCAAGCACATGCCGGAGACGGGTTGGGTAGCGGGCTACCCTATGGCTATTATAATGATGATCCTTTCATCGCTCGGCTTTCTGTGGTACTTCAAGCGCAAGAACTGGCTGTAATGAGCAGTCGTTACGGCTTATAAATAACACCATCCTTCATTACCCACACTACATTGCGCAAGTCGTGAATGTTCTTTTCGGGGTTTCCGTTTACAATCACGAGATCTGCTTTCCGGCCGGGTGTTACCTGGCCGATGCTGTCCTGGTGGAACACACGGGCGTTGATACTGGTGGCAGAACGTAGTACGTCTATGGGCTGCATGCCATATTCTACCATAAGCTCGAGTTCACGCACGTTGTCGCCATGCGCAAAGACACCTACATCGCCGCCCGCACATATTGTTACGCCAGCACTGAGCGCGTCCTTAAATGTTTTATGCTTCAGGGTTATGCGGGCGGGTTCAACATCTGTTCCCTTTTTCCAACCCCGATACTGGCTTGTGGCTTCACCGGCCGCTACAGTAGGGCATAGCGCCACTCCTTTTTCTTTCATGAGTCTGAAGATCTCGGGCGTTCCGCTATCACCATGCTCGATGGTTTCCACGCCGGCCAGTATAGCTCTGCGCATACCTTCTACGGTTGAAGCATGAGCCACTACAGGGCGGCCGCTGCTCGCGGCAGTTTCCACAGCCAGGCGCAGCTCTTCTACCGAGAACGTGGCGCGGGCTTCGCTGCCAAGACCCCAGCGATAATCGGCATATACTTTTACAATATCAGCGCCCTTGCCGATCTGGTCGCGCACTACACGCACAATGTCATTACCATCGGCGGGTTCAGCACCCAGCATTACCGTAAAGTCTGTATCGAAACCTTTCGGTCCATAGCTTCCGGTAGCCACTATCGCGCGGCCGGCCACGATCATACGCGGGCCGGGTATGATATTCTGATCTATCGCCTGCTTGAGACCGACATCTGCATAGCCGGCGCCTTCGGAGCCCAGATCGCGCACGGTGGTGAAACCGGCCAGCAGCGTTTTACGGGCATGCACGGTAGCACGGGCTACACGCAATGCATCGGACTCTTTTGTAACCTGGTCGTCCCATGGTGTTTCGTTATAGGGATGGAGCAGTAAGTGTGAATGTCCTTCGATAAGACCGGGCAGCAGCGTACACCCTGGTAAACGTGTTACAGGTGTCTGTGCGGGAGCATTGACCTGCGCTTCGGTACCCGCAGCGACGATCTTATCGCCGTCGATCAGCACGACCCAGTTGTTGTGAAACTGGTTGCCGTCGAATACGCGGTCTGGTTGAAGCAAGGTTTGCTGGGCTCTGACAGCGCCCGCGGCTAACAACATTATCAGAGAATACAATACAATAGTCCGGGTTATCATGTAAACGTTTATCTTTAACAACAAAACTTTAATGCCATGCGTGTATATATCTGCGGACTTTGCCTTATGCTGCTTTGTGGTTCTGCGTTCGGGCAACCGGGAACGGAAATATATCTGTTTGATATGAAAGTAAAAAAGGGAAAGGTATTTATTACCAATCCACGGAATATCACACACCGGGCAGGCTATGACAACCAGCCTTCTTTTCACCCGGACGAGCAGTGGATCTATTATGCATCGGCCGATACAGCGGGCCGCACGGACATTATAGTTTATGACTATAAACACGATGTCACGAAACAGCTTACACATACTGCCGAACGGGAGTATTCGCCCACGATAACACCCGATAAGCAATTTGTATCCTGCATTGTACAGCGCGACGATGGTATTCAGGATGTATGCAAATACCCGGTTAACGGCGGTGGAGCCACCGTGATCATCAATTCGCTGAAGACGGGCTATCACGCATGGTCCGATGCGAATACGCTGGTAGTATTTGTTCTGGGCGAGCCGAATACATTGCGTGTGTATAATACAGCCACGGCAAAAGATTCTATCGTCGCGCAAAACGTAGGGCGCTCGTTGCATCGCACGCCTGGCGGTAACGGAGCAATAAGCTTTGTCCACAAAGTAAAGCCCGACCAATGGCTGATCAAACAGTTTACACCCGGACAAAGCGGGATAGCGACATTAGGAGAAACGCCGGCAGGCCGCGAAGACATGGCCTGGACACCGGATGGCGGTATCCTGGTCAGCAGCGACAAGCAGATCCTTTACCACTCGCCGGATGCGCCGTGGGGCTGGCAACCGGTTGATATCCAATTTGGTGGTGAGCTTAAAACGATCAGCCGTTTAGCCGTCAGTCCACGGGGTGACAAAATTGCCGTTGTGATCAACGAATAACGCTGAAAAATCCGGAGTCTAAGCATTACTTTCGCGACCTAAAAAAAACGAAACGGTGGCGTACAAACCTCAACACATAGCGATTTGCGGAAATATCGGTTCCGGTAAAACTACATTGGCTCAAAAGCTCGGCCGGCATTATGGTTGGGATATCCTTCTGGAATCGGTTGATGACAACCCGTATCTGCGCGACTTCTATGGCGACATGACGCGCTGGGCATTTCACGTTCAGATCTACTTTCTGAACAGCCGTTTCAAACAGATCAAAGCGATACGCAATAGCGGCCGCACCACCATTCAGGACCGTACGATCTATGAAGACGCTTACATTTTTGCGTCTAACCTCCATAAGAGCGGGCACATGAGCGATCGCGATTACCAAAGCTACCTGGATATCTTCCACTCGATGATGGACTTCGTGGAGGCGCCGGACCTGATAATCTATCTCAAGGCCGATATTCCCAAGCTCGTGCGCCAGATAGGCAAACGTGGCCGTGATTACGAAAGTGCCATACGACTGGATTATCTGCGTAACCTGAACGATCACTATGAAGAGTGGACAAGCCGTTATACCAATGGAAAGCTCCTGGTGATAGACGTGAATGATCTCGATTTTGTCGAACGGGTCGAAGACTTCTCGTTTATCGTAAACAGGATCGATCTTGAATTGAACAATCTGTTCGGACTATAACGGTTGTTAGGATCCGGCGATACAGAAGATTTTACATTTTACTACGCGACAGATCCGGCAGCGATGTTCTATATTTAGAGCCATTTTTAAAACTACATGGAATTTTCAGCAGGAAGCTACAAGATCCAGGGACTGGATGTACAGGCGTTAGCGAGTGAGTTTGGAACACCGCTTTATGTGTATGATGGCGCTGTCATTGGCCGCCAGATTGGCCGTCTCAAGCAGGCGTTCTCTGGTGTCAACCTGCGCATTAAATATGCAGCGAAAGCGCTTACCAACATTTCCGTGCTGAAGCTGATCCGTAAAGAAGGCGCCGGTGTAGACGTAGTGTCGCTCTATGAAGCACAGCTGGCTTTTCGCGCGGGCTTTACCGCGGCCGAAATTATGTTTACACCAAGTGGTGTCGAGTTTGAAGAGATCGCAGAAGCTGTATCGCTCGGGTTGACAATAAACCTTGACAGCCTTTCGGCGTTGAAGAAGTTCGGCGAACGCTACGGAAATAGTTACCCCTGCTGCATACGGTTAAACCCTAACATCATGGCAGGTGGCAACCTCAAGATCTCCACGGGGCATAGCAATTCCAAGTTCGGTATCTCTATTATCCAGATCGATGAGATCGTTGCCACTACACAGCAGTACGGTATTCGTATGGCGGGTCTTCATATTCACACAGGGTCAGAGATCACGGACTCGGGCGTGTTCCTGAAGATGGCGGACATTCTGTACGATATATCACGTCATTTCCCCGATCTGCAGTTTGTTGATTTTGGCAGCGGCTTTAAAGTAGCGTACAAGGAAGGTGATAAGGTTACCGACATAGACGATCTGGGCCGTAAGCTTACGGAGTCGTTCAACACATTCTGTAAACAATACGGTCGCGATCTCGAGCTGTGGATAGAGCCAGGCAAATTTGTGGTAAGCGAGTCAGGTGTATTGCTGGCCGATGTTACCGTGGTAAAGCCCACGCCTACCGTGACATTCGTCGGTGTTAATTCAGGACTCAACCACCTTATCCGTCCGATGATGTATGACTCATATCATCACATCGTTAACGTATCTAATCCTGCCGGAGAGGAGAAGAAATATACTATCGTAGGGTATATCTGCGAGACCGATACGTTTGGCAGCGATCGCCCGCTTAACGACGTTCGCGAGGGCGACCTGATCGCATTCCTGAACGCAGGCGCTTATGGGTTCTCGATGGCTTCGAATTATAATTCGCGTGTGCGGCCCGCGGAGGTACTGGTTGTTAATGGCCAGGCCAGGCTTGTCCGCAAACGCGAGACGTTTGACGATATACTGCGCAACCAGGTAGAAGTGGACCTGTAATATTTCCACGCCTTCACGGGTTTACGTTGCGGTTGTCACCGGCGGACTTTTGCGACCGCCGGTGGAGATTCGGGTTGTTAATAGTCTGTTAAAACTCCCGAATTGCCTGATTGGCCGGAAAGTCCGGATTTATTTCTTACGGTATTTCGTTAATTTGGCAAGCATTTGACAAACCGTGATGAATACGTACCGAGCCTGCCTTACGGCAATATTCCTTTTTATTAGCGCTTTTGTAGTATCTGCGCAAATTCTTCAACCTGCTACGCTTATAGCTGAAACGCCTGCCGAGACGTACAAAGTTGGCGATGTGGTGGAGCTGTTTTTTAAGGCTACTATAAAGCCAGGCTGGTATATGTATTCCGTCAATTTCGACGCCGACTGCGGCCCTATACCACTTTCTATTACGCTGGAGAAACACCCGAGCTTCGAGCTTGTGGGCGAGGTGACAGCAATTCATGATAAAACAAAGCACGATAAGATCTTTGACTGCGATGTAAAGATCTTTGAGAATACGGGCACATTTTCTCAAAAGATCAGGATCCTTTCATCCGACCTTGTGGTGAACGGCACTTATGACGGACAGGCTTGTTCAGAAAGTTGCGTGCTTATCCAGGGCGATCTGTCGTTTGGTCAAATAAAGGTTACGCCTACCAAAACTTCGATGGCTCCCGCAGAGCCTAAAAGTGTAACGCCTGATAAAAAACCAGAACAGGCATCGGCGTTTCCTGCACCCGCGGAGAATGTTATTGACACAGCATCATCGGCAAAGACGCAGGTAGCGGCACCTGAAGCCGTGAAGAACGATGGCAAGCACAAAGGGCCGATACTCGATCCTTCGCTAATTGGAGATTCAACGGGTGCTAACGAATCGCTTTGGGGATATGTTATTGTGGCGTTCCTGCTGGGCCTTACATCAATCATTACACCGTGTGTGTTCCCCATGCTGCCTATGACTGTGACCTTCTTTTTGAAGGATAATCAAACGCGGCAACAGGGCGTGCGCAAGGCATTGTTCTTTGGTGCTTCGATCGTCATTATTTATACCATTGTAGGTACTGCCTTTGCCGTTGCTTTCGGCGCCGAGGGCCTGAATGCACTGGCCACACACTGGTTCCCTAATCTGTTGATCTTTGCATTGTTTATAGCCTTCGCCTTGTCGTTCCTGGGGCTGTTCGAGATCAATGCGCCATATCAATTAGTAAACAAATCCGATCGCGCGGCGGAGAAGGGCGGCCTGGTGGGTATCTTCTTTATGTCTACCACGCTGGTACTTGTGTCGTTCTCGTGTACGTTGCCGCTGGTGGGTAACGTACTTGTGATGGCGACCGGTGGCCAGATCATTAA
>Ga0247762_1000119_pt1 | contig 33668 bp, 62 predicted proteins | sample UWRJL081202R4_FD_181016 | JGI IMG/M metagenome (GOLD analysis project Ga0247762, IMG submission 181016) | Plant litter microbial communities from Arlington Agricultural Research Station in Wisconsin, United States - UWRJ-L081-202R-4 | ecosystem: Environmental > Terrestrial > Plant litter >...
TCTTACGCTCGGATGGTCTGTACGTATATGTCTCGGTTCGCCTTGGTTGGGACAAGTGCCGCGATGCCTGATCCCGCCGAGTTCACCCGTGACGACTTCCTCCAATGGACCGATCACCCGGTAACGCTTTGGGTAGCGCGCGCCTGCGGACTGGAGGCCAAGCGCTTGCAGGATGACTGGCTCAACCTGTCATGGGTTGGCGGAAAGGCCGATCAGGAGCGGCTGATCGAGATGCGTTCGGCTGCTGCGACGTTGGAAATCATCGCATCGCCGACTTATGAGAGCGTGTGCGAGCTGCATGGCACGGAGCCGGTTGAGAGTTAAATAGCGCCGAAGAGTCGGCATCAGAGCGGAGGCCGTAGTGGCTGATATTGAATTGAGAGACGCCGGACAAGCGGACAAGCCTTTCTGGGCGGACAAGCTGGATTTGGGTGACAGGTACGGCGTCGGCACATTGCCCATGTTGCAGGGCTCACCCCACGGCATTTGCATTTTCCAATCCTCGCCGGATGGTTGCGATCACTTCATGAATATCGGGCTTGATAGGCTGGAAAAAGCTGTCGAGTGGGCGAGGGGTAAGGTGGCATGAGCGGCATTCCCCCTCTCAACGATTGCAAGCCGGGCATCCGCGCCACTGGCTTTACCCTTATCGTCGCGGTCGAAATCGTGGACGAGAAAAAGGGCCAGATCTTCATTCCCGACACGGTCAAGGCGAAAGAGCAGATCGTGCAACAGCGCGGTCGCATCATCTCCATGAGCCCGGCTGCATTCGATTTCGCGGATTTTGGCGACGATGCCCCGAAGGTCGGCGATGCGATCATTTTCAGCAAACTGGCCGGATTCCGGACGGAGGGCGCCGATGGCAAGGAATTGCGCGTCATCCAGGATCGCGATGTAGCTGCCATTATCGAGGAGGACGCATAGCATGGCCACCCAGCCGATCGATGACACTGGCGCGGATGATGCCGGACCTGCCAACGACGGAGCCCCCCAACTGAGCGAGGTCGAAACCCTTGCTGTCGAAATGGGGTGGAAGCCGAAGGTCGATTATACCGGTCCTGAGGAGAAGTGGCGCCCCGCGAAGGACTGGATCAAGGCCGGCGACAACATCGCCAAGGGTCTCAAGGACGACCTGAAGCGCATCAAGGACAATATGTCCCGCATGGAGCGCGCCGGCGCGATGACCGCCAAGCGGATGCTTGATGAGCAGCGGCAGGCTATTGAGGCTCGCTTTTACGAGGCGATCGATAACCAGGATAAGGCTGGAGCCACCAAGGCCGCCAATGACATGCGCGCCCTTGAGAATGAATCGCGCGATCCGGGCGAGGATGTGGAGGCGACCTTCGCCGCTGAAAACCCGTGGTACGGCAAGGATGAGGACGCGACGGCCTATGCCATCTCCGTCTCGAACCGAGAGGCGCGGAAGGGCAAAACTCCTGCCGAGCAAATCGAGGCGGCGGCGGCAGCTGTGCGCAAGCGCTTCCCCGACCTGTTCGAGGACGACCACAGGCCAACGCTCACGGTCAAGAACCCTCCTTCGGTCAATGAGCGGAACGCGCGCACCGTGGATCGCGCCAAGGCCAAGGACTTCGCCAGCCTTCCGGTCGAAGCAAAGCGCGGCGCCGATGAATATTTCAAGATGTTCGAGGGGCGCGGGTTGAAGGTGGATCGCGCCAAATTCGAGCGCGAATATGCCGAGGAATTCTACGCGAACGCGGGCTGAAATAAAATCGCTTGCATTGTGCCCATTTTTTAAGCAGAAGGATCATTGACTATGCCGAGAGGCGTACGACGCAGCCCGGTTGCACAGGCAACCACCGAGCCGGAACAGACCCCGGCGCTGTCCACTCCCTCTCCGCGTTCGATCGAGACGCGTCGTGAGCGCCGTCGCAGAGACGATGGTGATCTGGACGGCACGGGGCGAATGAAGCTCGCCATTCCTCATGAAGTGCAAGAGCGCCTCCGCGCCGAAGGCAAGACATCCCGCTGGATTCTTGACGACGGAAATCGGCTCATGGCCACCCACGCGAACGATTGGGACAAAACGCCCGGTGTCGCTGCGGTTCCTGCCGGCGAAGGCGATCTGAAACTGGTCCTTCATGAGAAATATGCCGACTGGTGGGAATCAGACCAGCGCAAGAAGACTGTCCGTCTCGACGAAATGGACAAGGCTATCGAGCGCGGCGAAATTTCCGGAGACGGCTCGAACGTGGCAACCGAGCAGAATCAACGGCTCGCGCGCCACAACCGAATTTCACGGGGCTGAGCTTCATTGATCGGCCCCTTGCAGGGGTCGATCATGGCTAACGTCAATGCACCATTCGGGTTTCGGCCCGTCCGCTACCGCAACGGTTCCCCCTGGATGGGGGCCCTTCGCACTTACTTCGTTCCCGCCTCCGATGCGACGGCGATCTTTCCGGGCGATCCGGTCATCATTGCCGGCGACGGCGATGCGTTCGGCTATCCCACCGCCACGCGTGCGACGGCTGCCACGAGCGCCCGCATCACGGGTATCATGGTCAGCATCCGCCCGGGTGGTGCTACCAGCACCAGCGTCCTTCCGCCGCGCTACCGCGTAGCATCCACGGACGCCTACATCCTCGTTGCGGACGATCCGGCGCTCTTGTTCGAGGCGCAGGAAATCGGGACCGCCCTTGCCGTCACCAACATCGGCCAGAATGCCAACATCACGTTCGGCGCGGGCGGCAACACCTTCACGGGCCAGTCCGGCGCGGGGATCGACACCAGCACGGCTGCCACGGGTGCCACGCTTCAGATGCGCTTGGTCGAGTATCAGCATGACGTGCAGAACGAGGTCGGGCAGTACGCCCGGTGGCTCGTCGCAATCAATCTGCCCACTGAGACCGGCGCGGCCGGCTCCACTGGCGTTTAAGGGGGAGCTGGATCATGGCAAACGCAGGCGTTATCACTCGCGCTACCCATCCGGACGCCCTGTGGCCCGGTGTGAAGGCGTGGTTTGGTCTCAATTATTCGAAGGTTCCGGCAACGTGGAGCCAGGTCTTCGAAAAGCAGACTTCGAACAAGTACCAGGAGCGCGTTGTCGAGGGCACGACCTTCGGCCCGGCGCGGACCAAGACCGAAGGCTCTCCGATCCAGTACGATTCGGACGGCGAGGGCTACGTCTCGATCTTCCAGCACGTCGTGTACGCGCTGGGCTATATCGTGACGCGCGAGGAACTGGAGGACAATCTCTATACCGAGGTGTCCAACACGCGCTCGCGCAACCTGGCATGGTCGATGTCCACCACGGCGGAATATGTCCACGCGAACGTGTTCAACCGGGGCTTCAACAGCTCGTACCCGATCGGTGACGGTCAGCCGCTTTATTCGGCGAGCCATCCCACGGTCAACGGGGTGCAGTCGAACCTCCTCACCGCCGCCGACTTCTCGGAAGCGGCGATGGAGGATGCGACCAAGCAGGTGTGGCGCCTCCAGAACTCGCGCGGCTTCCCGCTGAATGCGGGTGTCCGGCAGATCATGATCAACCCGGAAGACGCGTTCACCACCACCCGCGTGCTGAACTCGGTCCTGCGGTCGGGCACCAACAACAACGACATCAACGCGCTCAATGCGATGGGCATCGTGCCTAACGTGGTGGTCAACAAGTATCTGACCGACACGGATAGCTGGTATGTCCAGACGGACATCCCCGAGGGCCTGATTTCGATGTGGCGCCGCGAGGTCGAACTCCAGAAGGACAACGACTTCGACACTGAAAACGCAAAGGCCAAGGCCACGATGCGTTTCAGCGCTGGCGTCGCAGATTGGCGTTCGACGTTCGGAAATGCCGGAGGGTGATGATCAAGTAACGGAGCGTGTGGCCCTTTCGGAGTAAAATCAGTGAAGGAAGGGCCACATACTCTCAAGCTTGGCTCCAGTCTCGGGGATTGCCAGCGGTGTGGATTTACGCGGCGGCTTGAGGATATGCGGCTGGAATGGTCGGGATTGCGCGTATGTGCCAGCAACCGGGAGTGCTGGGATCCGGTGCCTGACACGATCACCGCTCCGGTCGTCTATGCAGAGGGCCTTCCTCGCCCGGATGCGGCACCGATGGCCCCTGTCGAGTTCGTGAACCTCGCATTCAATCCGGGGGACTTGTGACAACAAGTAACGTAATCTCTGGGCAAATGATCGTCTCGGAGTTCGTCGCCCGGGCGATGAAGGAGATTGGTGCGCTTTCCTCCGGGGAAAATCCAGAGGCCGAAGAGCTGGAGGACGGCATCCAGACCTTCAACTGGATGCTCAAGTCCATGGCAGCGGAGGGGGCCAACCTGTTCCGCACGGTCGAAGGGGCGGCGATTTTTCTCGCCGATACGGCCACGGTCGAACTTGATCCTTACTGTTCCGACGTGCTGGAGGCGCGGCTGGTCCAGTCCCTCACGTTCCAGCGCCCGATGCTGCGGTGGGATCTGGGGCAATATATGCAGCTTCCGAACAAGCATCAGCCCGGATATCCCACGGCTTATTATCTGAGCCGTACGATCGGTACGCTGAGCATGTCGGTGTGGCCCGTTCCGAACCTGGATATGACGATCCTGTACACCTATGCGCGCATCCCGGAGGATGTGCTGACGGGTGCCGAGACGGTCGATCTGCCGCAGCAATGGACCGAGGCGGCTTACTACAGCCTCGCCTCGCGCCTTGCGAATATGTTCGGCGCCACGCGAACCGATCCCGCATCGGTCCAGAGGGTTGATGCGATGTCACAGATGCTCATGACGCGGCAACTCGACAGTGACAGACCCGCTTCCGTGTTCATGGGCTCTTATTGGGGACCGAGGAGCTTTTAGCGAGAGCCTTAGCGAGAGCTTTTAGCGAGAGACGATCAAAGGATTTTTTGATGGCCGATGAAGTCGATGTCACATATTCAGGGCAGACCCGGAAGGCGTTCCTGGCATATGTTGCCGGTGGCGGTTCGGGCGGAGGGGCCGTCACGGTCGCCAATGGGGCGGACGTGGCCGAGGGGAGCACTTCGGACGCGGCCTATACCACCGGTAACGGCACCGTAATATCCCTTCTCAAGGGCATTTTTGCGCGGCTGTTCGCGGGTTCCCCGGCCACCACCTCAACAGTTACGACGGTTGTGGCAAATACCTCCAGCGTGACTCTTCTCGCCGCCAATACGGCGCGGTTGGGACCAGCATCCGTCTATTACGACGGAACCGCTTCGCTTTATGTCCATGAAGGGGCCTCTGCGGCGACAGCGGCCAATGCCACGGTGCGCCTTGGCGCGTCGGGCCTCTACCTTTACGAGGCGCCCGACAATTACACCGGCGAAATCAGGGGCATCTGGTCTGCGGCCACCGGCTCCGCGAACATGACGGAAAGGACCGCCTGATGCCGGCTTATGGTCCTGGCGCTCCGAATACGGCTGTTGCTCCTCCCTCTGGGAATTGGTTCAGCCCGCTGCCCGGCTATCCGGTAGCAGGCGGCGCGGCTTATTCGTCAGCCGGGGATATCGGGCTTCTTCCGTTCAACGTGCAGGCCACGGTGGTGATCAAGGCTCTTGGCCTGCGTATTTCCACGGGCTCGGCCGGCAATGCGGCGGTGGGCATCTATGCCGACAATCCCACGACGGGGCGCCCCACCGGAGTAGCGCTTGGAACGGTATCGTCCCTTGTGACCACCACTGCAACCACTGTTTCGGGGCTTTTGGGCGCCACTCTTACGCTCACCCCCGGCCGCTACTGGATGGCGGCGCAGATGGACAATACGACTGCGGTTTTGCAGACGGTTGCCACATCAGCGTCACTTACCGGCGCTATGGTCGGCGCGCCCACTTTGGCGCAGGTCACTATCTCGGCTACCAACGTCGGCATGATCCTGAACGTGGCGGGCACATATCCGACGCTTCCCGACATGACTGGCGCAACTTTCGTTATCAACTCGGGGACGCGAACCGGCCTCGTCTGGATGCAGGTGAACTGACATGGGTATCAATTATTATCTCGGCACTCCCGGCCCCGCCCTCTGCACGTGGGACAGCGATCCTTCGCACATGGCCGAGTATCCGGCGGGTCCGGACCAGAATCAGCAGATCTACGAATTCTTCCTTCCTGAGCCGAAGGAAGTGCCCATCCTGGATTATGCGCCGGTCACGCGGACGCTGACGACGCTTTTCTACCTGGACAACGCCAACTTCAACACCACCGTTGACCAGGCGATGCAGCAGGCGTTCCAGTTTACGAAGTGCACATTGCAATTCGTTTCGATCAACGGGGCGACCATTCCGCTTACGACAGCGAAGGGCGGCATCTACACCGCGCCGTCGAAAGGCGGGACGGTTATCCTGCCCGCGACACAGAGCTATGCGGGCCTTTCCTCGGCGACGGACGTGATCAATCCGCCGATAATGATATCCGGACAACAGATCATGACTCCGTCCGTTGTGTATTTCTCGCTCACGACTCCGCAGGGGGCGACTGCTACCGCCAACATTTCGCTAATGGGGCTGGCTGCCTGAACTCATACGGGGGATTGTAAAATGGCCGTTCCACAGCCGAACTGGATTGCCGGGTTCTACACGATCGCGGCGGGTGCGAGCCAACTGCCTCAGGCCGAAGCCTATCCGATGTGCATTGCATGGGCGATCGACCGAACCCCGGATGCCGGGTTCATGGTCAGCGACGGCACGTCGTGGACTTCGAACGCGGGGGCTGCGGGCACGAACGGCAACACGGTGCGCAGCGGCACCGGCACGCCTTCGTCTGGGCTGGGGGTGAATGGTGACTTCTACGTGGATGTCGCCGCAACCCGCATGTACGGGCCAAAGACGGCGGGTGTGTGGGGATCGGGCGTTTCGCTGGTCGGCTCCACCCCCCCGCTCGGCAGCGCAACGCCCATCGTTGCCGGCACAGGCGCGGCCGGGACTGCCACCAACGCGTCTCGCGAGGATCACGTTCATCCGGCGCAGACGGTTCCCGCGCTCTCCAGCACCACTCCGGCCAATCTCGGCACGGCAGCGGTCGGCAGCGGCACGACATCGGCCCGCTCCGATCACGTGCATAATCTCCCCAGCGGATTGCTCACGTCGGTATATACCGGCACCATCGGCGAAACGCTCATCGTCGGACTGAGCCTTGGTGTGCGGCGATATACGGTTTCCGTGTCCGGCGTCACCACGTCGGATCGTCTGGTGGTCTCGCTCACGGGCGCGCCTAGCAACGGCACGATCCAGGATGCCTATGTGACTGGAACGAATACGGTGAGCGTTGGACTGCTTGTCCCCGCGCTGGGGATCGGTCAGGTTATTGCCGTCCCCATCGTGCTGTACAAGGTTGGCTGATGACAGCTGTCACGATCCCGTTCGGGATAGGAGATTATAAACGGGCAGACACGCCAGCGATCCGGCTGGTCAATCTGTATGCCGAGTCGTCCCCCAGCGACGATACGCAGCTCGTGCTTCTCCCGCGCCCCGGGATCGTGCCCTATCAAACGCTGGGGGTTGGGCCCAACCGTGGCCTTTTCCAGCAACCCGGCGCACTGGACGACTATGTCTTCACGGTATCGGGCGACAGCCTTTACAAGGCATCGACCAACATCGGGCTGCTTTCGGGCACGAGCCATGTCCCCATGGCCGCGACGATCAATTACCTTCTGATCGCGACCGGCGATACGCTACGGATATCGGATGGCACGTCCGTCATTGATCCTGGCTTTCCCGACGCAGCCGGGGCTTCCTCGGTCGCGGTTCTGGGTGGCTATTCGATCGCGGCTCGCACGGGCACGCGGAGGCTCTATTTCACGCTTGATCCTACGGTATGGGACGGTCTGGATTACCTCAGCGCCGAGCAATCGACGGGCGACATCATCGGGATCATCGTCATTTCGGACCAGCTCTGGGTGTTTTGCGAGCGCACCACGGAAGTGTTCGTCCTGACGGGAGATTCGGACGCCCCGCTGCAATCGGTGCAGGGTCGCACTCTCGACAAGGGGGCTCTGACAGAAGGGGCGATTGCGAAGATCGACAACACCGTGTTCTGGGTCGGCCATAACGGCATTGTCTACAGGGCGGCGGGAACGCCTGAACGCATTTCTCAGCACGGGATCGAGGAGCGCATAGCCGAATCCGATCCCGCCACGATTACGGCATGGGCCTATGCGTGGTATGGGCATGATTTCTATGTCCTCAACCTCAGCGCTGGGACATTCGTCTACGACGCGGCCACGCGCAAATGGCACGAATGCGCGAGCTATGGCCTCGCCAACTGGAGAGCCGTGAACGGCCTTCAATATGGCGAGATGGTGATAACCGGCGATTCCCAGGACGGCCGGCTGTGGCGCCTCGACAATCTCGATTACACCGACGATGGCACCGAGGTGCAGCGCTGGTTCACCGCTCTCATCCTTGAGCGCGGGTATCTCGATACCGTATCTCTGGATTGCTCGGTCGGCCTCACGCCAGAGCCGGACAGTCCGAGCGGCATTATCGAAATGCGCACCTCGCGCGATGGGGGTTATACCTTTACGAATTGGCGCCAGAAACCGCTGGGACTGTCGGGCCAATATCGCGCCCGCCCGATGTGGAAGCGCAACGGGATCGTGGACCAGAACAATATGCTGATCCAGTTCCGGATGAGCGACAATCGGCTTTCACGCATTTCGAGTATCGCGGTCAACGAGAGTTCGTCCGGACGCGGTCGGAGGGGCTGATGGCGATTTCGCCGCTTAAGCTGCCCAAGCTGCTCGAAAATGTTCCCCTGATCGCAGAGGGTGGGAAGCCCACGATCACATTCACCTTGTGGTGGCTCAAGGTCATAAGCCAGATCCAGACAAGCGTAAACGGCGTGATCGACGCCCTGAACGCTGCGGCTGCGGCTCAGGCGACGGCAGATGCGGCGCTTGCCGCTGCGGACCAGCCCAAGTTTTCCCAGCTTATGGTGATCGGCAACGGAACCTATGTGATCCAGAACGTGCTTGTGGCTGCCGGAACGATCATGAACGCAGAGGCCAAACTTGGTTTCGGCCCTGTGGTTTCCGGCGGCGTACTCACGTTCGATCTGCAATATAGCGTAGCCGGCGCCGGCGTGTGGACAACCCTCGATACCAATACGCAGGGCTATGCGGTCCCCGACACGGTCTATGTCGAACTCGCCGGTAACATGACGAACCCCGGCGGCACGGATCAGCTCTACGACTTCCGCAGCGTCGCGGCCACGACCAGCGGCCCGATCGATACGTCCAGATCATTCTTGCGAGTTTACAATTGACGCGGGCGATGGTTTTGCCTAAAAAGCGGGCAGTCGGACCCCACAGGCGGGACAAGCGGGGTCATGACTTTGGCGACGGCGCCTCTTTCCTATAAGGCATCGGTAACTGCGTCCGTCCGGACGTTGCCCAAATGTGCGCCGAATCCCCTTGAAATCCGCGCCAGGATCGATGCGCTTGAGAGCGCCATGTTCGCCTCTCCTGCGCAAATCGCGATCGAGACCACGCATTATTTCGCGGACGGCCTCTATGCTCGTGAAATCTTCATTCCGGCTGGAACGTTGCTGACAGGCAAGATCCACACCCGCGAGCATATCAACATCATCTCTCAGGGTGAAATCGAGGTGGTAACGGAGAATGGCGCCCGTCTCGTGAAAGCCCCTGCTACATTCGTTTCGCCCCCCGGAACCAAGCGGGTCGGCCTCGCCAAGTCCGATACGGTGTGGACCACGATTCACGCCAACGAGGACGGCCTGACAGACCCGGATGAAATGGAGGCGGTCCTGATCGCCCCGTCCCATGTGGATTTGCTCCAATGAGCTTCGTTGCGGTCGCGATCGGCGGATCGGCCGTCATTGGCGCGGGCGTGTCCATTGCCTCGGCCAACAAGGCCAGCAAGACCGCGACCAATGCGGCGAACGCAAACAATGCGCTCCAGGCCCAAATCTATGACCAGAACAAGGAAACCCTCGCTCCGTTCGTGGGGCAGGGGACGAAGGCCACGAACGCGATCAATCAGCTGCTTGGCCTCAAGGATACCACGGGGAGCGCAAGCCTCGATAATGTGGACTGGAACGCCTACGTCCAGAACAATCCGGACGCGCTGGCGCAGTGGCAGAGCGATGCCGACGCGCGCGCTCAGTTCGGTGGGGATATCACGGCGTTCGGTCGCTTTCATTATCAGAATGACGGCGCGCGGCGCGACATAACGCCTTATTCGGGCAGCACGACAAACAGCGACACGGCGGGTTTCGACGCTTTCCGCAACTCCACCGGCTATCAGTTCCAGCTAGGCGAGGGTCAGAAGGCGATTCAGGCGACGCTTGGGTCCAAGGGCTATCTCGATAGCGGGGCAGCGGTGAAGTCCGCCCTTAAATATGGACAGAACGTCGCGGACTCATCGTTCAACAAATATCTTGCGGCGCTGACCGGACAGCAGGGCGTGGGGCTTACGGCGGCGTCGGCTCAGGCGGGCGTGGGCCAGAACTATGCCGGGGCGGTGGGGGCCAATAACAACGCTGCGGCCAATACGAGCGCGAACGCAGCTCTGGCTTCCGGTGGCGCCGTCAATAGCGCGCTTGGCTCTGCGGTGTCCGCCTATTCGTTGAACCAGGCCCTGGGCTCCAGTTACGGCGCCAACGCGGGGACGCTGGGGCTTGGGAACCAGACATTCGGTAGCGGCCCTCAGGGCGATTTCTGGACGCTTAGCTGATGCCAGATTTTTCCCTCCTCCAGAACCCCGACTTCGGTCGCGCGGCCCTTTCCGGTTATCAGGCCGGGCAGGCAATCGGCAAGCAACGCCGGCTGAATCAGGCGTTGCAGGGCCTTGATCTTTCGCGTCCGGAAACGGTCATTCCGGTACTTCGCGAAGACCCTTCCACGGGTGCGGCATTGATCGGTGCGAGCATGAAAATCCACGCGGAGGATCGGGCCGATAAGTCGCGCGCCGCGATGGCGAACTATATCAAGTCGGAGGTTGGTTCCGGCGCGCCGAAGGATGCCGCGCCGCCGATCGATCCTGCCGCTGGAATGGACGCCCCGGCTGAGATGGGCGGCCCGGCCGAAATCACGGTGACGGCTCCCGCCAATCCAAACGCTGCCAGGAATGCGGCGATCGACGCCGATCCCGAGGCTTTCATGAAGCTCCAGCCGGAGATCATGAAAATGGATGAGGCGCGCCTGAAGAAACTGGACGAAGCCACCGAGGCTGCCGGCGCCATCTGGCAGAATGCGCTTTCCATGCCAGAGCCACAGCGCAAGGCGTATATCGCCACGCAGGTTCCATATCTCGTTAATCATGGGTTCCCCGCTGATCGGGTTTCCCAGATCGACGTGTCCGACAACGGGCTGCATGGCGAAATCGGCAAGGCGATCGGCGTCAAGGGCATGATCGATCAGGCCAACAAGGCTCGGGACGACAAGCGGCAGGACGAATCGGCAGCGGAGACGCGGCGTCATAATCGGGTGGAGGAGGGTCAGTCCGCAGCGCGGGAAGCCCGTATCACGAAATGGGGGCCGCAGCCTTTGTTCGGCGCCGTGCCCACCAAAACAGATGATCTGGATTACTGATGGCAGGCCCCTCCCCCGCCAAGACGGTTGGCAATCCGCGCATCGCCAAGCTGATCGAGCTTGAGGTTTCCGGCCGGATCAAACCCGAGCATCAGCTTGAGCTGGATACGTATCGCGCTCAGGGGCTGGCGCCGAAGAAGGCGACGGGTTCGCTCACCGAGTATCAGGGCAAGTCGGCAGGTTTCTATGAGCGCGCTCTCGGCTCGAACACTGATTTTGAGGGAACCGGCAGCGCAACCAATCCGCGCGGCCTCATCGCTCAGACGGCGGCAGGCGCCTTCCCCGGAATCGCCAACGCCAATTCGTCCCCCGACCGTCAAATGTCGGAACAGGCGAAGCATGACTTTATCGCGGCATCGCTCCGCTATGAGTCCGGCGCCGCCATTGGGCAGAGCGAGTTCGACAAGCAGGATCGCATCTTCTTCCCGCAGCCGGGCGACAGCGCGGAGGTAATTGCTCAAAAGGCGCAGGCTCGCCGTCGCGTGATCGAAAGCCTCAAGGTGGCGGCTGGCCCGGGTGCTGCGAACGTTACGGCGCCTGACAGGAAACAGGAAGCCCCCGTTGCGGCTCCGGCCGTTGGCGGAGGCAACGATCAGCCCCCGAACGCCGTCCTCCCATCGTCTCAGGACAATGGACCCCCGCTTGCCCCGGATGCCACCGGGATAAGTGCCGGCGGCGTGGAGACCGTAACCGATCCGGCTCTGGAAGGCGTGCGCAATCGCGTCGCGGCCATGATCAAGGGTGGTAGCAGCGCAAGGGATATCCGCACCTATCTCGCGACGGCCGGAGTTGATCCTACCACGATCAACGGCATCGATGAGGCCGTCGCCTTCAAGCGCGCCAATCCCGGATATCGTGGGCCTTATTCGGTCAGCATCGGGCAGCGGGATATTCCTCTCACGGGGGCAAGCAAGGCGCTCGCCACGGTCGGCGCATCTCCGGTAGGCGCTGGGGCCATCGCGGCCGGCGATGCTGCCCTTGCCGGAGGATTGCCCGCAGCGGTGGGGGCGCTTGGTGGCAATCGGGAGCAGGCCGCAGCCGCCGAACAAGCCTTGGCGGGTCGATATCCCGGCGCGACCATGGCCGGATCGATCGTTGGTGGTGTTCCCGCCGCGCTTGGTATCCAGGGCGGCTTGGCGCGTGCCGGCTTGTCCGCTGGAGCGGCCGGCCTCGGGTCGGACATCCTCTACGGCGCCGGCTACGGGGCGAACAAGAGCCCGGATGCTCCGTTGACCGGGGCACTGGAGGGGGCCGGTTCCGCCATGGCTGGCGGCGTCCTTGGGCGCTCCCTCGGCCGCGTCGTCAGCCCATCCGGCGGCAAGCTTGCCCCTTTGTACGATGCCGGGGTTCGCCCGACACCGGGCCAGAGATTTGGCGGCGTCGTCAATTGGGCGGAGCAGAACGCCGGAAGCATTCCCCTGGTTGGAAGCATGGTGCGAGGCGCGCGCCAGAAGGCCCGTGACCAGTTCGAGCGGGGCGCATTCAACAGCGCGCTCGGTGAAATCGACGATACGCTTCCATCCGATATCGAGCTTGGTACCGCGCCGCATGCCTATATGCAGGGCAAGTTCAACGACGCTTACGATGCGGCCCGCTCCGGGATGCAGTTCGTGCCGGATTCCCAGTATGCGGCGGATCGTGCGGCCTTCGACCAAAGCGTGGGCAACGGCATATTGTCCGGCGATCAGGCGGACAGGGTCAAGCGCATCATAGACAATGCGGTCGAAAGCCGTCTGACCGCCCAAGGCGGCGCGCTGGCCGGCGATGCCTACAAGATGGCCGCCTCCGATATCGGGAAAGCTGCCCAGAAGCTTTCCGCGACCGATCCATTGGTGGCCGATGCCCTCAAGGACTATTCGGGCATATTCGACGCAGCCGCGCGGCGCAATTCGGACCCGGGCGCGGTATCGGCCCTTGATGCCGCCGATGCGGGCTATGCCAAGGCGGTTCGGATCGAGCAGGCTGCGGCGGCTCGTGGAGGCGATACCGGGCGCTTCTCTCCGACGCAGTTCGATCGGTCTGTGCAGAAGGGCGCAGGCGGCGTGCGTAGCCGATCCTACCTGCGTGGCGATGCGCTTATGGGCGACTATGCCGAGGCGGGGAAGTCTCTGGTGGATACGGTGCCGAATAGCGGCACGCCGGAGAGGCTGATGGCGGCGGGCGTCCTTACCGGCGGAGCAGGCTATATCAACCCGGCTACGCTTGTCGCCCCGGCGCTGGTGGGAGCGGCTTATGCTCCAGTAGCGCGCGATATCGTGGGAGCGGCGCTAGCACCACGTACCTCGCAGATTCCCCGGACGCTGGGGGAATATCTCCGCCGACAGCAAGCCCTTTCCGGCGCGATCGGCGCTCCCTTGCTGTTGCAAGCAACTGGCGCAGGCTCGCAATGAAGAACAGGACAAGGGCCTTTACGAAGGCAATCATGAACGCCGTAAGCACGCCCCATCATACCATGGAGGGCGCTCGTGGCTAACCTCTTTTTCATGCCCTTCACTCCGGCTTTCCAACTCGCCGGGGGGATTGCCGGAGCGGCTACGCTCACCTTCTATTATACCGGCACGGACACCCTTGCGCCGATCAAGAACGATGCGGGCGATGCTCTGGCGAACCCGCTCTACGCGGACGCGTTCGGGCGATTCCCGTCCGTCTACATGGACCCCTCGATCATTTATCGCGTGATCCTGAAGAATGCGATCGGCGTGGTTCTCGGCGATGTCGACCCATACACGGTCCCGATTTCGATCGAATCGTTCGACGACGGCATATGGAATGAGAACGATATCCCTATTGATGATGGGTTGTGGGGCTGATGGGACGGAGAATACTTCCTCACGGCCAAGGCAGCAGCTTTGCCGATTTCCCGCTCTCGCCGGGCGAAATCGTCATCGATCAGCGCGGGCGGGTGTGGACCGGGGACGGGACTCGTCTGGGGGGTGTTCCGGCCTACCAGCGCGGGGTGAGCATCTGGGATTTCGCGGAGGGCGCAGATCTGAGCGATCCCACGCTGGATACCTATGACGCATGGATAGCGGCCAAGGCATGGTGCAAGACCAGAAATATCATGGCGCTGTACGTCCCGGCAACCGCTCCCACCGGCTATCGTATCGACAGCTCGCTCATATGGGACGCGCCGATCGATATCTATGGCGACAGCACGGTGCCCTATCTCGGCAATTCCGGCGCGCGCGGGCCGGGGTCGTGGCTGTGGTTCAACCATACCGGCCCCGGCCTGACGCTCTATGACGATGCCGGCGGCGAGCAATGCGGCAAGGTATCCGGCATCGGCTCGTATCGTAATCAGCCTGCATTCGGTCCCGGATGGGCTCCCTACGACCACGACTTCGATTTCGAGGCGCTGAAGGGCTTCTGGCAGCTTGACGACATCATGGCGTGGAACTGCACGCGCTTCCTGCGGCACGATTTCGCCGGTGCTGGCAAGCTGACTTGCGGCGCGCTGGCGGCGAACCCGTACAAGGTTGGGCTGTACGTCGATCGCTGCAACGATATCGGCTTCATCCAGAGCCTGCGCTTTTTCCCGTTCAAATCGGCCGATACCAACGTTGTCCAATATACTTACGCGAACCTGGACAACATGGTGTTCAAGCGCGTGGACGGGTTCAAGATCGCCCAATATTTCGGCATTTTCCCGCGCCGCCACCTCGTGCTGGCGCTGGGAGGTACGGGCATCCCGACGCGCATCGACATCACCGACATGTATTGCGACGTGCACGGCGGGAATGCGATCGAGATCGAGGCCGGCGCGAACGGCGCGAGCTTCAAGATCGGGATGCTGGATGCGCAGGGTGCCGTCCTTGCGGATGGTTGGGCGGCGGGGTCGGATCATGGCATCGTGATCGCTGCCGACAACGCCTATGGCCTGATCCTTGGCTCGGAACTCGATCGCTACAATTACGAAGCCGCACTGATCACGGGCGCGGGCTCGTTGCTGCAATTCGCCGCCGCGCCGTCGCTTGACGATTATAACCTCTCGAACACCAATGCTCCCGCCTATGGCGTGAACAATGCGGCAAGCCGGATGTATATCGGCGACGGCAACATTCCCACGGCGCAGCATGTCGGTCCGCACATCAACAGCGCGGTTCGGATTTCCTCGCCATATTGGGCGGGGCAATCGCCGGTCACGTTCACTCCCGCATCGGGAACGATCGGCACGGTTTCCTCAACCGGCATGCAGCAAAACCGCCGGGGGCAGACCGCGCAATTGCAGGCACGGCTGGCGGTGACGACCGCCGGGACGGGGACCGGCTATATCAGCGCGACCGTGATGCTTGCGACGGAGGGCGGCGGCATATTCCCCATCACGGGCTATGACAGTGGCGCCGGCAAGGCGGTGGAAGGGTATGTGCAGGGAACCACCCTTTATTTCCGCCACACCGACGGCACCTATGCCGGGCAGACCGGCGCCGACGTGGCGATCTACGCAACCTATAAATGCAGTCTGTGAGGCTATCATGATCGATCCTTCCGCCCTCGCCGCAGCCGCAGCCCAAGCCGAAGAGGCAGGGTTCCGGGCCGAGATGACCACAGACGGCATTATGATCCGGGGTTATTCGCGCGCGACCGCGAACATCCCGCAGCGGCTGATCGCCTATGCCGACGTTTCTTCAGAGGCTGTCGGTTCGGCCATCTCAGAAATCCGCGCTGAGCTGAGTGCTGCCCCCTCGCGTCGCACCGAGTGGCTCAAATGACCAGACGGCGTATCCCAAGGCAGGAATACACGGCCTATGCGGCGACCGTGTTGCAGTCCGGCGAAATCGCCTGGGACTTCGGCAACGCATTGCGCATGGGCGACGATGTCACCTTGGGCGGTCGCATCCAGCACATGGGCGATCTGGATTTTGCCGATATCTCGGACAATACGCTTGCGTCTCGCATCGTGCTGGTCGGCGGTGCGACCTATGGCACCATGATCCGCGACGATACCCTGAATGACGGGAATGTCGCCTCCTATCCGCTGGCGATAGCCAAGAGCCGCAACGGCATATTCTACAGGCGCGATCCGAACGACCTGTGGCTGCATCAATTCGGCGCCCCCTTGAACGGCACCGACAACGATGCCCCGGCATTCAATGCGGCGCTGGCCTATATGTCGGCGTTCGGAGGGAGAAAGCTCAATCTGGACGCGCGGCCGATCGTGATCGGCAGCCAGGTGTTCATCGGTGACTTTGCCCCGTGGATCGCGGGGCAGAGCTTCGTGGAGGGTCCGAACTGGTCGCTTTCCGGCGGCACGCGGATGAAGGTGAACGGCTCCGGCTTCACGCCTTTCCGCATCACCGGCACGCAGGCCCGTGGCGCGCGCGTCTCCGATATCATATTCTATCAGGATCATCCCCCGCTCTCGGGACCGACATGGTCGCCCACGGTCTACGATCCCGTGTTCGATCTGGTAGATATGTTCGGCGGCATGACGTTCGAGAGCTGCGCTTTCGTGGGGATCTACGACGCGATCCGCAGCCGCAACGGTGGGCGGTTGAAACTCGACTGGGTGCGAGGCCAGATTTTCCACACCCTGCTTGACATCGATACCGCCTATGACGTGGTGCGGATCGAAGGCGGATTGCAACTCTATCCCTATATGTCGGCGGAAGCCCGCTACATGAAGTGGCAACAGGACAATGCCGTGCCGCTGCTGATCGGCCGGTGCGACGGTCTCTTCGTGGAGGACGTGTTCGGCTTTGCCGCGAACAAGCTGATCCGTCTCTATGACGCGGGCAACGGCGTGTGCACGAAATTCAGCTTCGGATCGGTCTATGGCGATTTCTGCAAGACGACGGTGTCGATCGAAGGCGACAATATCCGGGGGCATTTCGACTATCTGAGCTGCGACGGGCAGGATTATGGCAGCCCCGGAACGGCCTATCCGGGCTCGGTCGGCATTCTCCAGTCCGGAGCGGCGCCCTATATCACGATCGACGCGTTCGAGAGCAATTACACCGCCGGCCCCGTGATTGATTATTCCGGAGGGGCGGGCAATATCTATGCCACCTCCGCACTGATGCTGAATTTCGGCGTGGCTGCGGTGCGCTTCGCAACGACCGGCGCCTCGCGAACCGTGGAGTTCGCGATGCTCCCCTTCATCGCCGGGGCGGTGACAACGATCGTCAATGCCGGGGGTGTTGGCACGGTCGTCCTGACCGGCGCGCGCAACGCTGTGTCCGGCGGCGTCAATACGGTTCGGCTCTTTGATTCGACGACCGGCAACGGCCCGACCGTGGCGCCGGCAGGGACGGATACGAACATCCAGTTGAACCTTGCCAGCAAGGGGGCGGCGCCGGTCTCGATCGTCAACCCGCTGCAACTCCCCAGCGTGACCGTGGCGACGGTCGCCAGCACCTATCCGCCCGCAACCTATCCGCGCTCGCTCGTTTATCTGAGCGACGGTGCGAGCAACAAGAAACTGGCTATTTGCGACGGGTCCGCATGGCGTTATCCCGATGGCACGACGGTCTGATATGCGAGGCGGCGCGATCCGCCATGAAAGGAAGCTCATGTCTCTCTGTAGCGATGTGAAGGCGTATCTCGACAGCCTGCCGGAAGGCCCGCTGAAAACCGCATTGCTGGCGGCATGGGCGCTGCATTGCGCGGGCGGCGGCGCTTCGCCGAATAGCGGCGGTGGTGGCAACGAAGGGCATGACCCGGACCAGTGAGCGACCCCTACGCCTTGGCGTTCAATTCGGTCGTGTGCGCGAGCGCTGTAATATGCGCCGCGCATGCCCCGGATGAGGATCGGAGGGCTGCAGTGCTATGCGCTGCGGTCCTCTTTCCCGTATGGGCAATCTACAGTCTCGCCTTCATTCCCGAATATAATCCGGCGCATTTGGCAAAGGGGCTGAGGAGCGCCGATATTTGGGCTGTTTTGGACCTTTCTGGTGGTTGCGTTGCGCTCGCTCTGGCTAGACAAAAGTGGTGGGGAAGGGTGCTTTATGTTACCTTCTTCGTGGAGACGGTGTGCCACAATCTCAAGTGGGATTACCATATCCTGAGCAGGCCGGTTTACTACCAGATATTGGACGTGATGTTCTACGCCCAAGCGTCGCTTTTCATAGCCTTGGGAGGGCATGACGTTGGCAAGCGGATTCTCACCTTATGTGCTGGCCTTCGCCGGACTGGTGGCGGCGTTCCTGCTTTTCTGGAAACCAACAAAGCGCTAGCCCATGATCGAAAATGATGGCGGCATGGGCAAGGAGCTGTTCTCTCTCCTCGCCAGCGTGGCCGGCGCGATCACGTCGCTCGGGTTCCTCAATCTCCAGACGATGACGCGCGTCCAGATCTTCCTCTCGTTCTTCACGTCGTTTTCGTTCGCCTTCTTCTTCAGCCCGGTCGTCATCGCCGGGGTCCAGTCGTGGACCGATCAGGCGCGCCTTCAGGGAGCGATATACTGGCTTCTCGCAACCGGGTCTCAGACATTCATAACGCTTGCTATTAAGTGGGGATCGCGCTTGTTTGGCTTTCAGCAGGAGAGCCCGAAATGATCCTGTACCTCATCCACCTTGGCAGCGTCATCCTTGGAGCTGGAGTAACGACCGTCCTGGTATGGAAGGTCGCGGTCTACCCGGAGCAATTCAACCGCGTGGAGCGGATCGGCATGGCCCTGGTCGGCGGCACCATGGTCCTCCGGGCTCCCTCGATCATGGTATCGCCCGATACGACGCCGTTTTCGGACTGGTCCACCTGCGCCATGACGCTAGGGCTGTTGATGATGCACGGAGGCAGGCTGATCCGCCTCCGTCGTCATGCCCGCGCCAACAAGCGGATGGGCGAGGCGTGGAAGATGAAGGGTTAGGTGGTGCCAGCCGTAGGAATCGAACCCACGTCTCCGTCTTACGAAAGCGTTGCTCTGCCATTGAGCTAGACCGGCATTTTGCTCATCGTGGAATTGCACCACACTCTCCTCCCACAACGGAGGTGCATCGCTACAATGCTTACCGAGCATAATTTTGTCGCGAGCCCAAGGCTGTTTCCGCAGCGCCCGGCCACCTTTCAATGTGCCCGATCACATGATAGTGTCAAGCCATGGCTACCACTCTCGCGCCCGTCACCGACGATGAGAATCTCGTGTGGGAGCGCGTCATAGCCGCCGGCATCACGATCAAAATGATCGGCGGAAATTGCCCCGTCCAGGCTGAGGGCAGCTTCGACGATCAGACTTTCTATTTCCGCGCGCGCTATTCGTACTGGCAATTCCACGTCGGACCAGAGGACGATTGGTTCACTGGCCGCGAATGGCTGCTGGAGGGCGAATTCGGCACGGACTATGAGGCCGGCTGGATGTGCCGGCATGAAGCGCTAGATATTATCGTGGATAGTGTTGCGGCCTATCGGGCTATGGTGGCGCTGGCGACGTCCGACGTTCTTGTGCCGTTGGATGACAAGGGAGCGCAGTGATGGGTGACGGTGGCAGCGCAGGAATTGGCGACGGCGGGGGTGGGTGCTGATGGACGCTCTACAATTCGCCTATTGGATGAACGGCTTTGCTGAGCTGCACCAGGCGCCGCCGACACCAGAGCAGTGGGAGTCGATCAAGGAGCATCTGGCGCTAGTGTTCACGAAGGTGACGCCTGCCGTGCTGCCACCATCGCTTCGCGATTGGCATCCGGGTATAGTGATCCCGTTGACCGGTGACGTGCCGTGGTGGTCGCGAACGCCTCAGTGCGCTGCGGGCGCCCCACTTACGGGCGAAGTCTCAGTGATATGCTAGCGCTCCTGCGCCTCGCCAGGCCGTTCCTGCCATGGATCGGCGGCATCCTTGCGCTAGTGGCGCTCGCCGTCTGGGTCGACCACAGGGGATACCAGCGAGGCGAGAGAAGCCGAGACGGCGAAGTTGCCACGCTCACCACTTCGATCGCGAACCTCAAGGCCGCCTCCGCACAGGCCGCCGCCCAGAACCTCGCCGACGTGCGCGCCGTGGAAGCGCGCCAGGCGGCCATCACGAAGGAGCAAACCGATGCGCTATCGAAACAGCTTGCCGATGCTCGGTCTATCGCTCGTGCTTACGTCCTGCGCCAGCAAGCCGCAGGTGGTGCAAGCGATGCCGGCAGCGGTCGTCTACCCGTCGCTGCCCCAGCCGCCGAGCCAGTTGCTCCAGCCGCTAAAGCCGTTGTCGTGGCTGCCTCAGACATAGAGGCGTGCACCGATAGCTTTGTGATCGCGTCAGAGTGGCAGGCATGGTGGCGTAAGGTGAGCGGGGAATAGCTATTCCTCCTGTCGCCAATTTCTGATAAATGGGTGTCGGTAATGCGGCGGCGTGGATGGACACGCGCGGTGCGTCTCCACTTGGGCCTCTGCGCTGGGGCAAGTCCGGGAGAGACGGGGGACGGTATCCCAGCCCTATCCCAGCCGGTATCAAGCCCGGCCCGCATTACCTCTTTACCCCATCCCCGCATCAAAGCGCGGGAAATCCTACAGGGCCAGCGATTCGTGAACGGAGGGGGAACGGGCTAGCGGTAAACCGTTGGGTAGATGTGCTTGCCGTTCCGCGTGAGCATGATGTGCTGCTGCTGCTCCTCGCCGTCGATCGTACGTGTCAGGCCGATCCAGTACTGCCCATCGTCCATTTGCTCCAGATGGAAGTGATCGACCTTCTCCCAGAACACCTCATCGATCGTGCCGTCATCGTTGTTTCGGACAATGACTCCGGGCTCGATATCGTCGTGTGCGACGGTGGCCCAATCTGGCGGCTTGACCATCCCATCAATCTCCCGACTGCGCCGTGGGGGTGGTGCGAACAACCCCGAGCGGCGTCACATTGGCTAGCACATCGTAACCTCGCTCGCTGGCGAGATAGTCGCTCCACATGATGAAGTGGTCGCGGCAATAGTGCGTATCGTTGGCGACATGATGCGAATGCTCGTCGCAAAGTGGCCGATCGCACGTTTTCTCACCGCCCACCGGATAGTCACACAGATTGTCACCCGGAGCCATGCATTCGGTGCAGTGTGGTCCAAGGTCGCCGCTGATAAATACCCGCTCGCCCGCGCTGTCCGCGACGGAGGCGGCGTACCGCTCATACGATCCGAGATAACCCATCATGACCCATGTCTTATATTCCTCGTGCGATGGCGGCTTAAGCTTGACGATGTAATCGGTCATCACCCCACCACCTCCACCTTCACGCCAGCGGGGGCAGGCTCAGCAGGGGGAATCTCAGCAGCTTGCGCTTCCTTGCGGAGACGGCGGCGCTTGCGGTGTTCGGCCATCAGGCTAACGACCTCCATCAGGTCGTCGAAGGACTGTTCATCCTCACGCAGATCTCGGCTTTCCACCAGCGACACAATCGAACTACCGCTGGAATAATACATGACCGCGACCTCGTCCTTGATCAGGTGCTCGATCAGCCCGTGGGTCGTCTTTGGTGTGAAGCCTAGCTTGCGAGCGTTATGCATCGCCCACAGGAATGCGTTGCACGCGCTGGTAGGGTCGGGGCTGTCCAGATCGATCGTAATTGTGCGTGCCATCACCACCTCCTACTGCGCCATCGCGCTTGCAACCTTTGCGCTAGGGTACAGATTGTACCTCGGTACGCCTTCTGCATCACCCCCACCCCTCCCAGCGCATCTTCTCCTGCGGGGTCACACCCCCAAGACGCTCACCGGCCGCCGGGGTGATTCCGGTTGCGGGGGTCATGCTGCGATGTCCTGATCGCGAAAGCTGATCCACACCGTCTTGTCGGGCGCCTGGATCGAATAGCTGTCCTGTTTGAGCGAGACGCGCAGTCTTTCGGCCAGCGCCTCGGCGTGCTGCCATATCTCGTCTTGGGATTTCGGAAAGCGCGGGTAGTTGATCAGCCCGACGATCACGCCAGCCGATTCCCCGCCAGTGTAACAATAGGTCGTTTCCGTGACCGTGACGCAGAAGCCAACCTCGTCGCAATAGTCGAGGCAGGTTGTCTCAGCCTGCGTCGCCAGCCCAGCAATAAAGATGCTGATCGGATAGCTAGGCGCCTCGGCGCGGTGCGGGTTCACAGCGAGCACCAATTGTCGTCGCAACCGGGCTCCCGCTCGATCACGTCCTCAAGTAGCGGCATGTCGGGCCGATAGTCAGCGGGTCGGAACTTGCCGGGCTCGCTTTTCGCCCAACGGATGACCTCGCGAATCCCTGTTGCGCCCATCTTCCCCTTGGGATCGAACATTGGCCGGCCGACTTTGCCCTCCAGCGCTTCGACACGGGCGATATGGTCCTCCGAGGCCATCCGCAGATCGTCACGATTCCAGTTAATGCAGAAGCACTCTTTGGAGCGGTGCGGCAGCACCGGGAAGGGAGTCTTGAGGATCATCGCATCGCGGTCGGCATCGCTGAATTCGACCAAGGGGTGCCAGACATGGCGACCGTTGTCCTGTTCGGGCAGAAATGCCTGAGCGGCCCTGCGGGCATCGCTCTCGGCGCGTCGTACCCCGACGCAAATAACGGCACGTTTCTCCGGGTCGAAGGTCTCTACCCACTTCAGGAAGGGCTTTATCTTCAAGTATTTGGTGCAAAACTTCCGGATGCGCGTTGGAAACATGCCGGTCTCGGTCTGCCCAAGCACCATCGCCTCGAACCCTTCCGATTCCAGGCGGACTGGGATCCAGCCAAGCGAGCGAACCCAAGCCTCAGCCTCGGCAACGCGCTGTTCCCAAGCCTTGTCGGCCCAGACGGTGTCCGAATAGGTGACCGTCACATCCTTCAGCTGATGCTCATGCAAAAGCTGGAGCATGGCGATGCTGTCGTTGCCGTAAGAGCAGCGTGCGATGTAGCGTTGGCGAGTCACGCCTTGCCCCCTTCGCCCAACGCGCGCACCATCGCCCGGTGGACGATCAGCCCCTCACCGCCAAAGCGATCCAGGCCCTTCTCGGCCATCTGCTTGCGGGTGCTGCGGGCGGGAGCGAAAGCCGATGGCGCCGCATGGTCGGCCCGGTCGAAGTCCTCCCGATATGGGAGCATCCCAAGGGCAACTGGCGTGTGTCGCCGACCGGATCGACGAGCGAGCTGGACGCCATCGCGAAGGCGGTTGAGGTGGTTCGCGGGGAACATCCGTATTGCGCGAGGGGCTGAGGCCGTCATGATCCGCGCCTTTTTGCAGCATCGAGATATCGTCGCGCGCCCTTGAAAAGTTCGGCAGCAAACTCGTCGTCGCCAAACAGTTTTGCATTGTGCGCGGCATCCCGGAGATAAGCCGCTGTTCGACGCATGCGGCTGCCGGCTGTCGCATCGTCCCAGCCATGGGGGTTGCGCATCACCGCTTCTCCTCTTGGAGATAGGCTCGAAGCTGGAGGCCGAGAGGGGTGAGGCGAGGGCCACCATCGGCTTGCGATGCGATCAGTCCCTTGCGATCGAGGGCTTGGCGACTGCTATCGTTGCGCCAGATCGGGCAGAAACTGACCTGCTCGCCGTTCCTATGGAAATCAGGATACGGCCACGCGCTGACGATCGTTGCCCTCTGCGCCTCGCTAAGCGCCCGCGCGGTGTCGGGGATGGAGGTCATGGGCGCATCTCCGCCATGATGGCTTTGTACTTATCCCAATCGCGAAGGTGCTTTTCGGTGACGCCGTGCTTCGACTGGAACATCGCGCACTTGGAGTTGCCGAGCCCGTCCTTGTTGCGTGGGATCAGCCAATCAAGGATGACCTTCGCAGGGTTCTCATGCTCGTTACACATCTGGTAGGCGTATATCAGATGCGCCTGCATGACCGGGCAGATCGGATCATCTTCACCGCCTGCATGGGCGCACTTGTTGCAATTGTCGGCTTCCCAGCAATCGCCCTCGGTCGCGTTCGAGAAGTAGCCCATCACCCGCGCCCCATCTCTGGCGTGGCGGAGTTCTCCCCCTCCCGCACGGGGGATACGGAGAGGGCGGCGTCGAATCCGCAGGTACAATATCCATAGCCGCCGACGATCCCGCAAAGTCCGTCGTGACGGGCGTATCGCTCAAGCGCGCCGTGCAAGCGGATGATATCGGCTTTAAGCCTATCCCGCTCAGCCTCTGCGGCGTTGGCCTGATCATCAATTGCAAGTGCCGCTCGTCCTGAAACCTGCGATCCTGCGATGGCCCCTTCGACGAACGCTTGGTGCATGAGCGCCCGCACCTTCTCTCGGAAGCGAGACAGAATGCCCTCGTCCGAGACGCAGGAGAAAACCGAACATATCGCCGCGACCATTCGATCGACGCCGACCAGTGCGAGCCAATGATCGGCTGCGCTGTCGATGCGATCGGTCCCTCCAGCAATGTCGGTCTCAATCAGGGATTGGCGCTCCAGGTCTTCCTCGAAGCCAGCAACTTTGGCCGCGAGCCTACCCCGCTCTTCCATGAGCGCGCGGAGGGCAGCGACGGCGGCACGATCCAACTCGGCGTCGTCCGCCTGAGCATATCCAGCGAGGATCTGAGCGCGGCCTTCCAGCCGCTCCACCAGCCCGAGCAGTTCGGTGTTATCGGTCATGGGGTGGCTCCTCGCGATTAGCCAGTTCGAGCAGAACATCGGCGTGGCACGGCTGATCGAGCGGGCACCAGCACGCGAGGTTCTTGCCGCGAAGTTCCTTGATGCGTTCGGCGAACTTCTGCTGCCCAGCAAGCCACCTGAAAGCGTGCACTGCCTCGGCAGCGTTGAGCGGCTGTACCCAGAACTTGTAGTTCGGGTCGCGATCGTTCACGAAGAATTTGAGCTCGCCGATAACGAACGGATTTCCGAACTTTCCCGGCCGGGCCACGCTCACCGTGTTTTCCGGCATCTTCCAACCGCTCTTGCGGCTGAGCTGCACGCGATATGGCCCCTCCCTCATTGCTCATTGACCTTGCGGGCGAGGTGGGCGCGGAGAGCGGCGCAGACCACGAAGCGGGGGAGAGCCTTCAGGAAGGCGTTTCCATCCGTGCTCGCGAACGGGCACCGAACCATTGCCTCAATAAGCACTTGATAAGGATCGTCTCCTGACAGCGTCATCGCCGCGTCGAGCGAGACGGTGTAGCGCGGAGCGATGCAGAAACCGCGAACGCCGGGCTTCCAAAAGCGTCCAGCGACATCGACTTTGCCACCGCAAAGCAAAGCGGCAATCTCCGCATCCAGCTCGCGATCCGGCCCCGTCGCCTTCTCGCAAAGCTCCGCTACCGCCTCAATTTCGGGCATCAGGATTCTCCTTGGGGGTGCCATTTTGAAGCGGCTTCGAGGAACAGCGATACGCCCTCACCATAGCCCAAGGCGGAGAGCGTCTGGTTTGACAGGGTATCCAGGGCTCGATGCGCCTCGTGCCCGCTCATCGTTTCCACGATATGCGTCACTGCGGCGGCGAACTCCGCCGGGCTGATGGCCTTCGAGGCGGTCAGCATACGCCCGCCTCCCGCGCCAACGATCGCCGAGAAGTTCGTCCATGGGACTGTCGTAGCGATGGCCGTTTTGTCCGAGAGAACTGGCGTCGGCTCGTTGGAAACGGGCGTTCGCCAGCGACGGCGATTCCCCTGAGCATGTGGGTTTGCGGCCAGACGCAGCCTAGCTCCGCCTCGATCTCTTCCACCCGACGCCAATAGGCATCACAGCCGACCGGCTCCTGCTTCGGGTCGCCGATCCAGCCCATCGCGACCAATGGGTATTTCTCAAGCAGCCGTCCAAAGCGTGCGATCGGACCGTCCATATGATAGACCGGGACACCCTTCTCCAACCGGAACGGCCAGTCGAGAAGCTGTCCGTCATTGAGCTGGGACGGAGCGCCAGGAATGTCCGGCATGATCGCGACCGTTTCGGGTTCGTCGATCCACGGCTCCAGCCATTCGTAATATGGCCGGTTGTCGAGGTTCGCCTCGCTCCATTCCTTGCCGGCCTTGAGTGCTGCCATCCATTCCGAAAAGCGGCCATTGTCGGCCATCCTCTTGGCCGCGATCTGGCGTACAAGCTTCAACTGATCGGGACGGTAGAAGCTGACCATCAGATTCCGGCCGGCGCATACATCGAGCAACGCGGCGTTCGGCGTGATCGGCGTGACGTGGAAGATATCCGCCATCACTCGCCCCTCAGAGCGGGAGCGGGGGAGAGGCATCCGGGACAGACGGCGCGATTGCCGGGCCCGATTTTCCACCCTTGCGCACGAGCGGCCGATAACGCCGAAGAGCGATCGCCACCTTGCGGATTATCGTTCCCATGGCTCCAGCAAAGGAAGCGCAGAACGTCGCCTGGGGCATGACCCGACTTCCGCACATCGCAGTGCACTTCGACGTACAGGCTCATTCCCGCCCTCCCTTGATCTTGGAGAGGAGTTTATCGCCGCGCTGTAGCGCTTTGGTGCAAAGGTGAGCTCTGTGGTAGCCGTCTCGCGGCCGAACAAAGTTGAGTTGTCTCGTTAGTTCTTTAACAACCCCAATCACCTCCCCGATGATATCGGGGTGGGGCTGGGATGCGAGGCTTGGAGTTCCGATAGGGAGACGCCACGCCTTCTCAAGCTCGCGCAAGAGCGGAACAGCATCGCAGGTGCAGTCAGCGTCTCCGTTGCCGCCGATCGCCTTGCACTCGCTGTCGTGGTGCACGACTTCATAAAGGCGAGCCATGAGATGGCGCCCCTGAAGCGATCTGCACCCGGTCTCGACACATTCCGGGTCTAGCCATTTGTGGTCGAAAATCTTCGCGCAGAGATTGCCTCCCACCTCCCCGCCGCGTTGATCCGGCTCGGGGGTGAGACGAACAGCAGCGGCAGACAATAGAGCACGAGCATGTCCGCCGATGCCGTGCGGCGTGAGAGCGCCTGCATCGCTCAAGGCAATAAGCGCTTCAATTGATCTGATCAGGTGCGCGTCATCGCCCCGGAAATCATCAACGAGTTCCATGCGGTTTCTCCAGCGAAACTTCGGTGTAGAGCCCCTTGTCGCGCTTCCAGACCCATTCGAGCCATATCAGCGTCTTGTCGGGGCCATTGCTTAGGAAGATGGGGAACAGGGCAAACCGTCGCCGCCAGCCGTCATCGTTTGAATGGCGGATCATTCCACCCCTCCCGCCGCATCGGTGGTCGGGGCGAGCGCGGCCAGTTGACTAAACTGTCTCCGGCTAAGCGTGATTTGCGACGTATCCCCGTCTTCACCTTCCGGGTCGCGCTGCTGAATATAGACGTTGCCGCCCATTGTGACGGTCAACCCGACGAAACCGCCTTCCTCGTCCGCAATCGTGAACTGTCCAGTCTGCTCCCCCTTCTCGCTCGCCGTTTCGGGCGAGGAGAGGGCGCGGATGGAAGCTGGGCGCTTCCGCCACGATGACCAAACAGCGTTCCAATCGCCATGATGCGCAGTGCTGCACCCGCATTCGCGGCAGCGGATCACGTAAGGGTGAGCCTTATCGTCAGTCTTTATGAAATCCGGATCGGCCGCGCCGCAATGTGCGCAACTATCGTCCACCGCCCGATCTGCGGCGGGCTGGAGGGCGGCGAGGATGGCGCGGAGGTCACCTCGAAACGTGCTCCAGCGATGCGGATAGGCGGCGTATATTTTTTCGACGGTTAAGCCGGATGCTACATCCGCCACCCGCTCCCGTTCATTCATCGTCCTGGTCCTTTTTGGCGAGGGCGGCGGCGATCGTGAAACATGTTGCGGCTTGGTGGGCCATTTCCCAGGCCATGAATGGGAAATCCCTAACTGCCCCAGCCGCCAGTAACTCGCCACGGCGCCGCCATGCCGAAGGGGAATTCGCTTCGTGAGCGGTTCCGCGAATCTCTTCCATCGGGCGCGGATCGAGCCTGCTGCCGCTCATGCCTCTTCTCCGGTTTCTGGAGGGGGTGGGAGCGGGCGCCATTCGTATCGGACGCCGGTGTTCAGATCATCGGCAGCGATCGAGAATGGCACAGTGATGGGGGCCGGTGTAGCGCGCCCGTTTTCGTAATCCGGCTCTATGTCGCCAACGTGAAGCCAAGCACCCAAGTCGATGCAAACAAATTCCCTGTCGCGAAGAGCATACCGAACACTCCTGAGCATCGCCCACGACCCAAAGGACGGATGCTCGCTGTTCCGAGCGATGAAGACACTGCCATCCTTCGGCGCTTCCTCGATCGGCCTCCACCCATCGAGGGAGGCGATGCGGGTGGCTTCGATCCGGTGGCGGGCGAAGGCTTGGACGAGACTGTCGCTGTCCTCGTAGCCCGCTCGAACCTCCTTAACACCAGCCGCAAACGCGATAGCTGGGCCTTGTCGTTCCCAGTAAAGCGCTGCCGCTTCCCGATCGGCCTGCTCTACCGGCGCGGGGTTAGGTGGGGTGGTCATTGCGGCACCTCTTGAGCCCGCAACACGATCATGGTGCTGTCGTCCGAATCTTGCTGGCGGACCCATCCGCCCCGGCACGGATAGAAGCTCCCGCGCTTGATGCTCAGGGCCCGCGAGCCATCGTGGAGCTTGCCGAGAATACCCTTCTCGGTATCGCCTTCCGGCGTCAGGATGATCTGCTCAAGACCGTCCTCGATGTAGAGGGCGATCTTCATCCCCGCCCCCTGATCGCCAGCACCGTCTCATCCTGCGCCTCGGCAATGCGGGTGCGGTCTTCCTCGGGCAGGTCGCCGATCTGGTCCGAATGCATGCGCATCAGGAGCGTCACCGCCTTCTCGCTCTGGCACTCGCGGATCTTGGCGATCAGCTCGTCGGGGTCGAGGTTGTTGGTTTCGCCTCGGTCGGAGAGGGTGGGGCCTTCGCCGAAAGGATCGTCATCAGTTTGCGCAGCAATCGCGGCATCGACTTCCGCCGCCAACTCGGGGCGCTTGTCGGCCAGCCACGTGCGTTGCTTCTGCACAGCGGGATCGGCGCTGACATCCTCGCCCGCCCTGATGCGCTCGATCAGGTCGCGAACGCCATCCGCCACTTTGTCGGTGCTCTGGCCCGGGTTGGTCGGCCCGCTCCGGAGTGGTAGTATCTCGTAGGGCTTTGTCGCCGCCCGGCTGGTTCGCATGAACTCGACAATGCGCTCCTTCAGTCCGGTCATGTGGGATACGCGTATCCCGCCTTCTTCCTTGCCGGCCCAAGTGACGCTCGGGTCATAGAACAGCGTCATGGCCTCGCCGATGTACTTGCTCGCGTCGGCGCCCCAGACACGCACCATCAGACGCCGGACTCCTTTGCAGGGTCGGAATGCCTTCTTGTCGCCCTCGATCATCACGGAGACGGGTTGGTCGTCGCCGGCCTTGATCCGCACCTCTTTGATGACGATGGTGCGTGGTGCACCGATCAAATCGGCCGCATTGATCTGGTCCGATTTGGCGATGATCGTGCTGCTCATGTCGTTCATATTAATGCTCCTGAAAGTCGGGCGAATTCACCAAAGTGCTCGGATGCGGCGCGCTCGTAGGCTGCTGCCGCATCCCGCTCCTCCTTGAACAATCCCAGGAATATGGCCGTCTTGTTTACTCGGATAGATGCCACCCATCGGCGCTTCCGTTTATTCCAACACACCCCTTTGTAGTTCGATGCGGCGTTTTTATTAGGCTGCCGGTTACGCGCGTTCTGCACGCGGGTTGCGGTACGAAGGTTAGCCCGCGTGTTGTTCAATCCGTTTCCGTCGATATGGTCGGTGTGGAGCCCCGCAGGTGTTTCATTGACCATACGATGCATGCCAACACTGCTGTAACCTCCATCCCGCCTAACATTAGTGGATGCGTAAACCGTGTTTTGTCCCTTCGCGATATGCCACCTAAGCGCAGAAATACGCTCGTAGTCTTCATCGTCTACTTGGGCGAAATATCCCCCATGGACTGGCACAAGTTTCATATGTACATATCCTGCTGTACGCGACGTTCAGTTCGGATAATTTTTGAGAACTCTGATAATGATGCTTCGTAGGCAGATTTCTTCTCTGCCAGCCTTTGCTCAAACTGCGCCGCTGCCGCTTCAATCGCAGATTGGGCTGTAGGGTCAGGCTCAACCCGTTTCACAAAAAGCGGGAGTCCTCCTGAGTAGGACACAAAGTCGATGTATTTCCGGCCGGAAACCAGCAAGCCAGTCTGAAGCTGTATCGTGTATTCCGCCGGCACATCGTTCTCAGCGATGGTCTGGATCTGGAACTTTCCGCCGCGAGACTTGCACTCGATCAGGCCATCATCGCCAACGAGACCGTCAGGCGAATAGCCAATCGTGAAGCCCCACTTATCGTTTGTGACGAAGCCAGTTTCGACCACGGGCGCATAATGCTCGGCGTAGGCGGCGCGGGCGTAGAACTCGTCCTCCCTGCCGCGAACCATCGCGTCCGAAACGTATTGCGGCTCAATGAAGCCGGTTAGGCGCTGGAACAGCAATTCCCACACGTGCGCGCGCGTCTTGTCGTTGTCGGCGATCTTCAGCGTCGGCGTGAGGATCTTGCACATTTCGGAGGCGCACAAGAGGCCGCATCTGGCAGCTAACCATTCGTCGCTGCCCTGGATGAGCTTGTCATGATAAACGACGCCCATCACCCCCGCTCCCCGAGCATGCCCGCCGTGCCGGACAGAGGCTCGCTGGAGTGGACGCACGGGTCGGGGGGTGGGGGTGTGCGGTAGAGAATGGAGTGGCCGTCCGGCAGATACTGGCGGAACGCGGCGACGGCCTCGTCGAGATTGGGGTGTCGTTCCGACATGCCGCCCTCGTGGGAGCGCTGGAAGAACGACAGCTCGAAATACCCCACCGCCTTGGCGCGGATTTCGCAGCGAATACGTGCTTCGTGGCAAAGGAAGACCAGACTGGTGAGCGGGTAGAAGTCGAACGTAGCCATTCGGCCATCGCGCCAAGGCACAAACATGCCGCTGCGCCGATTACCTGTGCCCCAATCGATCTTGTCCCAGTTGATCGGTGCGTTGTAGATTCCGCCGCCGACCATGCCGAGGATGTCCATGACTTTCGCCTGGAACTCGGTCAGCTTCTCTGGAGCCGGCTTGTAGCTCTTGCGATTGCGGTTGATCTGGTTCGCGGCGGCATTGTTATCGGCCGCCCAACCAGCATGATCCATGTGCTGGTAGCCCATGCTATTTCGCTCCCACGGCCATCAGGCCGATCAAAAAGATTGCGATAAGGACGATGGTCACGGTCGCTCGAACCAGCCCCCGCCAATTAATCAGCGGACGCGGGTCGCCGGCAAACCCGCTCCCACGAGGTTCAACGCTCGTGTCCACGATGAGCTTGGCGTGCCAGTGGCCTAGATCATGCCAGGGGATCATTGTCCGCGCTCCAGTTCTCTGCCGCGCTTGATGCCGAGTAAGACATTCTCGATCAGAGATGCCTCCTCAGTCAGGAGTGCCTTCTCAAGACTAAACTCTGGATCATGCTCGGCCGCGTCGCCAAATACAGAAACCGCGACTATCTTCCGCGCTTCAACAAGATCCGGATCAACCGGCTCGGGGAGAAGGGCGACGATGGCGCGCAATTCCCTACGCAGGCGCAGTTCGTCATCGGTCGATGACTTCCCCACGAAGGGATGATGCGTGTGTCCGTCGTCCGTGAGCCGGTCGCATTCGTGGATGAACGCCACCATTTTAAGCACCACCGCCGGGGAAATCTCGGGGGTCATGCTGCTTGCTCCTCAAACCAAGCCTCGATCTCGGCGATCAGGTCTTCACGGGTGCTGGCGTGCAGTTGGGTGCCGCTACTGACCCAGCCGTCCTCTTCGCCTTCCCATGATGCGTCGTAGTCAGGGCTCGTCGCGGACCAGTCGAAGCACCGCATAGGGATCGGGGGATAGTCGAAGCTGATCGACCAGCCGCGATAGGTGTCGGGGATGCTCACGCCACACACTCCTTCGTCATGCTGGAAAGCCGTCCCCGCCCAATCTCCGCCATCCGCTCCCACAGCCGCGCGTCGTCCATGTCGCCACGGTTCAGCGCGTCACGGTGCAGGCGGGTCGAGGTCGCGATGTCGCGGGCTAAATCCACAGCCCCGCGAACGATGCGGGCTTGGGGCGCGCTCCCATCGTTAAGCGCGGTGGTGAGGGTGCTCATGCGGCGATCCCGCAAATGACGGACCCCAACCCGGTGGCCAGAAATCCAAAGAGCGATCCGACGGGGCGTTGGCCATTCGCGACTTCCCTGACGAAGTTGCTGAACCAAATGCCTGCCGTGAAGGCATTGAAGGCGCAGAGAGCAATCACTTTCCCGTCCCTTCTCTATCTTCAGCGGAGGTCGCGATGTCGCGGGCTATGTCGGAGGGGGTGCGGTTCATGATGCCGCTCCGGTGGCGCGGGCGATGGCGGCTTTCACTGCATCGCGATCAAGCCAGACGATGAGCCCCAGCTTTTCCGTTCCTTGGTCGGCATGAATATTCATTTCCGTGCCAAAGGTGATCGAGGTGCCGCGCTTGTGATGATAGTCGAGAGATTTGGCGCACTGGTCCAAATTCTGGAATTGCACCTTCTCGTCACCGCACGCGACGATCAGTTGGCTCAAAGAAATCGCCATCACCCCCTCCCTTCGCTATCTTCGGTACAGCGGGCGGCGGCGCTGGCTCCATTGGAGAAACCAGCGGGAAGGCCCTCACGCTCAGGGATGACGACCAAGTCATCAAAGGCGCCGAACACCCGATCCCAACCGCAACCTTCGAGCCTGCCGTAATGGCGCTCAATGTAACGCAGGCCAGCTACGGCATCGGCGTATGCGTCACGAAGGCGTTGCGCCCGCCCTTCCGGCTCTAAACCGGGATGCTGCCAGCTCACGCCGCCAACCTCCCCAGCCCGCGCAATTCCTGCGCCGTTGCGGGGTCGATTAGCTCGCCATCGAACGAGGCGGCGCGGCTCGGCGCGAGATAGCGGTCAGCCAGCTCGTCGCCGGTCCAGCCTTCCTCCTGCGCCAGTTCTTCCGCGATGGCGTAGACCCCGCGCTCTAGATCGGCGTGCGCGTAGGACCACGTGAACTCGCGGTGCATCTCGGCGAGAAGGCGCATCTGGTCGCGGGCCGGGAGGGCTCGGAACTGTGCTAGAATGGTGGGGGCGCTCACAGACCGGCTGCCACTTCGCGGGCCATGCCAATCGACGGGCAAACCCGGATCAGCTTCTGACCGCTGTAGACATAGAACTCGTCGTCGACCGCGTAGATCGTGACCCTGTCCGATTTATAGACCTCGGTGATCGCCATCGTCTCGCTCCCAATCTCACCTCCTTCCGGCTGGGCGGGAGGAGGGGTGTGGCATCCATCTGCGCTACTTCCTTTGCGTGGTCAAGCCTTCTTTTTTGCGTTGCTCATTTTTTTTTTGT
>Ga0247762_1000120_pt1 | contig 33332 bp, 30 predicted proteins | sample UWRJL081202R4_FD_181016 | JGI IMG/M metagenome (GOLD analysis project Ga0247762, IMG submission 181016) | Plant litter microbial communities from Arlington Agricultural Research Station in Wisconsin, United States - UWRJ-L081-202R-4 | ecosystem: Environmental > Terrestrial > Plant litter >...
CGAACACGGCAACCACGCAATTCGTTTCCATCTTGTCATTTTCGGGCGTCGAGGTCCCGTGCGCGTTGATGTGGTCGATGTCTTCCGGTTTCATGCCGGAATCTGCGAGCGCACTATGCATGCAGGCGATCACCGGCTTGCCGTCCGGACTCGATCGCGTGCGGTGGAAGCTGTCCGCGACTTCGCCGCAACCCGCAACCACGCCGAGAATTTTCGCGCCGCGCGAAGTTGCGTGTTCCATGCTTTCGAGCACAAGCGCGCCTGCGCCTTCGGCCATCACGAAACCGTCGCGATTCTTCGAGAAGGGCTTCGATGCCTGTTCCGGCGGATCGTTCTGCGTGGACAAGGCCGAGAGGAGCGAGAAGCGGATCAGCGCTTCCGCATGAACCGAGCCGTCGGTCGCGATGGCGAGTGCCGCGTCACATTCGCCGCGGCGGATCGCTTCGAGACCGAGCTGGATTGCCGTGCCGCCCGACGCGCACGCAGTCGAGAGCGAAATCGGCATGCCCTTGGTGCCGAAAGCATCCGCGATGTGATCTGCAACCGAGCCATAGAGAAAAAGCTCGTGCCAATCCGGATGTTTGCCGAGCGCGGACATCTGCAGCGCGACTTCGGGCGTGTAGGGCTTGTCGGGATCGGCTTCGGCGGCAAGCGCGCGGCGCTGCGGCCATTCCATTTCCACGGGTGCGACGGCGCAATAAAGCGGGCCAGGGAAATTACCCTTCGATCCAATGCCGGATTGCGCGACCGCTTCTTCAGCGGCGAGCGTGCCCAGACGCTCCGAAAGTTCAGGCGCACTGACCGGCTTGTCGAACAGAAAATCGACGGTGCCCGCGATCGTGGTTCTGAGCCCGTCGAGCGGAAAGCGGTTGATGCGATGAATGCCGGAAACGCCGGAAGACAGCTTCTTCCAGTTTTCTTCCTTGCCCTGGCCGAGCGAACTCACGATGCCCATGCCGGTGACGACGACGATAGGGCGGCCCGCCGAATCTTTGAATCCGTTGTTCGCCATGACTGCCTCGCTAGATCGCTTCGACGATGCCGACGCCTTCGCCGCGCCAGTGGCCGACGGTAGCGACGATGACCGACTTTATGCCATCCGCGCCCGCAGTTTCGAGCGGCACATTCGGCATGGCTGCCGCGAGTTTTCCGTTTGCAACGGCAAGCGCGGCAAATGCAATGCCGAAGGGAAACATGGACTCGAAAGTCTGCCCGATGCGGCTCACGACCGCGCGCACGGGAAGGCCCGTGGCCTTGAGCGCTTCCGCTTCTTCACCTGTTACGGGCTCGACACCGGTTGCACTTGTATAGATCGCACCGGCATTCTTCGTATGCTTCTTTGCGTCTTCGATCAGCGCGGCGATGGAATTGCGGACGCCGCCCGCGTCACGCTTGCCGCGCGCGGACTGCACATGCGTGATCTTCGCAATTGGTTTGGCGCCTCGCGCTTCCGCGTGTTTGCGCGATTCCAGAACGAGGAAGCAGCTTCCCGTGCCGGTTGCCATGCCGGGTTTACGGCCCGGCGCAAACACCGGCTTGTATTCGTCGCGATAATGCATCTTCGCGAATTCCCACAGGCCGAGCATGTCGGGACGCGCCGCGTTGTATGCGCCGCCGACGAGCGCGAGTTCGCTCTGGCCGGCACGAATACGCGCATGCGCGGTCTGGATCGCCTGCACGCCGGAGCTTTCTTCGCCCATGAAGGTACGCGATGAACCGACGACGCCGTGCACGATCGAAATGTTGCCTGCGAGCAGATTGGAAAGCTGCGCGAGGAAAAGGGTCGGGCGCAATTCGCTTTGCAGCCGTTCGTTGAGCTTCGCCTCCGGATTGTTCGCGCGGCGCAATTCGTCGGCAACGGAGGCATCGACATTGATGTCGCGCTCGCCGCCTGCAGCGGCGACGATCATGTCCATCCGCTTGAGCAGTTCCTGATTTCCGGCGACGCCAGCATGGGTGAGCGCAAGACCGGCAGTGTAGGTGCCGATGCGTTGCCACAGCTCCATCTGGCGCTGGTCGCCCTTTTTCGGAATTTGCTTGTCGAAGTCGACCGGGCCGAGCGGGTGAAACAGGAATGTCGGATAGGTTTTGAAATCGGTGACGGGTACGTCGCCGGAGTTTAGCCGTGTCTGATGCGTCTCGATGCCTTCGCCGAGCGACGAAAGCAGACCGATGCCCGTGATCCAGGTTTCGCGGCTGGTATCCATATGTTTACGCCGCCAAATTCAGGCCGACTTCACGCGCGCGCTTGCGCATGACGTCGGAAAATTCCGGGGAGGGGAACGGCATGATGCGGAGCGTGATCGACGCGTCTGCGACAGGAGTGCCGTCTTCTTTTTTAACTTTGCACTTCGTCACGCCGTAGCCGGAGCCTTCGTGTTCCACGATGGCTTCAGCGAGCAGCGGCGTCGATGGCTGCACGAAAGTCCGCATCTTCGCGTCCTTGACGGAAGCGAGGAACGCCATCTTCTCGAAGTTGAGTTTGGAAAGCAGAAGCCATCCGGAAGCCTGCGCCATGAACTCGACGAAGAGTACGCCGGGTACGAGCGGGTAGCCGGGGAAATGTCCTTCGAACACGGGACTCGCTTCAGGAACATTGCCACGCACGAGGATACGGCCGGAGGCGAGATCCAGCTCTTCGACCTTATCGACGAGCTCGAAATATTCGAGCCGCATGGGCGGCCTTATGCGCCCTTAGCGGCGACGAGTCCGTCGATGCGCTCGGCGAGGTTCTTCAGAACGAAATACTGCTCGGTCGTGGCCTTGCCGTCGTTGACTTCGGCAGTCCACTGCTCGAGCGGCAGCTTGATCCCGAACGCCTTGTCGATCGCGAATGCGATATCGAGGAAGTCGAGACTGTCGATGCCGAGATCGTCGATCGCGTGGCTTTCCGGCGTGATCTGCTCACGCGGGATGTCGCAGGTTTCGGCAATGATGTTGGCGACCGTATCGAAGGTCGAGGACATGAGAATTGTCTCCGCTCGGTGCCGGACAGGCTGAGGAATGGAAAAGGGCAGCCGCCAATGGCTTGGGGGTGCCCTTACTGGTTGGGGTTCGTATAGCGGACGATATGGGGGCTTTCAATGCCGGGAAAAGCCCTCCGGGCAGTCTCAAATCCATTGATTCAACGGGTTTTTATCGCCCCGGCATCCGCTTCCCGTTGCGGCATCAAGGGCGTCGCGGGACTATAGCTGCTCGGCTATGGCTGGCGCGCGAGGTCCGGAGATCGACCCCTCATGTGCCCCCGAACCGGAGTTATGAACATGCGCTTCCGCACGCTGCTGCTTTCCCTGCCCCTCATTCTGTCGGCTGCCTTCGCGTCCGCGCAGGACATCACCAAGGGCGATCTTGTGATCTCGGCACCCTGGTCGCGCGCGACGCCGGGCGGCGCGCAGGTCGCAGGCGGCTATCTCGCGATCACGAACAAGGGCCTTTCGGCCGAGCGTCTGATTTCCTTCACGACCGATCTCGCCGATCAGCCCGAAATCCACGAGATGACCAACGAAGGCGGGGTCATGAAGATGCGCCCGCTCGCGAAAGGTCTTGTGATACCGGCCGGTGCGACCGTGAAACTCGAGCCCGGCAGTTACCATCTGATGCTCCTGAAATTAAAGAAGCCGCTCACCGCCGGCCAGCGCTTCAAAGCGACGCTCGTTTTCGAGAAAGCGGGTCCGGTGGAAGTTGAGTTTGAGGTGCGGGCGATGGGCGAGGGAACGCAAAAAGGTCAGGGGCACCACAACCACTAAAAAACGCCTCGAATTCCGGAGAACTTGCGAGACGGATGCTTCGGACTTTCACATAATGTGAAACCGACAGGGCCGGGCGGCGGGACAACCGCCTCCCGGCCCTTCCTCTGGCGGTTCGCGCGAAGGCGGCATGTTAGATCAGATAAACAACGCCAATCTTCTCATTCTAGTCGGCGCAGCGCTCGCCGTGCTCGGCGTATTCTCGAGTCTCGTCGCCTCACGGATCGGCGCCCCGCTGTTGCTCATCTTCCTCGTGGTCGGCCTTCTTGCCGGCGAGGAAGGCCCGATCGGGATCAAGTTCGACGATTTCTATTCCACCTATGTGGTCGGCTCTGCAGCCCTTGCCATTGTCCTGTTCGACGGCGGATTGCGCACGCGCTTTGCCGCGTTTCGCGGCGCCGTCTATCCGGCCATTTCACTCGCGACCGTCGGCGTCATCATCACGGCGGTTCTCGTCGGCGTGCTCGCTTCCTACCTGCTGAACCTGCGCTGGATCGAAGGTCTGCTCATAGGCTCCATCGTCGCTTCGACCGACGCTGCCGCCGTGTTCTTCCTGCTGCGCGCGGGCGGTCAGCAATTGAAACGCCGGGTAGGCGCCACGCTCGAAATGGAATCCGGCACGAACGATCCGGTTGCCGTGTTCATGACGATCCTGCTTGCGCAGATGATCATCGCGAGCGCGCAGACCACGACAGGCGCCGTCGTCTTCTCCGTGCTTCGGGAAGCGACGCTCGGTTTCATCATCGGTATCGGCGGCGGTCTTACGATCTCGCTTGCGTTGAACCGGATCTCATTGCCTTCCGGCATGCATCCGCTGCTTGTCGTCGCAAGTGCGCTCTTCATCTATGCGCTGACCGTGGTGGTCGGCGGTGCCGGTTTTCTTGCGGTTTATCTGGCCGGCATCGTACTCGGCAATCGTCCGGTTCGCGCTTTCGCGTCCATCACCACGTTCCACGATACGCTGACCTGGCTCTGCCAGATCGCGATGTTCATCATGCTCGGGCTTCTGGTGACGCCATCGAAGCTTTATCCTGCGATGTGGGCTTCGCTTACGATTGCGTTCTTCCTGATCGTATTCGCGCGTCCCGTTGCCGTGTGGCTGTGCCTCACGCCATTCAAATTCCAGACTTCCGAAAAAGCGTTCATGTCCTGGGTTGGACTGCGCGGTGCGGTTTCGATTTTCCTCGCCGCGATTCCGACGCTGATGAAAGTCCCGAACGCCGACACATATTTCACGATCGCATTCGTCGTCGTCGTGGTTTCGCTGATCGTGCAGGGCTGGTCGCTCACATATGTGGGCCGCCGTCTCGGTGTCGCGCTCGACGATCCGGCGCCTTCGGTGAAGCGCATCGAAATCGACTTGCCCGGCCAGCTCGACGAAGAACTCGTCGGTTATCCGATTGTCGAAGGCAGTCCTGTCGTCGGCCACGGCACCTGGCCCGCGTGGGCGAAGCCGGTTCTCATCATACGCAATGAGTCCATTCTTTCCCCTGCCGAAGCAGGTGCGCTGCGCGTCGGCGACTACGGTTATTTCCTCGCGCCGCCACAACGGGTCGAACGTCTCGATCGTCTGTTCGCACCGAACGAGGGCTATATCGACGAAGAAACATCTGCGGCATTTCCGTTCAAAGGCGACGTCCGCATGGGCGCAGTCGCCGACATGTACGATCTGAATGTGGAGCCCGCCGAGCGGGACATGACGATCTCCGAATTGTTCGACCTGAGATTCGAAGACAATCCGCGCGCGGGCAACCGCATCGATTTCGGTCATGCGCGGCTCGTGGTTCGCGAACTCGCCGACGACAAGGTTTCCGAGGCGCGGCTCGATTTCGTGCAGGAACCAAAAGGCGGCTTTGCACCTATACGTTCGACTTCGATGCGCCGGCTGCTAGGCTATCCGAAGCGGCTCGCGCGAAAGGTAGTGCGCAAACCGAACAACGAATGAACAAAAACAGGAGGACGAAACTATGAAAAGCTATGCCAGCGCTCACTGGGAAGGTTCGCCGAAAGACGGCACCGGCAAACTCAGCACGAAGTCGGGTGTTCTGAAGGACTCGCCCTATAGCGCGAAGGCCCGCTTCGAAGGCGGCACCTCGCAGACGACTCCGGAAGAGATGATCGCCGCCGCGCATGCCGGCTGCTTCACCATGGCGCTCGGCTTCGGCTTGATGCGCGCTGACATCAACCAGAAGTCGATCGATACCGAAGCGGAAGTGGAAGTCATTCTCGGCGAGAAGGGCGCAAACATCACCGGGATCAAACTCAAGACTTCGGTTGTGGCGCCGGGAGCGGATGCAGCCAAGATCAAGGAAGCAGCCGAAGGCGCGAAAGCGAACTGCCCGATTTCGAAGGCGCTTGCGGGCGTGCCTTCAATCACGCTCGAAATCGAGACCAAAGTCTGAATTTGTCGTTCGTCCGCGTCGCCGCGTAACATCCCTCGATGCATCCCGTATTCGCAAATTTGCCGACCACGGTTTTCGAGGTGATGTCGCGGCTCGCGCGCGAGCACAACGCGATCAATCTCGGTCAGGGTTTTCCGGACGATCCCGGTCCTGAGGATGTCCGCCGGAAAGCGGCGGAAGCGGTCGTCTCGGGCTGGAACCAGTATCCGCCGATGATGGGCCTGCCGGAATTGCGCGCGGCCATCGCAAAGCACTACGCGCATTGGCAGGGTGTTTCGCTCGATCCGGAATCCGAAATCATGGTCACGTCGGGCGCGACCGAAGCGCTCACCGGCGCGATCCTGACAATGATCGAACCCGGCGACGAAGTCGTTCTGTTTCAGCCGCTCTATGATTCCTACCTGCCGATGGTGAGGCGGGCAGGCGGTATCCCGAAACTCGTGCGTCTGGAGCCGCCGCACTGGCGTATTACAGAAGACGCGTTGAAACGGGTCTTCACGAAGAAGACGAAAGCCGTTCTCTTCAACAATCCGCACAATCCCGCGGGCATCGTCTATTCGATGGACGACCTGAAACTGCTCGCGCGCTTCTGCATCGAATACGATGCTGTCGCGATCTGTGACGAGGTCTGGGAGCACGTCGTCTTCGATGGCCGGAAGCACGTCTCGATGCTCTCCGTGCCGGGTATGCGCGAGCGCACGGTGAAGATCGGCTCCGCCGGAAAGATTTTCTGTCTCACTGGATGGAAGGTCGGGTTTGTCTGCGCGACACCCGCGTTGATGCGTGGACTGTCGAAGGCGCATCAGTTCATCACGTTTACGACGCCGCCGAACCTGCAGGCGGCGGTGGCTTACGGACTCGGCAAGGCCGACGACTATTTTCTGGATATGCGCTCGACGCTTGCACGTTCACGCGACCGGTTTTCCGGTGGTTTGAAGAAACTCGGCTTCGATCCGCTCGAAAGCCAGGGCACCTATTTCATCAACGTCGATCTCGCAGCCCTCGGAATCAACGAACGCGACAGCGATTTCTGTCAGCGGCTCGTCACCGAAAACAAGGTAGCGGCCATCCCGGTATCTGCCTTCTACTCAGAAGACCCGGTTACCAGCGTGGTCCGCTTCTGCTTCGCAAAACACGACGCGACCCTCGACGGAGCGATTGAGCGGATGGCCGGTCTGAGCCGCTAGTTGCCGCTTGAATACAATCCGCAAATTCTGCCTAAGTTTTATACAGGCTTTGTGACGACGCATAAGAATTAATCAGAGGCGAATAAACAGCCGGAAAAAGCGGCGGATTCCCTCATGTCTCCGGCTGGCATGTGCGTTGCAACACTCCTGCTCGGCGTAAGCGTCCGCCAATGTTCGCGCGCCTTCGATCCAATCCGGCTCGAACCTCATGGGGAGCTTTCATGTTCAATACCTTCAAAAAGCTAGGGTTGGCGGCCGGAGCCGCTGCGCTGGCTGTTTCGATTACGGCCGCGCCCGCGGCCGCGCAGGAGACCATCAAGGTCGGCATCCTGCATTCGCTCTCGGGCACCATGGCGATCAGCGAAACCACGCTGAAAGACGTGATGCTCATGCTCATCGAAGAGCAGAACAAGAAGGGCGGCGTCCTCGGCAAGAAGCTCGAAGCCGTCGTCGTCGATCCTGCGTCGAACTGGCCGCTGTTTGCCGAAAAAGCGCGCGAGCTGATCAACGCGAATAAGGTTTCGGTCGTATTCGGCTGCTGGACCTCGGTGTCGCGCAAGTCCGTGCTGCCGGTGTTCAAGGAACTGAACTCGATCCTGTTCTATCCGGTGCAGTACGAAGGCGAAGAGTCCGAGAAGAACGTGTTCTACACGGGCGCTGCGCCGAACCAGCAGGCGATCCCTGCGGTCGACTATCTCGCCAAGGAATACAAGATCGAGCGCTGGGTGCTTGCGGGCACCGACTACGTCTATCCGCGCACGACGAACAAGATCCTCGAAGCCTATCTGAAGTCGAAGGGCGTCAAGGACGAAGACATCATGATCAACTACACGCCGTTCGGTCATTCCGATTGGCAGACGATCGTGGCGTCGATCAAGAAATTCGGCACCGGCGGCAAGAAGACGGCCGTCGTCTCCACGATCAACGGCGACGCGAACGTACCTTTCTATAAGGAGCTTTCGAACCAGGGCGTGTCCGCGAAGGACATTCCGGTCGTCGCGTTCTCGGTCGGTGAAGAAGAGCTCGCCGGCATCGACACCAAGAACCTCGTCGGCCATCTCGCCGCCTGGAACTACTTCCAGTCGATCGAGAATGCGGACAACAAGGAATTCATCGCGAAGTGGAAGACCTTCACGAAGAATCCGAAGCGCGTCACCAACGATCCGATGGAAGCGCATGTTGTCGGCTTCGCCATGTGGGTGAAGGCGGTCGAGAAGGCCGGATCGTTCGAGGCCACGAAGGTCATCGACGCTCTTCCGGGCATCAAGGCGAAGAACCTGACGGGTGGCGAGTCTGAAATGCTCGCTAACCATCACATCACGAAGCCTGTGTTCATCGGCGAAATCCGCGCCGACGGCCAATTCGACGTGGTGTGGAAGACCGACGGTCTCGTGCCGGGCGCAGCCTGGTCGCCGTATCTCGAAGGTTCGAAGGACCTCGTTGCTGATTGGGTGAAGCTCAAGTGCGGCAACTACAACACCAAGACCAACAAGTGCGGTTCGTAATTCGCGCTTGATCTGAGACAAACCGGGCGGAGCGTCTGCTCCGCCCGGACTTCTCCAAAAACAAAGGCCGGGGCAATGAAATTCACACGGGCGAAATCTCGCAAGCTCGCGGCTGTCTCCGCCATTTTCTTTGCACTCGTCTGTGCGCCGCTCGCTTATGCCGGCCCGTTCGAAGATGCACTGCCGAAATTAGCCGCCGACTCTTTTTCCGATACCGCCGACGCGATCACCGCAATTGCGGCGAGCGGCCATGCTGACGCCGAGCCCGTCGTATCGGGCATCGGGCAGGGCAATGTACTGTTCGATCCGGCAACGAAGTCGGTTTATCTACGCGATGCCGCAGGCAAAGTAAAAAATCTCGCGACAGGCGCGGTCGAAGCCAAGGCGCCTTCCGGATTGCGTCCCGTCCGCCAGAACAATCGTATCCGCACGATGGTGGATACCGCACTCGGCACGTTACGTATTGTCTCGCCGGATCCTAACAAGCGCCTGGATGCCGCGAACGCTGTCTTCAAATCGCGTGACGTGTCGGCAATGAAATTGATTGACGCCACGCTCGCGAAGGAAACCGACGCGCGCGTGAAGAAGGCGCTGAACGAAGCGCGCGCGGCAATTCTGATTTCTCAGCCGAATACATCCGAGAAGGAACGCATCGCCGCCATTCTGTTGATCGGCGCGAAAGGCGATCAGGACGCGCTTGCCTTGTTGCGCTCGGTTCCTGCTGACACCTCACCGGATGTGAAAGCCGCGACCGCATCTGCAATTGCGACGGTCGAGCGTTCGCTCGCTTTCTGGGAAGTAGGACAGAACGTCTGGTACGGACTGTCGCTGGGCTCGGTGCTGCTGCTTGCCGCCATCGGCCTTGCCATCACCTTCGGCGTGATGGGCGTCATCAACATGGCGCATGGCGAGATGGTGATGATCGGCGCTTACGTCACCTTCGTCGTGCAGGAAGTGATCCGCCAGAACTATCCCGGTCTGTTCGATTATTCGCTCGCGATTGCGCTGCCGCTTGCATTCCTGATCGCTGGTTTCATCGGCGTATTGATCGAGCGCGGCATCATCCGCTTCCTCTATGGCCGCCCGCTCGAAACGCTGCTCGCGACCTGGGGGCTGTCGCTGATTTTGCAGCAGGCGGTACGCACAGCCTTCGGCCCGACCAATCGCGAAGTCGGGGCGCCGAGTTGGATGTCGGGTGCATTCGAAGTCGGGGGTCTTGCGATCACCTACAATCGCCTCTGGATCATCGTGTTCTCGATGTCCGTCTTCGTGGCGCTTCTCTTCGTGCTTCGCTACACGCGCTTCGGACTTGAAATGCGTGCGGTGACGCAGAACCGCCGCATGGCATCCTCCATGGGCATCAAGACGAGCTATGTCGATGCGCTGACCTTCGGCCTCGGCTCGGGCATCGCAGGCATCGCCGGCGTCGCGCTCTCGCAGATCGACAACGTCTCGCCGAACCTCGGACAGGGCTACATCATCGACAGCTTCCTCGTCGTCGTGTTCGGCGGCGTCGGCAATCTGTTCGGCACGCTGATCGCAGCACTTTCGCTCGGCATTGCGAACAAGTTCCTGGAGCCGTTCGCGGGCGCGGTGCTCGGCAAGATCATCATTCTCGTGCTCATCATCATCTTTATTCAGAAGAAGCCGCGCGGATTGTTCGCGCTCAAAGGCCGGGCGGTGGAAGCGTGAAGCAGGAACCGTTCTTTCTCCGGCTCTTGGACGGGCGCGGCAAAATCTTCGTCGCGATCATCCTTGCGATGGCGATTATCGTGCCGGCGCTCAATCTGCTTCTTCCGCCGTCCAATCCGTTCCATGTGCCGACCTACATCATGGCGCTGGTCGGCAAATATCTCTGCTATGCGCTCTTGGCGCTCTCGGTGGATCTGGTCTGGGGCTATGCCGGCATTCTCTCGCTAGGCCACGGCGCGTTCTTCGCGCTCGGTGGCTACGCGATGGGCATGTATCTGATGCGCCAGATCGGAACGCGCGGCGTTTACGCACATCCCGTGCTGCCGGATTTCATGGTGTTCCTGAACTACAAGGAATTGCCCTGGTTCTGGTACGGCTTCGACTGGTTCATCTTCGCCGCGGCGATGGTAATCCTCGTTCCTGCGACGCTCGCTTTTATCTTTGGCTGGTTCGCGTTCCGAAGCCGCGTCACCGGCGTTTATCTGTCGATCATCACACAGGCGATGACGTTCGCGCTTTTGCTCGCCTTTTTCCGCAATAATTTCGGCTTCGGCGGCAACAACGGCCTCACCGATTTCAAAGACATCCTCGGCTTCAACGTACAGGCGCAGGGCACGCGCGCGACGTTATTCTTCCTGTCCGCGATCTTCTTGATCCTCGGCTATCTGCTGTGCCGCTGGATGGTGACGTCGAAATTCGGAAAAGTATTGATCGCGGTGCGCGATCAGGAATCGCGCGCGCGTTTCATCGGCTATCGTGTCGAGAATTATAAACTCGTTGCTTTCGTCGTTTCCGCCTGTCTCGCGGGTATTGCCGGCGCGCTTTACGTGCCGCAGGTCGGCATCATCAATCCGAGCGAATTCTCGCCGGCAAACTCCATCGAAATCATCATCTGGGTCGCAGTCGGTGGACGCGGCACGCTGGTCGGCGCGGCGCTCGGCGCCTTCGTCGTGAACTACGCGAAAACGCTCTTTACGGGCGGCTTGATCGCGCCGTTCTGGCTGTTCGGAGTTGCTGTGCTCTTGCTCGGAGCATTCCTCGTGTGGAAGTCGCGCATACCTGCGCTCATTGGAATCGCGAGTGGCGCGGTACTCGCATTCGTCGCGTCGTTTATCCCTGGCCCACTAGGCGATTATGGTCCGTTGATCGTGGCTGCGGTCGCGTTCGCAGCCTTGATTCTATCGACCCGCGTGGAAGCGGCCGGCGCGGGCGTCGGTGCGCTGCTCGTGCTCTTCTTCTCGACACCCTTTTTCGGGGTCTCGCTCGCGCTCTACTGGCTGTTTGCGCTTGGCGCGCTCTTCGTCTTCGTCACGCTCCTGATGCCGAAAGGTATTCTCGGCACCATTGACGATTTTGGGAACAAGCTCTTCCCGCGCAAAAAATCCAAGGACGGCGCAATGAACGGCGCTGCCGCGCAACCGAGCCCGGCGGAGTAAGCCATGAAAATTACCTCCGCTCTTCTTTATCTCGACGGCGTCTCGGTCACCTTCGACGGCTTCCGCGCCATCAACAACCTCGCGCTCACCATCGAGCCGGGCGAAATGCGCGCGATCATCGGGCCGAACGGCGCCGGCAAGACTACGATGATGGACATCATCACCGGCAAGACGCGGCCTGATACAGGCGACGTATTGTTCGAGCAGGGCAGTGTAGATCTCACCACGATGGACGAGGCGAGCATTGCAACGCTCGGCATCGGCCGGAAATTCCAGAAGCCGACCGTTTTCGAGCATCACACGGTTTACGACAATCTGGTGCTCGCGCTCGCGGGCCCGCGCGGGCCGGCCTCGAATCTGTTCTGGAAGGAAAGCGAACGCGAGTCGAAGCGGATCGACGAATTGCTCGGCATCACGCGCCTCGGCGATCACAAAAACCGCCTCGCGGGCGGGCTTTCGCACGGCCAGAAACAGTGGCTGGAAATCGGCATGCTGCTCGCGCAGGAGCCCAAGTTGCTCCTGGTAGACGAACCCGCGGCCGGCATGACTGACGCGGAAACCCATCAGACTGCAGAACTGTTGAAAGAGATCAACAAAGAACGCTCGGTCGTCGTGGTCGAACACGACATGGTCTTCGTACGCGAACTCGGCGTACGCGTGACTTGTCTGCACGAAGGTTCGGTGCTGGCTGAGGGTTCGCTCGATCAGGTCGCCGCCGACGATCGCGTTATCGAAGTTTATTTGGGGCGCTGACGATGTTGGAAGTAAACGGCATCGATCTCTATTACGGCGCGGCGCAGGCGCTGCGCGGCGTCTCGCTGAAAGTCGAGCCGGGCAAGGTCGCTTGCGTGCTCGGCCGTAACGGTGTCGGCAAGACCTCGCTGCTGCGTGCGATCGTCGGTCAGCAGCCGATCAGAAACGGCAATATCGTTTTCGAAGGCAAGAACATCACCGGCATGGGTCCGGCTGACCGCGCGCGCATGGGCATCGCCTTTGTCCCGCAGGGCCGAGAAATTTTCCCGCTGCTCACGGTCGAGGAAAATCTCGAGACGGGCTTTGCGCCGCTGAAGCGCTCCGAGCGCTCGATCCCGGATGACGTCTATTCGCTCTTTCCGGTCCTGAAGACCATGACCCGCCGCCGTGGCGGTGATTTGTCCGGCGGCCAGCAGCAGCAACTCGCAATCGGGCGCGCGCTCGTCATGCGACCGAAGCTCATCGTATTCGACGAGCCGACCGAAGGCATTCAACCCTCGATCATCAAGGACATCGGCAACGCCATCAAATATCTGCGCGACCGCGGCGACATCGCGATCCTGCTCGTGGAGCAATACTTTGACTTTGCCGCCGAACTTGCGGACACTTTCGCAGTCATGGAGCGCGGCCAATTCATCCTTTCCGGCGATCGCGCGATGATGCAGTCGACCGATGTCCGTCAACGTCTCTCCCTCTGAGGTAGCTGTACCCGCCACGCTACCGGCGTCGATCCGCGCAAGCGGCGCGCTGAAGCTTGTCGTGACGCATACGGATTCCGGAAGCGCTGCCGAAGACATCGCCGAAAGCGGACCGTTGCGTGTGCGCTTCCCGCGTATCCGCGAAGACCGGCTGGAAGCGATCCTGATCAACACCGCAGGCGGCATCGTCGGCGGCGACAAACTCGAATTCCAGGTCGAAACGCGCGAAGACGCCTCTCTTGCGATCACAAGCCAAGCCGCCGAGAAAATCTATCGCTCGAACGGGCTGACCTCGCGCATTTCCGTTTCGCTGAAAGCCGAGCGCGGCTCGGAGCTGTTCTGGCTGCCGCAGGAAACGATTTTGTTCGACCGCGCGCGGGTCGAGCGCGAAATTGAAGCAGAAGTTTCATCCGAAGGTTCGCTTGCGATCTGCGAGGCAATCGTCTTCGGCCGCGATGCCATGGGGGAGAAAGTGACGCGCGGCCTGTTGCGCGACCGCTGGCGCATTCGCCGCGACGGCAAACTGATCTTCGCGGATGCACTCGCGCTCGATGGCGATATGAAGGTGACGCTCAATCGCGTTGCTGCGATGAACGGCATGATTGCAATGGCAACGATGGTCTGCGTATCGAATGATGCGATGAGCAGGCTTGATGCCGTGCGCGAAGCGCTGACAGGCGAGGGGATCGAAACCGGTGCGAGCGCTTTCGACGGCATGCTGATCGTGCGCATCCTCGCTGAAGATTCGATTGCGCTCCGCGCTTCCGTTCTTTCCGCGCTGGAAGCGGCGGGTACGCCGCCGCCGCGCGCATATACTTTATAATTCGAGGCAAGCATGAACCTGACGCCAAGAGAAAAAGACAAGCTGCTGATTGCCATGGCCGCTGAAGTTGCGCGCAAGCGCCTGAAGCGCGGGGTGAAGCTCAATCATCCGGAAGCGATCGCGTTGATCACCGACTATGTGGTCGAAGGCGCACGCGACGGCAGGACGGTCGCGCAGCTGATGCGCGACGGCGCGAAAGTTATCAAAGCAAGTCAGGTAATGGATGGCGTCGCCGAAATGATCCACGACGTACAGGTGGAAGCGACCTTTCCGGACGGCACCAAGCTCGTCACCGTGCACAATCCGATCCGCGGCGCGGCGGCGAAGAAGAAAGACAAGAAGAAGCAAAAGCCGATCCCGGGTGAGATCATCACCGCGAAAGGCGACATCGAACTGAATGAAGGCCGCGCGACTTTGAAACTGAAAGTCGCGAACACTGGCGACCGGCCGATTCAGGTCGGCTCGCATTATCATTTCTTCGAGACCAACCCGGCGCTCAAATTCGATCGCGACAAGGCGCGGGGCATGCGTCTCGCGATTGCTTCCGGTACTGCCGTCCGCTTCGAGCCGGGGCAGAGCCGCGAAGTCACGCTCGTTGCGATGGCCGGCAAACGCGAGGTCTATGGCTTCCGTCAGGACGTGATGGGCAAGCTGTGATTAACCTTTCGTTAACCATAAACGGCGAGGCTCCTTACTTTCTCCTTACGGGAAGAAGGAAGCCGAACCATGCCGCACAAACTGAATTATCGCGCGCGCGCGACGCTCACGAGCAAGGGCCAGGTTACGCTGCCGGTCGTCTTGCGCCGTCTCTGGGATTTGGACGCCGGAGACGAAATCGATTTCACGCTGCAGGACGACGGCCGCGTCGTGCTGCGCAAGCATATGAAGCTGCAACCGCTAACCAGCGAAAGCTGATCATGAGAGCCGCACCATGAGTAAAATGTCCCGCGCCGCTTATGCGGATATGTTCGGACCCACGACCGGCGACAAGGTGCGGCTCGCAGATACCGAACTCTTCATCGAAATCGAGAAGGACTTCACCACCTACGGCGAGGAGGTGAAGTTCGGCGGCGGCAAAGTCATTCGTGACGGTATGGGCCAAAGCCAAGTGACGCGCGCGCAAGGCGCGGTCGATACCGTCATCACCAATGCCGTGATCCTCGATCACTGGGGCATCGTCAAAGCCGACATCGGAATTAAAGACGGCAAGATCGTCGCGATCGGCAAAGCGGGTAATCCGGACATTCAGCCGAACGTCGACATCATCATCGGCCCCGGCACCGAAGCGATTACGGGCGAGGGCAAGATCATCACCGCAGGCGGTTTTGACAGCCACATTCATTTCATCTGCCCGCAGCAGATCGACGACGCATTGATGTCGGGCGTGACCACGCTTCTCGGCGGCGGCACCGGCCCGGCGCACGGCACGTTAGCCACGACCTGTACGCCGGGGCCCTGGCACATCGGCCGCATGATTCAGGCGATGGACGAAGTGCCAATCAACATCGGAATTTCCGGCAAAGGCAATGCTTCGCTTCCCGGCGCGCTTGAGGAAATGGTGCTCGGCGGCGCCTGCGCGCTGAAGCTGCACGAAGACTGGGGCACGACGCCGGCGGCAATCGATTGCTGTTTGACGGTCGCGGACCAGCTCGACGTGCAGGTGATGCTGCACTCGGACACGCTGAACGAATCCGGCTTCGTCGAAGACACGATCGAAGCATTCAAGGGCCGCACCATTCACGCCTTCCACACCGAAGGTGCGGGCGGCGGCCATGCACCGGACATTATGAAGGTCGCGGGCCTGCCGAACGTGCTGCCGTCATCGACCAACCCGACGCGGCCGTTCACTGTGAATACGCTGGACGAGCATCTCGACATGCTCATGGTCTGCCATCATCTCGATCCGGGCATTGCGGAAGATCTGGCCTTCGCCGAAAGCCGCATCCGCCGAGAGACGATTGCAGCCGAAGACATCCTGCATGATATCGGCGCGCTTTCGATGATGTCGTCGGACAGCCAGGCCATGGGCCGCATCGGCGAGGTCGCGACGCGCACCTGGCAGACCGCCGACAAGATGAAGAAGCAGCGGGGCTCGTTGAAAGGCGAGAAGGGCAACGACAACATTCGCGCGAAACGCTACATCGCGAAATACACGATCAATCCAGCGATTGCGCATGGCGTCTCGAAGCACATTGGTTCGGTAGAGAAGGGCAAACTTGCCGATCTCGTGATCTGGTCGCCGGCTTTCTTCGGCACCAAGCCGGACATGATCCTCAAAGGCGGCTCGATCGTCGCGGCACAAATGGGCGATCCGAACGCGTCGATCCCCACGCCGCAGCCGGTGCATTTCCGTCCGATGTGGGGCGCGATGGGCAAATCGCGCACGGCGTCCTCGGTGGTTTTCACGTCGAAAGCGGCGGTCGAAAACGGCCTTCGGCAAAAGCTCGGCGTCGAGAAGGAACTCGTCGCGGTCGAGAACACGCGCGGCGGCATCTCGAAAAAAAGCATGATCCATAACGACGCGACGCCGAATATCGAGATCGATACCGAGACCTATGAGGTGCGCGCCGACGGCGAACTATTGGTCTGCGAGCCCGCGAAGGTCTTGCCGATGGCGCAGCGCTATTTCCTCTTTTGAGGTATAAGCGCGAGCAACAGTAACGAGTAGGGTCATGATCCGCGCCACTGAAATTCTGCCGTCCGGGCACTGGAATCGCGCGAGCGAAGCCGACACGATTGAATTGCCGCATGACGGCCGTCACCGCCGCCGCATCGCCATGCGCGGCTCGAAAGACACTGTGTTTCTGCTCGATCTTTCGGATGCTGCCATGCTGCAGGACGGCGACGGATTGAAACTCGAAGATGGCCGTATCGTGCGCGTGATCTCGGCTTCCGAACCGATTGCAGAAATCACCGCGAGCGATCCACATCATCTTTCCCGCATCGCCTGGCATCTCGGCAATCGCCATGTTCCCGCGCAGATCCTCGCCGACCGCATCCGCATCGGGCGCGATCATGTGCTGGAAGAATTGATGGTGAAGCTGGGCGCGAAAGTCGCGCGCATCGAAGCGCCGTTTGATCCCGAAGGCGGCGCCTACGCAGAAGAAACCGCGCATGCGCATGGCCACGATCATCACGATCATGCGCACCATGATCATGAGCACGACGAGAATTGCGGCTGCGGCCACGATCATTCTCATGATCACGGGCACGGCCATCACCACGATCATGGCCACAAGCGCTAAGTCAAAATCCGAGCAGGCGAGCGCGCTGCCGCTGCTTGCGTGGCTTTCGCCCGCATTCCCCGTCGGCTCCTTCGCCTACAGCCACGGTATAGAATGGGCGTTCGAGTCCGGCGGCGTCGTGGATGCGAAATCGGCAGGAGCGTGGATTGCCGATCTCATCGAATGCGGCGGGCCATGGTCGGATGCGGTGCTGCTTGCCTGCGCGCATCGGGCGGCGAGTGCAAAAGAATATGACGCCTTGCGCGAAGTTGCGGAGTTCGCCGCGGCCTTCGCGCCGTCCAGAGAACGCAAGCTGGAAACCATGGCGCAGGGCGAAGCCTTTATGAATACCGTAAGTGCTGCGTGGTCCAACAAGGCGTTTGAGAAGATTATCGGCGCGATTGAAAAAGATGTCGCCTATCCGGTCGCGGTCGGCGCGACTTCGGCGGCGCACGAAATTCCGCTGCGTGTCACGCTGGAATCCTATCTGCTTGCCGTCGTTTCCAATTTCGTTTCCGCCGCCGTGCGTCTGATCCCGCTCGGCCAAACCGACGGTACGAAGATCGTCGCGAAACTTACGCCGATCGTTCGCGAGATCGCCGCGCGTGCGGAGAAATCTTCATTGGAAGATGTCGGTGGCGCCGCGATCCGCTCCGACATCGCGAGCATGAAACACGAAACACAATATACGAGGCTGTTTCGTTCATGAACTTTGCGCAGTTCCTCTCCATCATGATGTTCACGCTGCTCGCGTCGATCGCAGCACTGCACATCGCATGGGGCTTCGGCATGGTGTGGCCGGCGAAGAACGAGAAGCAGCTCGTAAGCTGGGTCGTTGGTGCGAAGGGACTGCAGAAGATGCCTTCTCTATCGCAGTGTCTGCTTGTCGGTAGCGGAATTTTCGGTTTCGGCGTTGTCGCGCTTTTGGTTGGAAACGCAATCCAGACGCCGCCGCCGCCGAAGTTTGTAACGGCCTTGGGCGCTCTTACCGCTTTCGTGTTCGCGGGCAGAGGTATTGCCGGATACTTCCCGCAATGGCGCCGCCGCTTTCCGCAGCAGCCGTTTGCGACGTTCGATCAATATTCCTTCGCGCCGCTCTGTCTCGTGCTTGCAGCCGGCTACGCAGTTCTCGTGTTCTTCAGGATTACGCCATGAATAAAGAAAGAAGCGGCCCCCTTCGCGTAGGCATCGGCGGTCCGGTCGGCTCCGGCAAGACCATGTTGATGGAGCAACTCTGCCGCACCTTCCGCGATCGCTACGATCTCTGCGCGATCACGAATGACATTTACACGAAAGAGGACGCGGAAATTCTGACGCGTACCGGCGTGATCCCCGCCGAGCGCATCATGGGTGTCGAAACCGGTGGCTGTCCGCATACAGCGATCCGCGAGGACGCCTCCATCAATCTGCGCGCGATCTCGGAGATGCGCGGCAAGTTTCCGAAGCTCGATCTCGTGCTTGTGGAGTCGGGCGGCGACAATCTCGCCGCGACCTTCTCGCCGGAACTCGCGGACCTGACGATCTACGTGATCGACGTGTCGGCGGGCGAGAAAATCCCGCGCAAAGGCGGACCCGGCATCACCCGCTCCGATCTCCTCGTCATAAACAAGATCGACCTGGCGCCACTGGTGGGCGCTTCGCTCGAGGTCATGGACCGCGATTCCAAGCGCATGCGAGGCGACCGGCCGTTCGTCTTCGCGCAGCTGAAGGCAGGCAAGGGCGTCGATACCATCGCGGGATTTATCGAGGAGAAGGGCGGGCTTGCCGCCTAAGGCGAGTGCGTCTATTTTCCGCGCGCCGCTATACCGTTGATGTCACAGGACTTTTATGTGCGGCGCGAAAGTTCCGGACGGTAACTCTTACAGCAACTTAATCCCGCTAGACTGCCTTAAATGTTAGAAAAGAGCGCCCGGTTGGCTGACCGGTAGCGCTCGAAAACTGCCGGAACGCCAATGGCTAAGAAGCTTGAATTCAACCGCTCGACTTATGTTGCGCTGGCCGCCTGCGTGGCGCTCGTCGCCGCCGGCCTGTGGTGGACCTTCGGCGGTTCGGGCGTGACTTCTGCCCAGCAAAAGAAAAAGGGCCCGGCCGCGGTTTCGGTTCTGGCTGGCAAGGCGATGCGCAAGGACGTTCCTTATCGCGTGGATTCGCTCGGCACCGTGCAGCCGTTGATCACCGTTTCGATCCGCTCGCGCGTGGACAGCCAGGTCGTCAAAGTTCACTTCGAAGACGGCGCGAAGGTCAACGAAGGCGACGCTCTTTTTACGCTCGATAGCCGCGCGATCGACGCGCAGATCCAGCAGGCAGAAGCAACGCTTTCGCTCGCCAAGTCGCAGTTAGAGAAAGCCGAGCGCGACCGCGAGCGTATTGGCGGCCTCGCCGCGAAGGGCACGCTCTCGCAGGTTCAGGAAGCAGACGCCAAAACCAATGTTGAAGTCCTGAAAGCGACGGTCGCGCAGAACGAAGCCAATCTGCAAAACCTTCGCGTGCTTCGCACTTATTATGACGTGAAGGCGCCCGTTACCGGCCGTATCGGCGTTGCGAACGTACGTCAGGGCGCAATCGTCCGCTCCGCGGATGCAGGCACGCCGCTTGCCACCATCAATCAGATCGCGCCGATCTACGTCGCCTTCGGCATCCCGGAGCGTTTCATTCCGGAACTGCGCATCGCAGGCGAGAAGGCGACAGTTGAAGTTGCGTTCCAGAACGAACTTACGCTCGGCAATGGCAAAGTCGCGTTCATCGAAAACACCGTCGATCCGCAAACCGGCACCATTCTCGTGCGCGGAATTTTCGAGAACGCAGATGAAAAACTCTGGCCCGGAACGCTTGCCTCTGTACGCGTAACGCTCCGTACCGATCCCAATCTTGTGACCGTTCCGGCGGAAGCCGTGCAGAGCGGCCAGAAGGGTACCTACGTCTATGTCATCGAGAAGGACATTGCGAAGGTGAAGGCGGTGAAGGTGCTTCGCACCGCCGACGGTGAGGCCGTGCTGTCGGAAGGACTTAATGGCGACGAGACAGTCGTGACCGACGGCCAGCTTTCGCTTCGTGATGGCAGCCGTGTTCAAGTGAAGACGCGGCAAGCAGGTTCATAACGATGAACTTCTTCGAGCTGTGCATCCGCCGGCCGGTGCTGACGACACTTCTGATGGTGTCGATCATCATGGCGGGCGTGTTCGGCTATCGCCTGCTGCCGGTGTCCGCGCTGCCGCGTGTCGATTTCCCGACCATCGACATTACAGCCAACTTACCCGGCGCCAACCCGGAAATCATGGCTGCAACGGTTGCGACGCCGATTGAGCGTCAGCTTGCGACGATTGCCGGCATTTCCTCGATGACTTCGTCGAGCACCACCGGCTCGACCCGCATCACGATTCAGTTCGATCTCAATCGCGACATCGATGCGGCGGCGCTCGACGTGCAGTCCGCGCTTTCGGTCGCGCAGCGCAATTTGCCCATCGAAATGACGGTGCCGCCAAGCTTCCGCAAGGTGAATCCCGCCGACGCACCGGTGCTATTCTTGACGCTGCTTTCCGACACGCTGCCGCTTTCGATGGTCAATGAATATGCGGAGACTGTAATCGGTCAGCAGATTTCGCAGATCATCGGCGTCGCACAGGTCAGCGTTTTCGGCGGCCAGAAATATGCGCTGCGTATTCGCATCAATCCGGAAGCGATTGCCGCGCGCGGCATTGCGCTGTCCGAAGTGAATGCCGCAATCGCTGCGGCAACATCCAATACGCCGCTCGGCGTCATCGCAGGCCCCAAGCAGAACCTTACGATCGATATGGGTTCGCAACAGGCGGACGCGAAAAAATACCAGGATCTGATCGTAGCCTGGCGCAACGGCGCGCCGATCAAGCTGACCGATATTGCCATCGTCGAAAACGGCGTCGAAAACGAACGCATCGCCGGCTGGTACAACGACACGCGCTCGATCAATCTTGCAATCTACCGGCAACCCGACGCGAACACGATCGATGTCGTGGACGCCGTAAAGAAACGCCTGCCGGAATTCCGCGCCTCCGTTCCCGGCGCAATCAGCATCGAAGTGCTGATGGATCGTTCGATCTCAATCCGCAACTCGGTGAGCGCGGTGCAGCGCACGCTGATGGAAGCGGTCGTGCTCGTCGTGCTCGTGATCTTCCTGTTCCTGCGAAGCGGACGCGCGACCTTGATTCCGGCGCTGGCGCTGCCGCTATCCATCGTCGGCACATTTGCCGCGATGTATGTGCTCGGCTTCTCGATCAACAACATGACGCTGCTCGCGCTCGTACTCTGCGTCGGCTTCGTGGTCGACGACGCGATCGTCGTGCTCGAAAACATATACCGATATATCGAAAATGGGATGCCGCCGTTCAAGGCGGCAATCGTCGGCGCGCGCGAAATCGGCTTCACCATTCTTTCGATGACCGTTTCGCTAGTCTGTGTATTCATCCCCGTCTTGTTCATGGGCGGTGTTGTCGGACGCATCTTCCGCGAATTCGCCGTCACGATTTCGGTCGCGATTCTCGTCTCGGGCTTCGTTTCGCTCACGCTGACGCCCATGCTTTGCGCGCGCGTGCTGAAGCCGGTCGATCACAGCAAAAAACCCGGCCGCTTTATGCGGTATTCCGAGGCCGTGTTCGAAGGCGCGCTCAACGGCTACCGCCGTTCGCTCGATTTCGTGCTGAAGCATCGCCCCGCGACGTTGATGGTGACCTTCGCTACGCTGTTCATCGTTATCGGTCTCTATGCCTGGGTGCCGAAGGGGTTCTTCCCGATCGAAGATACCGGCTTCATCCAGAGCACGATCGAAGCGGCAACCGATACGTCCTTTGAAGATATGGCGGTGCGACAGCAGGAAGTCGCTGCGATCGTCCGCAAAGATAAAGACGTTTCCTACGTCGTCTCTACCGCAGGTGCCACCGGCATCAGCCGCACCACGAATACCGGACGTCTGTTCGTTTCCTTGAAGCCTCGCCACGAGCGAACGCAGAGCGCGAACGAGATCATTCAGCGCTTGCGCCGTACCGTGCAGGAGGTTCCCGGCGTCAACGTGTTCTTCCAGCCGGTGCAGAACATTTCGGTCGGCGGCACGGTGGCGCGTGCGCTTTATCAGTACACGCTGCAAAGTTCGGATACCGAGACGCTCTATAATCTTGCGCCGCAACTCCAGGAAAAGATCGCACAGATACCGATCTTGCGCGACGTGAACTCCGATCTGCAGATCACGAACCCGCAGATCACGATCGACATCGATCGCGATAAGGCCCGTGCGCTCGGGATCGGCGACGACCAGATTCGCAGCGTGCTCTATAGCCAATACGGTTCGCGTCAGGTTGCGACGCTCTATACGGCGAACAACCAGTTTCAGGTGATTGTCGAGGCGCAGCGCCGCTTCCAGCGTGACGAAACCGATCTTTCGCGCACCTATCTGCGTGCTTCGACCGGCCAGCTCGTGCCGCTCGAAGCGATTGCAAGCATGCGCCGCACAGTCGGCCCGCTGCAGATTTCGCATCAGCAGCAGCAGCCTGCCGTGACGATCTCTTTCAACCTCGCGCCGGGCGTGTCGCTCTCCGAGGCGGTCGAAGCGATCCAGCAGGTCGAGCGCGATGCAAACTTGCCGGCAAGCGTCTCCACCGGCTTCCAGGGCACAGCGCAGGCGTTCCGTGACTCGCTTTCGAGCCAGCCGCTTCTAATCCTCACTGCGATCCTCGTGATCTACATCGTGCTCGGCATTCTCTACGAGAGCTTCATCCATCCGTTGACGATTCTATCCGGCCTGCCTTCTGCGGGCATCGGCGCGCTGCTCACGCTCCTGCTGTTCGGCATGGACCTTTCGGTGATCGCGATCATCGGCATCGTGCTGCTCGTCGGCATCGTGAAGAAGAACGCGATCATGATGATCGACTTCGCGATCGAGCGAAGACGTCACGGCATGAGCGCGGAAGAGTCGATCCGCGAAGCGGCACTCCTGCGTTTCCGCCCGATCATGATGACGACGATGGCGGCGATTTTCGGCACGCTGCCGATTGCAATCGGCGCGGGCGAGGGCGCGGAGCTGCGCCAGCCGCTCGGTGTCGCGGTCGTCGGCGGCTTGCTCTTGTCGCAACTGCTGACACTCTACATCACGCCCGTGATCTACATGTATCTCGACAAGTACGATCAGAAGATCGCGAACGTCATCAACGAGAAAGAACCGGAAGTGCCGCAGGTGCCCCCGGCCAAGCGTGGCGGCAAGGAAAAGATCGTCGCCGCCGAATAATTACGCGGCGGCCGATTTCTTCGGTGCGAACAGGCGCTCCATCTCGCGGCGGAATTTCACCGTATCGTCTTCGGCAATGGCGACGTCCGCCCAGGTGACCGCAGCACCCGCTGCGACCGGCTTGTTCAGTTTCACTTTATGCGCAAGCCCGATCGGCAGCGCGTTTCGCGCAAGCGAGTCCTCCGCGCGCATGATCTTGCCATAGACCGTATAGCCGCCTTCGCCGTCCAGCATTTCACCTGCCGCGAGATTTCGTTTTGCAACTGCTGCAACATCAGAGCGGAAAGCATCGGCAGTACCCGTCGCTTCGCCGCGCAACACCGCGGCGGCAGCGGAAATTCCGAGTTCGAGACCGATCATGTGATAGGGGCGGTAGAGTGCGGAGTAGCGTCCCGACTTGTCCGTGATCATGCCGTATTCGGCAAAGCAGCGGCGCGTATACTCAGCGCGCGCATCGTCCGAGCCCGCTTCGAACACGACATAGACGCCCCAGCGTAGATCGCGCTCGACCGGCGAGCCGTCACGATGCAGGCTCGATACGACTTCGACGATGCCGCTTTCTTCCAGCACGCCGCCTGCCGCGCGCGGGATCAAATGCTTCGGCAATTCGTCCGCGCCGCAAGGCGGGAAAGCGAGCCCATCGCGCGGCGCTTTCAATCCGGTCGCGTTCGAAATTGCAGCCATCTCGATCGCCGATTTCGTGCCGTCGAGAAACGAATTGAACATCTGCGAATTCATGCCGGCAGCGGCCGCCTGCTCGGCGGTCATGCCGTAATAATTCCAGACCGTGTCGGGCGTCGATTGCGGATACTCGGGCAGATACTTCGTGCCCTTGCCCGCGGAAACGACGCGGAAGCCGCAGGCCTCGGCCCAATCCACCATCTCGCAAACGAGGGCCGGTTGATCGCCGTACGCGAGCGCATAGACGACGCCCGCTTCCTCCGCGCGTTTTGCGAGCAGCGGCCCGGCGAGCACGTCGGCCTCTACGGTCACGTTCACGACATGGCGCTTCGCCTTGAACGCCGCGAGGCAATGGCGGATCGCGCCCGCAGGACTTCCGGTCACGTCGAGCACGACATCGAGACCGCCCGCGTTGATCAATTCCATCGCATCTTCGGTGATCGCAGTCTTGCCGCTCTTCAGCGCATCCGGAAAATCGCGCGCGATCTGCGTCTCGTCCCAACCGGTGCGCTTGAGTGCATCGCGCACGCGCGCGCCGGAAAGATCGGCGATCCCGAGCACGTGCAAACCCGGCGTCGTGCGCGCCTGCGCGAGAAACATCGAGCCGAATTTGCCGGCCCCGATCAATCCCGCGCGAACCGGGCGCCCTTCCGCTGCGCGGGCTTTCAGCATCCGGCCGAGATTCATGTCGGGAACTCCATCATTTAGCGCGCTCAATTCCGCAGCGTGGTCATAGCGCGGGCGGGGATAATCTGGCTACCGATCAGAGCCGCTGGCGCTCGCCGTCTCGCGGGTTTATAGCGAAGGAGAATAGTGAGGCGCGCGGCATCAGCCCGCGCTCCCTTGAGGAAACCGCCATGAACAAGCCGCTCGCCAAGGAAGCCACCAAGCCCGTGTCCGCCGTCTCGTCGAATTGGGAAGATCCGTTCGATCTCGAGAGCCAGCTCACGGACGACGAGCGCATGGTGCGCGACACCGCGCGTTCCTACGCGCAGGAAAAATTGCTGCCGCGCGTCACCGAGGCGTTCCTGCAGGAAAAATACGACCGCTCGGTCATGCACGAGATGGGTTCGCTAGGTCTGCTCGGCTCGACACTGCCGGAGAAATACGGCGGCGCGGGCCTGAACTATGTGAGCTACGGCGTTGCCGTGCGCGAAATCGAGCGCGTCGACTCCGGCTACCGTTCCGCGATGAGCGTGCAGTCCTCGCTCGTGATGTATCCGATCTATGCCTATGGCTCGGAAGAGCAGCGGATGAAATATCTGCCGAAGCTCGCGAGCGGCGAGATCGTCGGTGCTTTTGGTCTCACCGAACCTGATCACGGCTCCGATCCCGGCGGCATGCGCACGCGCGCGGAAAAAACCGCGAAGGGTTACAAGCTCACCGGCACAAAGCTCTGGATCACCAATGCGCCGGTCGCCGACGTGTTCGTCGTCTGGGCGAAGTCGGACGCAGACGGCGGGCGCATCCGCGGCTTTGTTCTTGAGCGCGGCATGAAGGGCCTTTCGACGCCGAAGATCGAGGGCAAGCTATCGCTCCGCGCATCCATCACCGGCGAAATCGTGATGGAAGGCGTCGAGGTCGGTGAAGATGCGTTGCTGCCGAACGTGTCCGGTCTTGCGGGTCCGTTCGGTTGTCTTACGCGTGCGCGTCTCGGCATTGCCTGGGGCGCGATGGGTGCGGCCGAAGCCTGCATGGCCGCCGCGCGCGACTACACGCTGAACCGGAAACAGTTCGGCCGTCCGTTGGCTGCGACCCAGCTCGTGCAGTTGAAACTCGCGAACATGCAGACCGAAATTGCACTCGGGCTTCAGGCCGCGCTTCGCGTCACGCGGTTGATGGATGAAGGCCGCTGTCCGCCGGAAGCCGTCTCAATCGTGAAGCGCAACAACTGCGGCAAGGCGCTCGATATCGCCCGCGTTGCGCGCGACATGCATGGCGGCAACGGCATCACCGCCGAATATCATGTCATGCGTCACGTGATGAATCTGGAAACGGTGAACACCTACGAAGGCACGCATGACGTTCATGCGCTGATCCTCGGGCGCGGCATCACCGGCATTCAAGCCTTCTCGCAGTAAAGTCCGCGTTCATGGCTGCACCGTTAGACGGCATCAAGGTGCTCGAGCTCGCGCGCGTACTTGCGGGACCGTGGGCCGGACAAATTCTTTCCGATCTCGGCGCGGACGTGATCAAGATCGAACGTCCAGGGCAGGGCGATGAGACGCGCACCTGGGGTCCGCCTTACGTCGAGGGTGCGAACGGCGAAAATCTTTCCGCCGCTTATTATCATGCGATCAATCGCGGCAAGCGTTCGGTACTCGCGGATTTCAAGAATCCCGATGACATCGCGATGGTCGTGGCACTCATCAAAGAGGCCGACGTTCTGATCGAAAACTACAAGACCGGCGATCTGAAAAACTACGGTCTCGATTACGAGAGCGTGCAGAAGATCAATCCGAAGATCATCTATTGCTCCGTCACCGGCTTCGGACAGGACGGGCCTTATTCGCATCGCCCCGGTTACGATCTCATCATTCAGGCGATGGGCGGCATCATGGACATCACCGGCGAGCCGGATCGCGAACCGATGCGCACCGGCGTCGCCTATGCGGACGTTTTTACCGGTTGCTATTCCGCGATCGGCATTCAGGCGGCCCTGATTGCCCGCGCGAAGACGGGCGAGGGCCAGCACATCGACATGAGCCTGATGGATGTACAGACGAGCGTGCTCGCGAACCAGGCGCTCAATTATCTCGTCTCGGGCAAGCCGCCGCGCCGCATGGGCAATGCACATCCGAATGTCGTGCCCTATCAGGCATTCGAAACGTCGGACGGCTACATGATTATTGCCGTCGGCAATGACGGGCAGTTCAAGAGTTTCTGCGACGTGCTTGGTCTGCCCGAAGTCCGCGACGACCCGCGCTATGCGAGCAACGGCAAGCGCAACGAAAATCGCGGCACGCTTATCCCGGCGCTCACGGAAAAAACGAAAAAGCGCACGCGCGCCGATCTGCTGGCCGCGCTCGAAAAGGGCGGCGTACCGGCGGGCCCGATCCGCTCGATCGACGAAGTCTTCGCCGATCCGCAGGTGATCGCGCGCAAGATGCGGATCGATCTGCCGGATGCGAGCGCAAAAGGCGGCTCGATCCCGGGGGTGCGGGCACCGATCACGATGGGTGGAACGCCGCTCCACTACGATAAGCCGTCGCCCCGTCACGGCGAAAATTCCGATGAAGTGCGGGCCGCGATCAAAGCCGGGAAGCCCGCGTTTCGCTCGACCCGCAGGGGCTAAAGTGGAATCGGAGCTTGAGGTGCACTTGAATCAAGGCATCGCCGCAAACGATTCAAAAGACTCGCGTTTTTGCGTTCCGCTGAATCGGCGTCTCAAGACCGCCTGAATCGAATGGTGAAGCGTAGCCGCAGCGGAAATTTGGTCCGTGGCGGGCTCAAATCTGCGGCAACACGGGCCCCGATTGCCCAAGGCTTACCCTTTGTTAAGCCTGCCTGCCGAGGATAAAATCCGACTTTCAGGACTGGTGGTTCCCTCTCGTGTCTCGTACCCGTTTTGTCGTTCCGGCCGCACTTGCGGGCCTTTTTTTTGCGGGCGCGGCGCCGGCGCTCGGCGCCAATGAAGTCGTCACCGGCGACAGTCTCGGCGTCGGCATCGCGATGGCATCGGGTTTCGAAAATCGTGCGGCGAATTCGGTGACCATCCGCGGCAATCGGGCGATCGATCAACTCCGCAGCATTCGTCCGGGCACCACCGTGTTCTTGAGCCTCGGCACCAATGACGCGGTGGGCTCGGTAAAGGGCATCGAGAAAAGTATCGACGCAGTCGTGAACACGGCGAATGCTTCGCGCTTGAAACTCGTCTGGATTGGTCCGCCTTGCGTGATCAAGCCGTGGGACAAGAACGCTGAAGAACTCGACGGTATTCTGCGCCAGCGTCTCGCGGGAACCAGCGTCACTTATGTAAGCATGCGGGATCCTTCGCTTTGCGCGCCGTCCGTGCGCGGCAAAGACGGCGTTCACTTTAATATGGAAGGCTACCGCAGCATGTGGTCGAGGGCGGCGGCCGCTTCCGGCTATCAGGTTGCGAGCGTCTCTCCCAACGCAGTCGAGAACCCGAAGAGCAAGAAGAAACAGCGCCGTGAAGAGACCGCGCAACTTCCTGCGCAGCCGCGGGAAGCACCGCGCGTCCGGACCACGGTAACATCCGCGTCATTTGTCCCGTTGCCCTTGCCCGAGACGCGGCCCTCGAATAATAAGCGCGGCAGCATTGCCGGCGAATACTTCTCTTTCGGATTCCGCTGGCCCGATACCGCTCGTTCCTCAGGTCACTACTTCCCCGCCGACTAGTTCATGCGCGTCTTCCAATCGAAACAGTTTCCGGTGCTCTTCGCCGCGGTGTTTGCGCTCGCGGTTGTCGCGCAGGCGCAGAATGCGCCGAAGCCTGATCCGATCCGCATTGCGTTCGTCGGCGACTCGATGGCCGACGGGCTGTGGCAGGGCGTGACGCGAACGATCGCCAAGAATTCCTGCCTCAAGGCGTTCATCGACACGCAACGCTTCGGCCAAAACGGCACCGGGCTTACGCGCCTCGACAAATTCAACTGGCCGCGCGAACTCGTCGCCATCGACAAGCGCTACAAAGCGCAGATCTACGTGGTTTCGGTCGGTCTGAACGATCGCAATCCGATCCACGATCCGGAAGGTAGCGACGCGCAGTATCGCTCCAAAGAATGGCCGGACGTCTATCGCGACAAGGTCGAGAAGATGATCAAGAGCGCGACCGGGATGAAAGCGAGTGTCGTGTGGCTCGGCATTCCGTCGCTACGCGATACGGCTTCCGACAAGGAAGCGAAGGAAAAGAACGAGCTTTATGCCGCCGCAATCAAGGCGCTGAACGATCCTTCGGTGCGCTATGTCGAGCCCTGGCGCATCAAACCGGAAGGCGACGATCCCTTTTCGACTTACGGTCCGGGCGAGGACGGCAAGCTGATTGCGCTCCGCACCGCCGACGGCTCGCATTTTACCCCTGCGGGCTATGATCTTCTGGGCGCTTACCTCTACCCCAAAATAGTCGAAAGTCTCCGGCAACGTGGCGTCGACGTCGACAAGCTTTGCCCCGCGAAAAGCGAAGCGAATCCCGATACTAAGTCCGGCGTGAAGTCGAACTGAACGAGGACGCTAGACCCTCGTTCTGGAACGGAACGGGTTAGATGACGCGCATCAAGCGCAGACGACCATGCCGCTTTCTGCTGATCGCTTTCGCCACCGCGTTCTGCGTGGGTGTCGTTGGCGCGCTTCTGACTGACACGCCGCAACTCCCCGAAGCACCACAGCCGCCGCGCACGCAGACGCAGGTCGAGTCCTATCATCCGAAGGGCGAGCCGGAACAGCCGCAGCCACCGCAAAACATGGCCGAGAGCGAGGCGATGCCGGAATCGACGCCGCCGGTGCCGACACTGCCGCCGCGTAATCTCGATCCCATCGAAACGCCGCGCAAAGCGCCGCCGCAGAAAAAGCGCGCTGCCGCGCCGAAGGGCATCACGATCCTGCAGATCGGAGACAGCCACACCGCAGCCGATTTCATGACCGGCGAACTGCGCCGGCTGTTGCAGGCAAAGTACGGCGACGGCGGCGCGGGTTATCTCGTTGCGGGCCGCCCGCATATGGGCGTGCGCTCGTCAGCATTTCGCGTCAGCGCCTCGCAAGGCTGGTCGTATGAAGCGCTCCAGCAGAGCGCTGAAAATTCCAAGTTCTGGCTCTCCGGCTTCAACGCAATCGCGAAGGAAGAAGGCGAGACGATCGGGTTCAAATCCGAAACGCCGTTCACCTTCGACCGGATCGAGATTCAGGCGCTGCGCCAGCCCAAAGGCGGCACCATCGAAATCCGCATCGACGGCGTGCTGCAGACCGAAGTATCGCTCGCAGGCGATGTACGCGAGCCGGTCGTCGTCCGAATGGTACCGGAGCGCGCGGCGATCGACCGTCTGCGCGAAATCACGATCACGACCAAAGGCGAGGGCGTCGTCAATCTCGCAAGCGTCGCGGTTTACAACCGCCAGGCGGGTCTTTCCTATAACAGCGTCGGCTTTCCGGGTGCGACCGTCGATATTCTCAACAAGTTCGACGACGTCATTTTCGAAAACGAGTTGCGGCGTCTGAGCCCGCAGATCGTGGTGCTCGCCTTCGGCACCAACGAAGGCTTCAACGAGAAGCTCGAGCTTGAGCGCTATCGCCAGAGCTACGAACGCGCGATTGCCAAGATTCGCCGGGCGCTTCCGAACGTCGCGATTGTGATGATGGCGCCGCCCGACGGCGCGCGCGGGCCGAAGAAAGAAGAAGGCGAGAACGAAAAGAACGCGAAGAAAGCGCCGCCCGCCAAAGCCGCGAAGGAAGACGGCCCCTGCGGCGAATGGAAGACGCCTGCCAACCTCAACAAAGTGCGCGAAATGCAGGAGCAGATTGCCAAGCGTCATAAGCTCGTCTACTGGAACTGGGCCTCGATCATGCCCGCCGAATGCGGTGCGGATCGCTGGGCAAACCTATCGCCGCCGCTGGTCGCGAAAGACCGCATTCACTTCACGATGGAAGGTTATCGACAGACCGCAGCGCAGTTCATGAAAGTGTTGCTGCCGGTGATCGAGCAAGTGCGCCAGTCCGACGATGTTGTTTCCAACCATTGAATTTGCGGCGTTCTTCGCGGTCGTTTTCGCGGTAACCTGGCTTCTCAACAATCATAACGATCCGAAGAAGTGGTTTCTGGTAGCGGCGAGCTACGTTTTCTATGCCGCCTGGAATCCGAATTATCTCTTCATTCTGTTCGGAAGTTCGCTCGGGAATTATCTGCTCGCCCGCTTGATAGGCGAACTGGAAGGCAGGCCGCGGAAGCTCGTCTTCTGGCTCGGCGTAGCCGGCAATCTCGCGCTGCTCGGCGTCTTCAAATACTACAACTTCTTCGTCGCCAATTTTGCGAACCTCGTTTCCAGCCTCGGTATGCAGCCGAATCTGCCGTTCCTCGAGGTCGCGCTGCCGGTCGCGATCTCCTTCATCACGTTTCATGCGCTGTCTTATCTGATCGACGTCTACAGAGGCGATCTGAAGCCAACGAAGTCGCTGGTCGATATCCTGCTTTACATCAGCTTCTTCCCGCATCTCGTGGCGGGGCCGATCGTGCGCGCGAAGGACTTTCTCTCGCAGACCGTGCATCGCTCGGAGCCGGAGAACGTCCGGCTCGCGTTCGCGGTCTTCCTGATCCTCGGCGGCCTGTTCAAGAAGGTGATCGTCGCGAACTATCTTTCCACCGATTACGTCGATGCCATCTTTCAAAATCCGACCGCCTATTCGAGCGCGGATCTGTGGTTTGCGATGTATGGCTATGCGCTGCAAATTTATTGCGACTTCTCGGCTTATACCGATATCGCAATCGGCGTCGCGTGCTTGCTCGGTTATCGCTTTCCGCAGAACTTCAATCAGCCTTATCGCGCGCTTTCGCTGCAGGATTTCTGGCGGCGCTGGCACATCACGCTATCAACCTGGCTGCGCGATTATCTTTATAAGCCGCTCGGCGGCAATCAATACGGCCTTGCGTGGACTTGTTACGCGCTGATGGTGACGATGCTGCTCGGCGGTTTGTGGCATGGCGCAAGCTGGAATTTCGTGATCTGGGGCGCGATGCACGGTGTGGCACTCGTGATCGAGCGGGTGCTTGGGCTCGCCGGTAAAGACGGCACGCGCCGCCTGCCGCCTGTGATCGCGTGGCTGATCACGTTCCACTTCGTATGCTTTGCCTGGATTTTCTTCCGCTCGCAAACTTTCGAGTCCGCACTCGACTATTTCCGGGTGATGTTCTCGTTCCAGAGTTTCGCGCTCACAATGACGCCGCTGGTCATGCTGATGTTTGTCTTCGGCGCGCTCACACAAATTATTCCGGACCGTACGCAGGAACGCGCCGAGGCCTGGTATGACCGCGCGTCGGTCATCTGGAAGATTGCGTTACCCGTCGTAGTGATCTGGCTGATTGCGGTCGCATCGCCAGATGGCGTGCCGCCCTTCATATACTTCCAGTTCTGATTACGGCTTCTTCGTTACCGACTGAAATGCGCTGCGCGCCTGCTCGTAGAGGAGGGGAATACGCGTCGCGTTCGCCGCAGTTTCGACCGCCTCGACGACGGGTGCGGTGATCGGTAGCATGAATTCGGGAAGATATTCGTGCGCCCAGCTCGACACGCTTCGCGGGATCGCGAGCCAGAGCAGCGCGAGCGTTGCGTAAAGCACGACGGCAGCGTTTCGGAGCGGTGAGGACATCATTTGTTAGACTGCTCCTCGTGCCATAATTCGCTCAGGACAAGAAAACTCGCCTGTACCTGCTCGACGAAATGAACGTTCATGGCGCGTCCCGGTGTTGATGCGGCATGTTGGCAGATACGTTCGATTTCCGCCATCCAGTAGTCCATCGCGAGATAACGGCGCGCGTTGGCTTTCGTCCGTGCTCTCATGCGTTGCAAATCGCCTCTCGGCAAGTCGAGAATCTTTCGCATCGCAGTCTTCAACGCCGCGACATTCCGGTCGAACTTCAAGCAGTCGACCTCGTTTATAAACCATTCGTTGGCGCCTGCTTCGTAAGTCATGAGCGGGATGCATCCGTTCACAGCCGCTTCGGAAACCACGAATCCGTACGCTTCCTCCATGTATGTCGGAAACAAGAGCGCATCATATTGGCGAAACGCCCGCACCATTTCGTTTTTCTCGACACGGCCTAGATATCTGACGATGCCGTCCAGCTTCCTGGCTGCGATTCCTCGCATGGTGCCATCGAGCTGGCTGCCGGTGCCGTAAAGATCGATTTCAAATCCGCTATGTCCCGCCTGAACAAGTTCCTGCGCTGCGTCCAGAACAAGATAAAATCCCTTTTCGGTTTCCAGCC
>Ga0247762_1000121_pt1 | contig 33305 bp, 30 predicted proteins | sample UWRJL081202R4_FD_181016 | JGI IMG/M metagenome (GOLD analysis project Ga0247762, IMG submission 181016) | Plant litter microbial communities from Arlington Agricultural Research Station in Wisconsin, United States - UWRJ-L081-202R-4 | ecosystem: Environmental > Terrestrial > Plant litter >...
GCTGACGCGGGCCGACGTCGAACAGCCGACACCTTATAATACGTACACGATCCCCGGCCTGCCGCCGGGGCCGATCGCCAATCCGGGCCGCGCATCGCTGGAGGCGGTCGCCAATCCGTCGCGCACGAGCGAGCTTTATTTTGTCGCCGACGGTTCCGGCGGTCACGTTTTTGCCGAGACCTACGATCAGCATCTGAAGAATGTCGCGCGCTGGCGCGATTTCCAGAAGCAGAACAATCCGCAGCAGCCGCAGCCGGTGGTCGCTCCGCAAACGCCGCCGGCAGCACCGCAGCAGAAGCAGGATACGCCGACCTTCCAGGGCGGCGACTTATCGAAGAAGAAAGAAGAGCCCAAGAAGGAAGAGCCGAAGAAAAAAGACGACAAGAAAGCTTCGGAAAAGAAGAAAGCCGATAAAAAGAAGTCGGAAACCAAGTCGGACGCGAAATCCGACGCCAAGTCCGAGCAGCCGAAGCAATAACGGCCTCGCGCTTGTGAGGCTTTTGCCGGGTCGTTAAGGTCGCGCGGCTTTCATTTCGAGAATCGCGGATCTTCTTTCCCATGACAATTGCCAGCATGACCGGTTTCGCCCGCGCTTCCGGCGTGCACGGCGATCTGCGTTGGGCCTGGGAGCTTAAGTCCGTCAATTCCAAGGGCCTCGATCTTCGCTTTCGGCTGCCGCCGGGACGCGATGTGCTGGAGCCTCTGATTCGCGCCGCGATTTCGAAGATGCTCTCGCGCGGAAATATTACGGTCAATCTGACGATCCAGCGTGAAGGCGCTGCACCCCAGGTGCGCATCAATGAGGATGTGCTGGCGGCGGTGATCGCGACCTCGCGCGATCTTGCAAAAAGGATCGAAGCGCAGCCGCCGACGCTCGACGGTATCCTCGCCATCAAAGGCGTGATGGAAGTGATCGAACTGGAAGAGAGCGAGGCGGAGCGCGAATCCGCAAACGCCGCGCTCCTGAAAGGTTTCGAGACCGCGCTGAAAGAACTCGCCGCAATGCGCGGGAAAGAGGGCAGCGTGATCGGCGCGGTACTTTCTGATCGTATCGGTGAGATCGAAAAGCTCACCAAATCCGCGGAAGCCTCGCCTTCGCGTTCGGTGGACGCGATCCGCGCGCGCCTTGCCGAGCAGGTGAAAGAACTGATCGCCGCAAGCTCGACGCTCGATCCCGAGCGGCTGCATCAGGAGGCGGCACTGCTCGCTGCCAAGGCAGACGTGCGCGAGGAATTGGACCGGCTGAACGCGCATGTCGGTGCGGCGCGCGCGTTGCTGAAAAACGGCGGCTCGGTCGGTCGCAAGCTCGATTTTCTGGCGCAGGAATTCAACCGCGAAGCGAATACGCTCTGCTCGAAATCGAACGACGTTTCGCTGACTTCCATCGGATTAGAACTGAAAACCGCCGTCGATCAATTCCGCGAGCAGGTGCAGAACATTGAGTAAGAAAAAGAAAGTTCTCGCGAAGAAACGCGGCAAGAAGCGCGAGACGCTCGCGCGCCGCGGCCTGATGTTCGTGCTCTCGTCGCCTTCGGGCGCGGGCAAGACCACGCTCACGCGGTTGCTCGTACAGAAAGAAGAGAATATCGAGCTTTCGATTTCGGTCACGACACGGCTGCGCCGGCCGAGCGAAGTCGAGGGTGTGCACTATCATTTTCTGACGCGCGAAGCGTTCGAGAAGATGCGCGACGCGGGCGAGCTGCTGGAATGGGCGGAAGTGCACGGCAATTATTACGGCACACCAGCGAAGCCGGTCGAGAAAGCCATCGCCAAGGGCAAGGACATCCTTTTCGACATCGACTATCAGGGCACGCGCCAGCTTTACAAAAAAGCCGCATCAGATGTTGTGAGTATCTTCATCCTGCCGCCGTCGATCGCAGAGATGAAAAAGCGCATTCGCCGCCGCGCGGCGGAAGACGAGCTGACGATCAAAAAGCGTCTGGAAACTGCGAAGCACGAATTGAAGCGTTGGGGCGAATACGATTACGTCGTCATCAATGACGATCTCGATGCGGCGTTCGCCGATATCCACTCGATCCTGTCAGCCGAGCGCATGAAGCGCGCGCGCCGGACGGGCGTGGTCGCGTTCGCTAAGAAATTGCAGTCGAAGCTTTAGGCGACGAGAACCGTTCGCCCGATCGTCTTACCTGCGCGCAAATCGTTGAGTGCGGCGTTGGCATCCGAAAGCGGGCGCGTCTGCACCGGGATCGGCGCTACTTTACCTGCGCGGACAAGCGCGAGCATTTCTTTCGCTTCGGCGAGCGAACCGACGTAATTGCCGACAATCGAAACGCCCTTGAGGCCGAGCACCGGCACCGAGAGCGGCATCTCGCCGCCGATCAGGCCGGCGACCACGAGCGTGCCGCCTTTCGCAAGCGCGCCGAAACCGAGCGCCGCTGATTTGTCGGAGCCCACGAAATCGATTGCGCCGAGCACGCCGCCGCCGGAGGCCACCATGATTTCCTTGCGCGTCGCTTTATCCATCGGGTCAAACGCAGCCGCCGCACCGTTCGCAAGCGCATGTTCGCGCTTCTTCGCGTCGATCTCGACCACAATCGGTTTGTGCTGCGAGCGGGCTTTCAGGAACGAGAAGCCCATCATGCCAACGCCGCCGAGGCCGATAATGAGAGCAGGGCCGCGATCGGCAAGCGCGCCGAGATTCGCAATCGCCGAATAGGCCGTGACACCCGAACACATATAAGTACCGGCGAGATCGCGCGGGATCGGATCGTATTCGAGCAGATATTTCGGATGCGGCACGAGCACGTGTGTCGCGTAGCCGCCCTGCGTCTGGATGCCGATCTGCCGTGGCTTCGCGCAGAGATGCTCGTCGCCACTCTGGCAGGTCGCGCACTCGCCGCAACCGATCCAGGGATAAATGACGTAGCGCTTGCCGATGGTGACGCCCTTCACATCCGTGCCGGCCGCGGCAAGTTCACCTTCGATTTCGTGGCCCAGTGCGAAAGGAAGCGGACGGCCTCCGGCGAGTTCCGCCTTGCGCCCGCCGCCGAGATCGAAATAGCCGTCATGCAGGTGAATGTCGGAATGACAGACGCCGCAATGACCGACGCGCACCAGCACTTCCGTTCCCTGCGGCGCGGGCGCATCGACGACTTCCTCGCAAAGCGGTTTGCCGTAGTCGGTGAATACCTGGCGCGTGATCTTGGTCATTTTACTTTCCTGCCTGCGCGGCAAACGCGTTTGCGAGCCGCACGAATCCTTCGACCGGAATTTCTTCCGCGCGCTTTGTCGGTTCGATGCCGGCTGCCGCGAGCAATTCCGCAGCATCGGTACCGAGCGAGCGCAGGCTTTGGCGTAGCATCTTGCGCCGCTGCCCGAAAGCGGCGGCCGTCACCCGGCCGAGAATTTTAGCGTCGCAGGCGAGCGGGTTCTTTTGCGGAACGATCTGCACGACGGATGAAGTGATTTTCGGCGGCGGCACGAATGCGCTCGGGTTCACGTCGAACAAAATCCGCGCTGCGGAACGCCATCCGGTCAGTACGCCAAGACGGCCGTAAGCATCGTCTTCAGACGTGGCGACGATGCGTTCGGCGACCTCGCGCTGAAACATCAGGATCAGCGCATCGTAATAGGGCGGCCACGGTTCTAACGTCAGCCAATCGACCAGCAGCGGTGTTGCGATGTTGTAAGGCAGGTTCGCGATAATCCGCGTCTTCGCACCATTCAGAAGCGGGCGCGGATCGAAAGTTAGCGCATCGGCCTCGATGATCTCGAGCCGTCCCGGATAATGCGCGGACACTTCTTTCAACGCAGCGATGCAGCGCTGGTCGCGCTCGATTGCAATCACGCGTTGCGCACCTTCCGCAAGCAATGCGCGCGTCAACCCGCCGGGCCCGGGACCTATTTCGATGACGGTGACATCTTCGAGCGATCCGCCGGCCCGCGCGATCCGCGCGGTGAGATTGAGATCGAACAGAAAATTCTGGCCCAGCGATTTCTTCGCCTGCAAGTCGTGCTTGCGGATTACCTCGCGGAGCGGGGGCAATCCGTCGATCTGGCTCATGATTTCGCGGCGAGGCGGGCTGCGAGTTTCAGCGCGGCCTCGAGGCTGGAAGGATTTGCCGTGCCGCTGCCTGCGAGATCGAAGGCCGTGCCGTGATCGGGCGACGTGCGCACGAAGGGAAGCCCGAGCGTCACGTTCACTGCGCGGTCGAAAGCGAGTGCTTTCACAGGCGCCAGCACCTGATCGTGATACATGCCGAGCGCTACATCGTAATATTTGCGCGCGTGCTCATGAAACAGACTGTCGGCGGGATGCGGGCCGCTCGCCTCGATGCCTTCGTCGCGGAGTTTCCGGATCGCAGGCGCGATGATGTCGATGTCCTCGCGGCCAATCGTGCCTTCCTCGCCTGCGTGCGGATTCAGGCCGCATACTGCAAGACGCGGATTCGCGATACCGAAGCGCGAGCGATAGTCGCGCGCGGCAATACGCGCGCTTTCGACGATCAGGTCGGCCGTGAGTGCGGAGGGAACGTCGCGGAGCGGCATGTGAATCGTGATTGGGATCACGGCCAATTCTTCGCTCCAGATCAGCATGACCGGACGCAGATTTCCGCCCGCAAGATGCGCGAGATATTCGGTGTGACCGGGAAACTGAAAGCCTCCCGCCTGCATCACGTGCTTGGCGATCGGATTGGTAACGACAGCGGCTGCCTTACTGTCCTGCACAAGCTTCACGGCAAGATCGATGGAAGCACGCGCGGCATTAGCACTTGAGCCGTCCGGCTTTCCGGGTGCCGCGGTCGCCTGCGCCGCGGGCACGACGAGCGGGAGTGCAATGTCGAATGTCTGCGTGGCTTTCTCGATTGAGCATTCCGCAAAAGGCACATCGAGCGAAAGCGCTTTGGCGCGCGCCGCGACGAACGCGGGGTCGCCCAGCAAAGCGAAAACGGGGAGTTTCCGCGCTTTGCGCTCCAGCCATAGTTTTAGCGTGAGGTCCGGACCGATCCCGGCCGGCTCGCCGAGCGTCAGGGCGAGCGGCAACATTACTGGTCGGAAATGATCTGGATGATCGAAGTCTGGCGCATCTTGTCGACGATGCGCTTTTCGTAAGCCTGCAGACGCTGGCCGAGCAATTCGTTTCGCAGTTCGCGGTTCGAGGAAATGTCGGCGGGCACTTCGCGGCGGTCGCAGATCGCAACCACTTCGATGCCGTTCGTCGTCACTTCCGGCGGCGTCATGCGGCCGTCGGGAAGGGACTCGAGAAGCTTCTGCAGCGCGGGCGCGAGATCGCTCGAAACGCGGCGAATGGGTTCCTTGACGACGATCTCGGTATATTCGCGCGCGAGATCGGGCACTTGCTGGCAGGAGGAAACGCGGCTCCGCAGGCTCTCCGCTTCTTTCGCTCGCGCGATCCGGGCGCTATCCGGAGCGTTGCGCCGGACCACGAAGATCACCTGACGCATCGTGTACTGCGTGGATTTCAGTTGCATGTTCTGGCCGCGCGCGCTCATCGCGGCGACAAGATCGGCATCGCGAACGATGATGCTGCCGGCGTTGGCCTGCACATATTGCTGCCAGGCAAGATCGGATTTCACGCGCGCTTTCAATCGCGCGACGTCGATACCGCCTTGCTGCAGCGCCTGTTCGAACTGCGCGACGTTTCGCCCCGAGCGCTGCGCCATGCTCGCGAAGGCGCGGTTCAGCTCGGCGTCGGTCGGCGTGATATTTGCGCGCTGTGCAATCTGCAATTTCAGTTTGAATTCGATAAGTTCTTCGAGAACTTCCTTGCGCGAGACGGTCTTGCCGGAGCCCTTGTGAAGCTTCTGGCGCTCGGTGATGTCGAGCGAGGTAATCGGGTCGCCGTTCACGATCGCCGCGACCTGCGCGCGGGCAGGCAGAGGCAACAATGCCGGTACGGCGAAAGCCGCGGCGGCAAGGCCAAGCAGGGTCAGTCGGCGAAGGGAAAAGAAGTTGGGCATGTCTGGCGTCTAGACGGTTCGTTGCTCGAAGATTTTACCGCACATCACCCGTTGCTGACTATGGGCGCAACCTGTGGCGGTAATTGGACCGGGGGTTCGAGGATGGCTCAATTCGGCTGGGTAACTCCGGTGACCTGGTTGCCGAGATTCTGCTTGAAGCCGGTTTCGCCGAGCGTGCGCAGGTTCACGCGCAGCAGGAATTTGTGCACCGACGAAGCGGTGACCAGATTGGTGTAGTCCGAGACATAGGTCGCGCTGATCGCGAAGCACTCGTCGGTATAGGTCAGGCCAAACGTGAGCAGGTCGAACTTCCCGCGCTCAAGGTCGTAGCGGGTGCCGCCGGTGATGCTCCAGTAGTCGTGGAACTGGTACGTCGCGGTCTGGTAGATGCCGTTGCGGCGGTCGATGTAGCCGATCATCGGCTGCGCTTCATAACGCGCGTAAATCGTGGATAAGGTCAGGCGGTCCCAGCGCGAAGAGGTCTCCGCTTCGAAGCGGCGCATCGACAGATCGTCCTTGTCGAAGCGGAAGCGCGTGACGAAGGAGAAGCGGCCGGTCGGCTGGAAGTAGATACGCGAGACGTAATCCGAACTGCGGTCTTCGAGGCCGGACTGGGCGCCGGTATTGGCGAGATCGTAGATCGAATACGAGTTCTGCCCGAACATCTGGTACGACTGCCCGAACAGCACGTTGATCATGCCGAAGCGGTGCACGTTCGCCGAATACTGCAATCCGTAATTCACGCGCGAGCCGCCTTCGACGCGGTCGTAGCCGGAATATTTGTCGATCGCGAAGAGGTTGGTGTCGTCGAACACGAGGCTCTGCGCGTCTTCGTTCGGGAAGCGGCCGATGCGCGTTTCGTTTGGGCGCACGATCATCTGCACGATCGGCTCGAGCGTCTGCGTACCCCAGGAGTGCACGGAGATAAACGGCCAGCGCGCCTCGAAGCCGACTGCAGGCATGCCGCGAATGAGATTATCGTCCTGCACTCCGGGGATATTTGTGATCGCCGCTGCAGCTGCGCTTGCATTCACTGACGCTACGTCCGCGCGCAGGCGAGCGAAGGGGGTGAACAGAATGCCGGTAACGTCGCTGGTCACCGTGCGGCGCCAGTCCATCTGACCGCTGAAGCGGGTGTAGTCGCCGGCAAAACCGCGGACAAAGCAGTTCGAAGGAGTGGCTTGTAAAGCGAGACAACGCGAAAGGTCCGGATTGCCGATCGCATTATTCGGAACCAACGCAGCGAGGCTGGCTGGCGCGTAATCCGCCTGCTCACGCGACATGCTCGTGAAGTTCATCTTGAAGGAAAGTTCGCCGCCGATAACCGGGTTGCCGAAGAAGTACGAGTAATCGATCACCGGGTGGATCAGCGGCAACTGGCGATTGTTATCGAGCTCCGACAATCCGTAGAAGCCGAGCGCGCGCATGTCGAAATAGGAGCGGTCGCCCTGGCCGGTCAGATAAAGCTGAGAAACTCGTTCAGTGAGCCGGCTTCGTGAAACGTAGTAATCGTTCAGGAACGAACGGTCGGACAGCAACGCGCCGTCGAAGCCCCAAAGCCAGCGCTTGTTGATGTTGAATTCGCCGGAAGCTTCGAGCGCGCCGCGGAAGTCGCGGTTGCCGGAAAGATTTCCGTACGTGCCGGGGTCCATCTGGTTGATGCCCGCGGCCTTGATCTGATAGGCGCCGTTCACGAGACGATGACGGAATTCCGCCTTGCCGAGTACGCCCTGATTGGTGAAGGGCACTGCGGCAATGGTCGCATCCATATTCGGCTGGATTGACCAGAAGTAGGGGGCCTCGACGCCGACGCCGACGCGGCTGTTCGAATAGACGTGCGGCGGCAGAAATCCGGACTGACGCTTCACGGTCGGATCGGCGTGATAGAAGAACGGCAGATACGCGACCGGATAGCCGAACAATTCGAGCGTGCCGTTTTCGTAATAGACTTTGCGCTCGCCTTCGTTGTGAATGATGCGCGCAGCCTTCACCTGCCATAGCGGCGGCTTCTTCGGATCGTTGCGGCAAGGTTCGCAGGCCGTGTAAACGCCGTTCGAGAACACCGTGATGTTGCCTTCGGTGCGGTCGGCACGCGAAGCGGCAAAGCGCGTCCGCTGCGGCGTCTCGACCAGCATCGAATTGACGAAGGCTTCGCGGAAGTCCTGCGTCATCTCCAGTGTATTGGCATGGATGACGTTGCCGTCTTTGGCCTTGTAACGGACGTTGCCTTCGGCGAACATTTTGTTGGTGACGCGGTCATACGTGACCTTGTCGCCTTCAAGCACGCCGCCATCGTAATAGATTTGGACGCCACCGACCGCATGAACGCGGTTGTTCTTGGTGTCGTAGATCATCTCGTTCGCGGTAACGAGCATCTGCGCGTTGGGGTCGCGCGTACCCTTTTTCTTCAGCAGGCGCTTGGTGAGCGAAGGCTCCGTGCTCTGCGATTGCGGCACGTCGCGCGGCAAAGTCTGCGCGTAGGCAGCGCCGGCAAAGGCGGAAAAAGCGAACGCACATAACAGAGCGAACCCGACGCGGCGGAAATGCCGGCCGAGCGCATGCGCATCGGAGGTGACGGCGAACAATGCGCGCATCTAGCCGTCTTCCTGATGCAGAAGTACCGAACAGCCGATCATCGCCGCGCAGATGACCGGCAGCCATCCGGCAACCACGGGATGCAGGAAGCCGCCGTCGCCGAGTTGCTCGGACAGCTGCGAGCCGACGTAGAGCATGAACCCCGACAGCACACCGATCGTGACCATCTTGCCGACGCCGCCGAGGCGAAATACGCGAAGGCTCACGGCCGCCGCGATGATCACCATGGTCGCGAGCAGCATCGGGCGCGCGAGCAGAAGCTGGTACTGAATTTCATAGCGCGCGGCTGAAAGTCCGGCGGCGCGGACGAGTTCGATTGCGCCCGGCAACTCCCAGAACGACAGTGCCGCCGCGTTCGAGAAGGTACCGCGAACCTGATCGACGGTCAGACTCGTAGGCAGCGAATGAGTCGGCATCGTCTTCGGGCTGCTTGTCGGCGAGAAGATCGAGACATCGGTGAGCAGCCATGAGCCAGGCTGCAACTCGGCCGTTTTCGCCTCGATGCGCTCGACGAATTCGCCTTTGGTATCGAAGCCGAAAATGCGGATGCCGGTGAGCGTGCGGCCCTGATTGCTCGACGTCTGCGCGTTGATAATCGCCTGGCCGCTGTCGCTGCGCTGGCGAACCCAGATGTTGCCGGGGCCCTTGTCCTGATTCCAGCCGATCGCTGCGGCACGCGCGGCGAGCAATTCGCTTTCGATGCGGTCCGCGCTTTCCTTCAGCGCGGCGGAAATCGGATTGTAGATCGTGGTCGCGGCGACGCCGATCACAAGCGCAATCGCAACCGCGCTGCCGATGAACTGCCACGCGGAAATTCCGGATGCGCGCGCAACGACGAATTCCAGACGCCGCGAAAGTGCGAGGAACGCCGACATCGCGCCGATCAGCGTCGCGAAGGGCAGCATCTGCTCGGTGAAGGAAGGCAGGCGCAACAGAACGAGATAGAAAATCTGCGTCGCGGAGCTATCCGGACGATCGCCTACGCGGCGCGTGAGTTCGAAGAAGTCGACGACCGCGATCAGCGCAACGCAGGTGAGGAACGCAATCGCAACCGCCGTCAAAAAACGGCGGCCGAAGTAGCGACCCAACATGCCAAACGCGACCATGACTTTACGCCGTCTTCAATCGTTCGAAACGCGCGGCGAGATAGTCCGCGGCTTGTTGCACAAAGGCGGGCGTCCGGAAGTTCGCATAGCCCGCGATCATCAGGAGCCCGTAGCCAATGCCGGCGAGCGGCACGAGATAGGAAATCGACGTGAGTGCCGCGTTCTTCGCGATGAAGCCCGCAGTGCCGAAGCCCAAAATTTCGACCAGCGCGAACGAGCCCGCGGCGCCTCCAATCGCAAGCCCGCGGCCCTGGCGCGTGGTGCGCGCGTCGCCGAGGAACGCGAACGCAAGAATGAAAGCCGCAAGCGGAAAGAGCGGCGAGGCAAGACGCTTGTGCAACTCTGCACGGAAGCGGCCGGGATCCTGTTTGTACATTTCGTCGCTTTCATCGGCGGCGAGCAGTTCGAACAGGGCGCGGTCGGTCGCGCGATAAAGCACGGCCGTAGCAGGCGTCAGTTGCGACATATCGAAGGCGTAGCGCTGAAACTCGACGAAGTTCGGCGATTTGGTCTGGCCCTGTCGCCGCTGCATCACGCCCTGATCGAGAATGAGAAACGCTTGCTTGTCGGTTTGCGCGATGCGTCCGCGCTCCGCGATGTAGGTCGTTTCGTTTTCCGGATTGCGGGCGTCATAGACGAAGATGCCCATCATCAATCCGTTCGGACCGCGCTCGCGAATATGGAAGGTGAGGCCGCGTTCGCCCATCGAGATGAAGCGGCCCGGGATCGCAACGTTGCTGACGATGTCGGCGTTCACTTTCGCGATCTGTTCGCGCAGCGTCCGCAGCGTCCAGGGACCGACTTCCGCGCTCACGAGCAAGGTCAGTGTCGCGACGATCATGGTAAGTGCGAAGAGCGGGCGGAAGATGCGCCAGCGGCTCACGCCGGCGGCATTCATCACGATCAATTCGGAGTCGGCGCTCAAGCGGTTCAGCGTGAAGACGATCGCGATGAACAACGCGATCGGCGCGATCACGAGCATCAGCATCGGGAGCGCGAGCGCGGTAACGGTCAGGAAGATGTAGAGGGACTGTCCCTGGGTTGCGAGCAGGTCGAAGCGCCGCAAGACCTGCGTCAGCCAAACCATCGTGGTAAGGCTACCCAGCACCGCAAGGAATGCGATGGTGGCAGTCGAGAACAAATACCGGTCGAGCCGCCCCATTCGCGTCGATACTCTCGGCTTCGATTCTCACCCCAGAATCGAGCCGCCCCCTACTAAATTGACCGGCGGAAACTGGCCGGGAAATGAGGCTTTCAGGGGGCGCTCGCCCCACAAAAATTCCTCGGTTAATACTGTCCCATCAATCCCTTAACGGACTTCGTCATGCCCGCAACCCCGAAGATTTCGATAGTCGACCTCAAGGCCCCCGTCACCGGTACCATAGTAGTGCTAACGGATGAGGATCTGGCCTTTGGAACTGCCGCCCGCGCGGCCCTGAAACCCTCAGGCGATTTGTTTCAGCGGGTCGCGAAAATCGAGCATTACAAGGGCAAACGAAACAAGGTTTTGGACATCGCGGCCCCGAGCGGTCTCAAACTGGAACACCTCGTCGTGGCTGGAATCGGCAAGGCCCGCGAGATGAAGGCCGAGGACTGGCTAAAGCTCGGCGGAACCATCAAGGGGCGGCTGCCGGGCGGGGTCCGAAATGTCACAGTCCTCGCGGAAATCGCCAGTGGAAAACTTTCCCCTGACGACGCCGCTCACATCGCCCTCGGCATCAAGCTCCGGGCCTACAAATTCGACCGCTACAAGACCCGCAAAAAAGGCGACGAAGACGAACCCAAGATCCCGGCCGCGGACATCAAGATCGCCGTTACCGACGTGGCTGCGGCCAAGAAGTCGTGGGCCGCGATGGATGGTGTCGGCGATGGCATCGTGCTCGCCCGCGAGCTCGTGAACGAGCCGCCGAACGTTCTCTTCCCCACCGAATTTGCGAAGCGCGCGACCGAACTGCGCAAGCTCGGCGTGCAGGTCGAAGTGCTCGACGTGCCGATGATGAAAAAGCTCGGCATGGGCGCGCTGCTTGCCGTCGGTCAGGGCTCGGAGCGCGACTCCCGTCTCGTCATTATGCGCTGGAACGGCGCGAAGAAAAAAGCCGAGACGCCGATTGCGATCGTCGGCAAGGGCGTCTGCTTCGATACCGGCGGCATTTCCATCAAGCCCGCCGCGAGCATGGAAGACATGAAGGGCGACATGGCGGGCGCGGCCTGCGTCACGGGGCTCATGCATGCGCTCGCTTCGCGCAAAGCCAAGGCGAACGTGATCGGCGTGATCGGCCTCGTCGAGAATATGCCGGACGGAAAAGCCTATCGCCCCGGCGACATTCTGAAATCCTATTCGGGTCAGACCATCGAAGTGATCAACACCGACGCCGAAGGCCGTCTCGTGCTTTGCGACGCGCTCGCTTACACGAACGAACGCTTCAAGCCGAAACTGATCGTCGATCTTGCGACGCTCACCGGCGCAATTCTTGTCGCGCTCGGACAGGAATATGCGGGCCTCTTCTCCAACGACGACAAACTCGCGGAGCGTCTCACCGAAGCGGGCCAAATCACTGGCGAACACGTGTGGCGGATGCCGCTCGCGCCTTACTACGACAAGATGATCGACTCGAAATTCGCGGATATGAAAAACACCGGCGGCCGTTTCGGCGGCTCGATCACTGCCGCGCAGTTTCTCCAGCGCTACATTGGCAAGACGCCGTGGGCACATCTCGACATCGCGGGCACCGGCATGGCCGCGCACAACACGGAGATCGGCGACAGCTGGGGCCCGGGCTGGGGCGTGCGGTTGCTGAACGAATTCATCTCGGCGCACTACGAGAAATAAGCGAGTAATGTCAGAGGTTTACTTCTACCATCTGCAAAACCAGCCGCTGGAGAATGTGCTCCCGCAACTGATCGAGAAATGTCTCGAGCGCGGCTGGCGTTGCGTGGTGCAGACGCAGAGCGACGAGCGCGTGCAGGCGCTCGATCAGCATCTGTGGACATGGCGCGACGATTCATTTCTGCCGCACGGCACCGACAAGGAAGGGAACGCTTCCGAGCAGCCGGTGTTGCTCACGACCTCCGAGCAGAATGCGAATACAGCGAAGGTACGTTTCTTCGTGGAGGGTGCGAGCAGCGAAGATCTGAACGGCTACGAGCGCGCGATCCATCTCTTCGACGGCAACGATCCGGATGCGGTCGATAACGCGCGCGCGCAATGGAAATCTGCGCAGGCGGCGGGTCATGCGGTGACATACTGGCAGCAGGATGAAGCAGGGCGCTGGCAACAGAAGGCGTGACAACTTCGCCGGTTTGATGCGCCGAAAGAAAAAGCCCCGGACATCCTGTCCGGGGCCTTTCTTATAACAGTATGCGAGTCGTCGTTAGAACGTCGAGAAACGGTAGTTCGCGCCGAGACGGATCATCGAAGCGTCGAAGCCCGCACCCAGATCGTAGTACATGTATTCGGCCTTCAAGGTCCAAGCGTTCGAGTAAGCCCACTCGATGCCGCCGCCGATCGCAAAACCGGTGTCGGTGTCATGCAGGCCTGCCAGCGCGGAGCGCGAGAAAGCAAAACCGCCGGTGCCGTAAATCATCGTGCGGTCCCAGGTATAGCCGAGGCGTGCACGCGCGGTGCCGAGATAGTCGATGTGGAAGGGCAGGCCCGCCGGCGTGCCGTTCATGTCGGTGCCGGTGATGTCGGCTTCGACACCGAACACGATGTTGCGCGAGAACTGCCAGTTGAAGCCGGCCTGAAAGCCGCCTGCGAAACCGTCGGCGTCGTCGCTGAAACCGTAGCCGACGTGACCGCCGACATAGAAGCCAGTCCAGTTGAACACCGGAGCCGGCGCCGGCTGATATTTGTAGAGCGGGCGCACGGGCATGTCCGCCGCGTTGGCCGAAGGCGCAAACGCGATGGCGGTGAGCGCGACGCAGAGCGAGAGAATCTTTTTCAAAGCAGCCCCCTAAGAGCGAGTGGGAAATGAAGAACTCGCGAGGAAGCTAAGTTTTTATGGTTAATGCGGTCTTAGCGGCCGGTTAACGCTTGGTTAAGCGAATAAGCTTTTCCACCGCTGTTGCACGCGGGCAACAACATAACTGCGCAACAAAAAAGCCCCGGCACATGCCGGGGCTTTTCGTTTGAATTTTTCGTTCGCTCAGAAGCGATAGTTCACGCCGAAGCGGACCACGTTCGAGTCGAGCGTCGTGACCGGTCCGAGGAACGCGAAAATCTCGTCACCGAAGTCGTAGTGGAGATATTCGACGCGCATCGACCAGTTGCGGGTCCATGCCCATTCGATACCGGCGCCGTAGACCGCGCCGATGAAGCCGGAGGACACGCCGCCGGCATCGAGCCGCGAAGCGGCGATACCGACCGTGCCGTAAATCAACGTGCGATCGAAAGCGTAACCGAGACGAGCGCGGCCGCTCCAGATCCAGGGCTGATCGACACCGCCGGCGTTGATGCTGGTGGCGGAGATGTCGGTCTCAAGACCGATCACCCAACTCGGCGACAGATGCACGTTGAAACCGATCTGCGCGCCGCCGACGAAGCCATCGAGTTCGAGACCGCTGGCATCGCTCCAGCCGTAACCGACATGCGCGCCAACGTAGAAACCATTCCAGTTATACGCCGTCGGACCCTTCACGTAGATCGGCTGGTCCGCGGCCTGCGCAGGCGCTGCGAACGAGAGCGCCGTGATCACGGCGCCGATGAGTGCAAATTTTTTCACGGCAGGTACCCCATAGGTCGGCAATGCCGACTCAAGCCCAAAGCTGTGTAGCCCGCATAACGTAACGGCAACGTCGGGTACCGGCTATAGCCGATTTGCAGAAAGCCATCAGGAAGTTAGCAAGGGGTTGTGCTTCGCAACAACCAGATCTGCCAATGACTTGGTATCTGAATACTACCCAGTTACGAGGCCGCCGGCGCCTGTCTCGCGCTGATAGACGACGAGATCGAGCGACGGCGCAAAATCGCGGCCGCGCAGGCCGGTCAGGATCGCATGCGCCTGCCCCCGGTGGTGGGTCTGGTGATTGAAGAAATGGTCGAGCGCAGGAGCGAGCGGCTGCGTCACCGTCTTCGGATTCACGATTGTCTGGTAGCTGAAATTAGCGGCGAGTTCTTCTTCCGTGAGTTGACCGACATAGGCCTCGATGCGCGCATCCTCGCGGTCGCGCGCGGCACGCAGTGAAACCAAATCATCGTGGAGAACGGCGTCCAAGCGTGTCGGCGCTTCGCCTTGTCCGGTGAAACGCTTCATCCAGATGCGGTCGGCGACCAGCAGGTGATTGAGCGTGCCGTGGATCGACTTGAAGAAAGCGCCGCGGTCCGCGCGATAATCGTGGGCGCTCAGTTTTTCGGCGGCGTTGTAAATTCGTTCGTTCGACCACGTATTGTAGCCTGCGAACATCTTGTAGCGTGCGAGATTCATAACTGCCTCAAAGGAAGAAGCGGACGGCGATTTCGCGGAACGAGATCACCGCGCCGATCATAACAAGCGGACCGAAACGCAGAAGCGCAGGTAAGTCTTTTCTCGTGACCACGCGCGCAATCACAACGGGCGTTGCAATCAGCGCTGCCAGCATCGTCCAGTAGATATAGCGGTATTCATGCGCAATGCCGATCACGAAGAGCGCGAGCGTATAAAGCGTTCCCGATGATACGAGCGCGAAAGTGAGATGGCGCGTGACGCGCTCCCGGATTCCGGTCGATGCCCACATGAAGGCGATGCAGACCAGAAGATAAATGTACGGCGGCCCGAACGGAGAAAGGCTCCAGTTCACCGCCATCCATTCAATCGCGTTGTAAACCGGGTTCGGCTCGAAGGTGACTTCCTTCTGGTTGTTCGACTGCCAGCCCGTCTTCACCGGCTCCTCGCATCCTTTGCAAAGGAATTGCAGGAAGCGGTTCAGATGCGCGACGCGATGCGTGAGGTAGGCGCGAGGTTCGGCGACAATTCCCTCGATCCAGAGTTTCGTGAGTTCAGAACCGAATTTCGGTTTCAGATTCTCGTAAACCTCGTCGCAGCCGCCTTTCAGATCCGGGTCCCAGCCATAGGTGTCCCAGTGACGCGGCGTGTAGCAGCCGCGGCCGCTTTCCGGACGATCCTTGAACATCCGGTTCTTCTCGACGAACTCCGGCCCGAAGAAGCCTTTGAATGCGTCACGGCCAGAGAAATAAGTGATGCCGCCGAGATCGAAAATCTGCAGCGGCGAGATCGGCTTGACGTCGCGCACCTTGAAGATGTGCGTGTCCGCGAGCAGGTGGCCGGGAATGAAGAGGAGCGAAAGCAAGCCGGCGATGATCATGCGCTTGATGAAGCCCATCGCGCGCCAGCGCGGGCTCACGGCTGAAATCGCAAGGTCGATCAACGGCGGCATCCCGAAGACCGCATTCGCGCGGAAGAATCCGCCGAGCAGAATGAAGAGCCACATGAAGCCCGCAGCCAGGCGCGTGCGCTTGAAGTAGCCGCGCAACAATAGCGCCGCAATCGCGACTGCAAGCAGAAGCGAAATCGACATCGCAATGTCTTTGACAAGTTGGCCGTTGTAGTTGAGTGCCATCGGAAAGAAGGCGGCGGCGAACACGAAATAGGGAAGGGTTTTGCTTTCCTCGTCGCGATAGCTGAGCGCGATCAGAACGAAGGCGCTCCAGTAACCTGCGAGAAAAATCGCGAGCATCGGCTGCGGCCCGGTCCACACCCATTGCAGCGGAATCCAGAAAACCCCGAGCAGCGGCGGCTGCCAGTTATCCCAGGCGTTGATGCGGATCGCATTCACGTACGACCAGGCGTCGTGATGATAGAGGCCGGGATAGAAGGCATAGAAATTGACGAGTGCCGCGAGCGTTGCTGCGGCAAGCAAACGCCGCCTCATCTGAAGCGGCGGAAGGGCGGCGGGGTTCATGGATGAATGGGCGTCATGGCCGGTTACGGTACGCTTTATTGGCAGCCGGTTGTGGCGAAGAAAAGCCCGCCTTGAAGGGGCAGGCCCGCGCCGCTATAGACCCGCCAACTTTAAAATCCCGAACAAGCAGGAAGTAGTCATGGCGTCCGAGCGCACCTTTTCGATCATCAAACCCGACGCGACCAAGCGCAATCTGACGGGCGCGATCAACCAGAAGATCGAGGCCGCGGGCCTTCGCATCATCGGCCAGAAGCGCATCAAGATGAGCCAGGCGCAGGCCGAAGGCTTCTACGGCGTTCACAAGGAGCGTCCGTTCTTCAAGAGCCTCGTCTCTTTCATGACTTCCGGCCCGGTCATCGTGCAGGTGCTGCAGGGTGACAACGCAGTTCTGAAGTATCGCGAAGTCATGGGCGCGACCGATCCGGCCAAGGCCAATGCGGGAACCATTCGCAAGGAATTCGCGGAGTCGATCGAAGCGAACTCGGTGCACGGTTCCGACAGCCCGGAAAACGCGAAAATCGAGATCGAATTTTTCTTTAAGCCGGAAGAAATCGTCGATTGATCCGCCTGACCTCGGCGGTTCCGGGGTCATCTTGTCGCTTTTTGCAGTGCGCTTGTCCGGTTTTGCTTGGCAGAACCGGCAAGCAAAGCTATGGCAGTTTTCACAGCAATTTTACGCCCGTAGTTTTGCGGGGGAATAAGCTGGCATCAAGCCAGCAGTGAAAACTGGAGCGGAAGCCCGTGGACTTTCTGATCAACGACATGATGCAGGCGGCATTCTGGATCGCCGCACTAAAAATCATCGGCATCAACATCATTCTCTCCGGCGACAACGCGGTCGTGATCGCGCTCGCCTGCCGGATGCTGCCGCCGAAAGAGCGCTTCTGGGGCATGATCTTAGGCGCGGGCGTCGCGGTGTTGCTCCGCATTCTCTTCACCCTCGTGGTCGCAGAAGCGATGGGCTACCAGTGGCTGAAGCTGATCGGCGGCGTGTTGCTGCTGTGGGTCGCGGTCAAGCTCCTCGTTCCGGAAGACGAAGGCGAAGAGAAGATCGAAGCCGCTTCCAATCTCTGGAAAGCCGTTCGCATCGTTGCCGTCGCCGACATTGTGATGAGCCTCGACAACGTGATCGCGATTGCCGCTGCCGCCGAAACCGCGGCCATGGCGCTCGATCCCGCGCACGCGCAGTCGATCAAGGCCGTGCTGATCGGCTTCGGTCTTGTGACTTCGGTCCCGATGATCATCGCTGGCAGCGCGTTGCTGATGGCGCTGCTCGACCGCTACCCGATCCTTGTGTGGGCGGGTGCAGCACTCCTCGGCTGGGTCGCGGGCGACATCATGATCAAGGACGGCGCGCTGGCGCGCTGGTTCAACCCGGCGACGCTTGACCAGCTCCATATCCCGGCAGCCGCCGCAGGCGCGATCTTCGTGATCCTGATCGGTTCGCTCATCCGCCGCTCGCGCAATCTTGCGGCGCTCCAAGAGCCGATGATCACCCGCGCGGGTCACATCGGTGAGCCGCCGCGCAAGAAGTAAGCGCTTCGCAAACAGAAATGCGAAATGGCCGGGCGAAAGCCCGGCCATTTTCTTTTTTAGAGTTTCGCTTTACCCGTCGCGACGAGGCGCAACGCTTCAGGATAAATTTTGTGCTCTTGTTCAAGCACACGGGCCGCTAATGCGGCTTCGCTATCGCTGGGCATCACGGGCACTTTCGCTTGCAAAATTGTCGGGCCGTCATCGAGTTCAGGCGTCACGAAGTGCACGGTGCAGCCGTGAAATTTCTCGCCCGCTTCGATTGCGCGCTTGTGCGTATGCAGACCTTTATACGCGGGCAACAGCGAGGGATGGATATTGATCATCTTGCCCTGCCAGCTTTCCAAGAAGCGTGGCGACAGGAGGCGCATGAAGCCCGCGAGTGCGACGATCTCCGTATTCGCAGCCTTGAGTGCAACATCCATCGCATTGTCGAAAATTTCGCGAGACGGAAATTTCTGGTGTTCGATCACTTTGGTCTCGATGCCGTGTTTGCGGGCGAAGTCGAGTCCGCCGGCATCCGCGACATTTGAAATCACCAGTACGATTTCGGCGGGATAATCTTTCGTTTTCGCCGCTTCGATCAGCGCGCGCATGTTCGAGCCGCGTCCGGAAATCAGGATCGCGACGCGCTTCCTCGTCATGTGAGTGCGAGCTTGCCGTCGAACAGCGTCACCGGCTCGCCCTTGTGTGCGACGATCTCGCCGATACGGATCGGCTTTTCGCCTGCAACGCGCAACGCATTCTCCACGTCTCCAGCCTTCGCCGCGTCGGCTGCGATGATCAGGCCGATGCCGCAGTTGAAGGTGCGGAGCATTTCGAGTTCGGCGACACCACCTTCCGCAGCCAGCCACTTGAACACCGGCAGCACCGGTATCTTCGAAAGATCGACCTTCGCCGCCGTGTTCTCGGGCAGCACGCGTGGAATGTTATCGACGAAGCCGCCGCCGGTGATGTGCGCGAGCGCCTTGATGCCGCTCGTCGCATGAAGAGCCGCGAGCACCGACTTTACGTAAATGCGCGTCGGCGTGAGCAGCGCTTCGCCGAGCGTTTGCTTCGAATCGAACGGCGCTTTTGCGTCGAGCGTGACACCGCTCTTCTCGACGATCCGCCGCACCAGCGAATAACCGTTCGAATGCACGCCGGAGGAGGGCAAACCGATCAGCACGTCACCGGATTTTACATCCGGGCGCGGCAGCAAATTCTCGCGCTCGACAGCACCCACCGAAAAACCGGCGAGATCGTAGTCATCGCCGGAGTAAAGGCCCGGCATTTCCGCGGTCTCGCCGCCGATCAGCGCGCAGCCCGCTTCGGTGCAGCCCTTCGCGATGCCTTCGACCACTTTCGCGGCATGTTCGGGTACGAGTTTTCCGGTCGCAAAATAATCGAGGAAGAACAGCGGCTCAGCGCCCTGCACGATAAGATCGTTCACGCACATCGCGACAAGGTCGATCCCGATATTCTCGTGGCGGTTCGCGTCGATTGCGAGCTTCACTTTCGTGCCGACGCCATCGTTGCTTGCGACCAGGAGCGGGTCGCGCATGCCGAGCGCCTTCAGATCGAACACGCCGCCGAAGCCGCCGATCTCCGCGTCCGCGCCTCGCCTGCGTGTCGCGCGCACGAAAGGTTTGATGAGGTCGACCAGCCGGTTGCCGGCGTCGATGTCGACACCTGCCTGCCGGTAGCTGAGACCGCCTTGGTTACCGGACATAAGCTCCGCTCCGCTTCTGGCCGTGTGAATAGCGCGCGGAACGCCTCTTTTCCTAGCCGAATTGTCGCGCTGCACCCCGAAATCTGCGTGGCGTGGTTGGCGTTTCGGCCTTTTGACGGTAGCGATGGCGCCAGGATGGGAGCGGTGGCGTGATTCAGAGTTTGCCGAACCTGATTACGGTCGGGCGTATTGTTCTGGTTCCGGTGGTGATCTGGGCGATCACGTCCGGAAACATGCTGTTTGCGTTCTGGGTGTTCGTGGCGGCCGGGATTTCGGACGCCGTCGACGGTTTTATCGCCAAGCGCTTCAACGCCCAGACCGAATTCGGCGCCTATCTCGATCCGATCGCGGACAAAGCGCTCCTGATGTCGATTTACGTGACGCTCTCGATCGAGATGCTGCTGCCGCGCTGGATCGTGATCGCGGTCGTCTCGCGCGATATCATGATCATGGGTGCAGTGGTGCTGTCCTGGGTACTGAATAAGCCCGTGGAAATTCATCCGCTCGTCGTCTCGAAGCTGAACACGGCGGCGCAGATCGGCTTAGCTGCGCTCGTGCTTGCCTCCAGCGGCTTCAAATTTGACGCGGGGCAGGCGAAAGACGTGCTGCTGATCCTCGCAGGCGGGCTTACCTTTATTTCCGCCGCCGCATATCTCATTGAGTGGATGAAGCACATAACCGCCGACGCACCGGAGGCGAGCAAATGACATTCCAGCGGCAGGTTCTGTTCTGGATCGGCGCGCTGATCCTGCTTGTGCTTTCGATGTGGGTGCTGCGCGAGGTGCTGCTTCCGTTCGTCGCCGGCATCGTGCTTGCCTATTTCCTGAATCCTGTGGCGGATCGCCTTGAGCGTCTCGGCGTGAGCCGCATGTTCGCGTCCCTGATCATGATCGCAGTCGTGATCCTGAGTTTCGTTGTGCTTGCGCTTCTGTTCATGCCGATCCTCGGTGCGCAGATCTCCGCGTTCGTGCAAGGATTGCCGAGTACGGTGCAGCGGTTGCAAACCGTGCTTACCGACGAAACGCGCGAATGGCTGATCAAGATCGTCGGCGACCGTTTGCCCGATCTGAACAAGTCGCTCGGCGACATCGTCAGCGAAGGCGCGAAGTGGACGATCGCTTTTCTCGCGTCGCTCTGGGCGGGCGGGCAGGCGCTGTTTTCGATCATATCGCTGCTCGTGATCGCGCCCGTGATCGCATTCTATGTGCTCTACGACTGGCACAAGATGATCGCGAAAGTGGATAGCTGGGTGCCGCGCAGGAACCGCGAAACGGTGCGCGATCTCGCGCGCGAGATCGACCGCGCCATCGCGGGCTTCGTGCGCGGGCAGGCGGGCGTCGGTCTGGTACTTGGTGCGTTCTACGCGGTGACGCTCACGCTTGCCGGACTGAACTTCGGCTTCCTGATCGGCATGATTTCTGGGCTGATCAGTTTCATTCCTTATGTCGGTTCGCTTACCGGTCTTCTGCTCGCGGCGGTCGTTGCGATTGCGCAGTTCTGGCCCGAATGGAAATGGATCCTGCTGATCGTTCTGATCTTTTTCAGCGGACAGTTTATCGAGGGTTACATTCTTCAGCCGAAACTCGTTGGCGAAAGCGTTGGCCTGCATCCGGTCTGGCTGATGTTCGCGCTTTTTGCTTTCGGCTATCTGTTCGGCTTCGTGGGCCTGCTGCTCGCGGTGCCGCTTGCGGCTGCGATGGGTGTGCTGATGCGCTTCGGTTTGCGCCAGTACATGGCGAGCGCGCTCTACACCGGCGGTGCGCCGTCGAAGTCGCGCAAGGACCGCTAATCATGCGAGGCAATGCCGCGCGTCAGTTGCCGCTCGAACTCCCGCATGTCGTGAGTTTTCGCCGCGACGACTTTCTCGAAAGCCGCGCAAACGAAAAGGCGCTGGCGCTCGTCGAGCGTTGGCCGGATTGGCCGTCCTATGCCGCAGCGATTGTCGGTCCGCATGGTTCGGGAAAAAGTCATCTCGCTTCGATCTGGGCCGAACATGCGGGTGCGCGCATCGTTCCGGCGCGTCTGCTTTCGCGCGAGGACGTACCGCGCGCGCTGACCACCGGCGCGCTTGTTGTTGAAAATCTCGCTCCCGGCGACTTTGACGAACAGGCGCTGTTTCATCTCTTCAATCTCGCGAAGGAAGATGAAGCATGGCTCTTGTTCACTTCGGATCGAGCACTCGAAAGCGGAATGGCAGGATTGCCGGATCTCGCGTCACGCCTGCGCACAGTGCCTTCGGCAAAACTCGACGCGCCGGACGATGCCTTGATCGCAGCCGTGCTGGTCAAGCTCTTCGCCGACCGGCAGATCACCGTCGATCAGGATTTGATTGCGTACCTTCTGCCCCGCATGGAGCGTTCGCTCGGCAGCGCGCGGGAACTGGTTGCGAAAATCGATGCCGCGGCACTGGCAGCCGGCCGCCCCGCGACGCGGGCCTTCGTTTCGGGGTTGCTGCGCGAGTAAACCTGTCATCTAACTGTAATGATTGCACAATTTACAGTCATTATATTTTCGCCAATTCACCGTATGATTGCTTCCAAGCGCTGGAAGAGCGCGTGAGGCGTAAATGAATCTCGAGATCAAACCGCAGACCGACCTCCCGCTACCGGAGGCGAGCACTCCCGCTATGTCGGCGGAGAGCGCGGAATTGCGCGTTCGTCCCGAGCGCTTCATCAACCGCGAAATTTCCTGGCTCTCCTTCAATCGCCGCGTGCTGGAAGAAGCGGAAAACGAAAAGCACCCGCTCTTGGAGCGGCTGCGCTTTCTTTCGATTTCGGCCGCGAACCTCGATGAATTTTTCATGGTCCGCGTTGCCGGTCTCAAAGGTCAGGTGCGCGAAGGCGTGACTACGCCGAGCCCCGACGGTCTTTCGCCTGCGGAGCAGCTTATCGAGATCGTTGCGGAAACCGCGAAGCTCGCTTCCTCGCAGCAGAAACAGCTGCGCGAGTTGCGGAAGCTGCTCGCGGAGAATGGTATCGTCATCGTTGACGCCGCCGATCTTTCGAAAACCGATCTCGCGACGCTCGAACAGACGTTCCTGCACGAAGTCTTTCCGGTGCTGACGCCGCTCTCGGTCGATCCGTCGCATCCGTTTCCGTTCATTCCTAATCTCGGCTTCTCGCTCGCATTGCAGCTTTCGCGGGTGAGCGACCAGCGCGGCATGACGGCGCTGATCCGCGTGCCTGCGCAGATCGAGCGTTTCGTTCGTCTCCCGGAAGGCGAAAACAAAGAGTCGCGTTTCATCGCGCTTGAAGCGGTGATCGCATTGTTCACCGCGAAACTGTTTCCCGGCTATGTCGTGCGCGGGCAGGGTGCCTTCCGCGTCATTCGCGACAGCGATCTGGAAGTCGAAGAAGAAGCCGAAGATCTCGTCCGCGTGTTCGAAAGCGCGTTGAAGCGCCGCCGCCGCGGCTCGGTGATCCGTCTCGAAATCGAAGCGTCCACGCCGCCGCAACTGCGCGACTTCGTCGCCAATGCATTACACGTGCTCGAATACGAAACCTTCGTAACCGAAGGCATGCTCGCGCTGAACGAACTCTCGCAGCTCGTTTCGATCGAGCGGCGCGACCTGAAATTCAAAACCTACAATCCGCGCTTTCCCGAGCGCGTCACGGACCAAGGCGGCGATTGCTTCGCCGCGATCCGTCAGAAGGATTTGATCGTTCACCACCCGTACGAGTCGTTCGACGTCGTCGTGCAGTTCCTGCGGCAGGCCGCGCGCGATCCGAACGTGATCGCGATCAAGCAGACGCTATACCGCACGTCGTCGGATAGTCCGATCGTAGGCGCACTCGCGGAAGCCGCCGAAGCCGGTAAGTCCGTCACCGCGCTTGTGGAGTTGAAGGCGCGCTTCGACGAAGAAGCGAATATACGCTGGGCGCGCGATCTTGAGCGCGCGGGCGTGCAGGTTGTGTTCGGTTTTATCGAACTCAAAACGCATGCGAAGATGTCGATGGTCGTCCGCCGCGAAGGCAAGTCGGTCGCGACTTACTGCCATCTCGGCACTGGCAACTATCATCCGGTGACGGCGCGGGTTTACACCGATCTTTCTTTCTTCACCTCGGATGAAGCGATTGCGCGCGACGTCTCGCGCATCTTCAACTTCATCACGGGCTATGCCGAGCCGCAGGGGCTCGAAGCGATGGCGATTTCGCCGATCAGCCTGAAGCAGCGCATTCTCGATCACATCCAGCAGGAAAGCGTGCATGCGCGTGCGGGCAAGCCCGCTGCGATCTGGGCCAAGATGAATTCGCTGGTGGATCCGGTGGTGATCGACGCGCTTTACGACGCGAGCCGCGCCGGTGTCGAAATCGATCTCGTCGTGCGCGGCATCTGCTGCCTGCGTCCGGGCGTCGCGGGCCTGTCGGAAAACATCCGCGTCAAATCCATCGTCGGCCGCTTCCTCGAACACAGCCGCATTTTCTGCTTCGGCATGGGCCACGGCCTGCCGCACCGGAAAGCGGCCGTGTACATCGCGTCTGCGGATCTGATGCCGCGGAACCTCGACCGCCGAGTCGAAACGCTGGTTCCGATTCTCAACCCGACCGTGCATCAGCAGGTGCTCGATCAGATTATGGTCGCGAACCTCAAGGATAACGATCAGAGCTGGCGGGTGTTGCCGGACGGCAGTTCGGAACGCATAAAGCTGGCCGAGGGCGAAGAATCGTTCAACGCCCACCAATATTTCATGACCAATCCGAGCCTCTCGGGACGTGGCAAATCTCTCAAAGACTCTTCTCCGCGTAGTCTCGTCCGTAAAACGGAACGGGCCAAGCAGTCCGGGTGAGGCGCCCGGGCGATTGCCTGCGACCAAACCCGTTGCCGTTTTCGATATCGGCTCGAACTCCGTCCGCCTCGTCGTCTACGAGCGGCTCGGGCGCAACCTTACGCCGCTCTTCAACGAAAAAGCGCTCTGCGGTCTGGGCCGTGAAGTCGCGACCAAAGGCAAGCTCGCGCCCGAAGCGGTAGAGAAGGCGCTGGCCGCACTTTCCCGCTTCCGCGCGCTCTGCGACGTCATGAAGGTCGGCGAGGCCATTGCGATTGCGACGGCGGCTGTCCGCGACGCCAGCGACGGCCCGGAATTTATCGAGCGCGCCAAGAAAATCTGCCGCTGCGACATCGAGGTGCTCTCGGGAAACCGCGAAGCGCGGCTGGCTGCCTTCGGCGTTCTGTCGGGCTCTACCGACGTCGACGGCATCATCGGCGACCTCGGCGGCGGCTCGCTCGAACTCGTGGACGTGAAAGGCGAGGAGATCGGCGAAGGCATCACGATGCCGCTCGGCAGCCTCTCGCTTCTGGATGCGTCGGCCCGTTCGATCAAAGCTGCCGAGAAGATCGTTCGCGACAAGCTGGAAAACGAACCGCTGCTCGGAGAACTGAAGGGCCGCACGTTCTACGCGGTCGGCGGCACGTGGCGCGCCATTGCCCGCCTGCACATGATGCAGAAGGGATACCCGTTGCACGTGATGCACGGCTATTCGATCCCTGCGAAAGAAGCGATGGAGTTCTCAAGTCTGATCCATCGCGTTGATCCCGAAACGCTTTCGCGGATCGAAGTCATCGCGGAAGCGCGGCGGCCGCTGCTTGCTTACGGATCGCTCGTGCTCGAGCAGATTGTGAAGATCGGAAAGCCGGCCTCGATCATCGTCTCTGCGCTCGGGGTGCGCGAAGGTTTGCTCTACGAAAAACTTTCCGACGAAGAGCGCAATCAAGACCCGCTGATCGAAGCGGCGCGTGAATTCAATTTCCTGCGTTCGCGCTCGCCCGAGCATGGCGAAGAACTGATCGCCTGGACCGACAAATTCATGGAATCGACCGGCATCGACGAAACGCCGGAAGAAATGCGCTTGCGGCACGCCGGCTGCTTGCTTGCCGACATCGGCTGGCGCGCGCATCCCGATTATCGCGGCGAGCAAAGCCTCAACATCATTTCCAATGCCGCGTTCTCCGGAATCGATCATCCGGGCCGCGCTTATCTTTCGCTTGCGGTGTTTTACCGTTACGCGGGCCTCAACGACGACGATCTGTCGCCGCGCATCCGCGAGATTGCGACGACGCGATTACTCGATCGTGCACGCATTCTCGGCGCGGTAATGCGCGTCGCCTATGTCGCGAGCGCGTCGATGCCCGGCGTGTTGCCGACGTCGCCGCTTGTGGTCGAGAAGGGTGTCTTGAAGCTGAAATTGTCCGGCGATCTTGCGGCACTCGCAAGCGGTCGGCTTAACAACCGCGTGCGCCAGCTCGGCAAGCTGATCGGCCGCGAATATCAGATCGAAGTCGTCTAGATTTCCTTGGCCACCACGCGGCCATCTGCAATCGCAAGCGAAACCGCGCCGCTCTTTAGTTTGAGCGCGCGCTCGCCGAACAATTCACGCCGCCAGCCTTTCAACGCCTCGACATCCGCATTGTCGTCGAGCGCAATCGCTTCGAGATCGTCGGCGCTTGCGATCACGCGGGCAGCAACACCGTTTTCTTCCGCGGTCATGCGCAGAAGTACGCGCAGCAATTCGACGGTCGCCGAAGCGCCGTTCGAAAGCGGTTTGTAGCGCTCGAACTTCGGCAGCGTTTCGGGATCGCGCGAAAGCCCGGCCATGACCGCCGCAAGAATGCCTTCGCCGGAGCGTGAGCGCTCGAAACCTTTCGGGATCGACCGCAACTGGCCGAGCGCTTCGGCAGTCTTCGGCTGCTGGATCGCGATTTCGCCGATCACGTCGTCTTTAATAATGCGTCCGCGCGGCACATCGCGCGATTGCGCCTCGCGTTCGCGCCACGCCGCGACTTCCATGAGTACCGCGATCTCTTTCGGTTTGCGCACGCGCGTCTTGAGCCGCTGCCACGCATTTTCCGGATGCTGCTCGTAGGTCGAAGGCGAGGTGAGAATTTGCATCTCGCTCTCGAGCCAGCTCGTACGGTTCTTGGCTTCGAGATCGGCTTGGAGTTTCAGATAGACGTCGCGCAGATGCGTGACGTCGGCGACCGCGTACGTGATCTGCTGCTGCGTCAGCGGACGCCGCGCCCAGTCGGTGAAGCGCGAGGATTTGTCGATCTGGCCGCCGGTCGTGCGCTGGACGAGCTGGTCGTAGGAAATGGAGTCGCCGTAACCGAGCACCATCGCCGCGACCTGGCTGTCGAAGATCGGATGCGGAATGATCTTCGCGCGGTGCCAGACGATTTCAATGTCCTGCCGGGCCGCGTGAAAGACCTTCACGACCTTCTCGTTATTCATGAGCGTGAAGAAGGCGGCGAGATCGAGCCCGTCAGCCAGTGCATCGACGATGACCGCTTCGTCAGTGGAAGCGAGTTGCACTACGCAAAGCTTCGGCCAGAAGGTTGTCTCGCGCAGAAATTCGGTATCGACGGTAACGAAAGGATGTTTCGAAAGTCGTTCGCATGCCGCGTTCAGCGCAGCGGTGGTCGTAATCAAATCCATGCTGATCTGATAGCGGGCAGCGGAACGCGCGTAAACCCACACATTCGTCACACGCCGCGGTTCTTCGGCATCAGGATGAATTCCCAAGGCGAAGGCATCGGGCCGACCGGCACATCAATCAGCGTCGGCCCGTCACGGCGCTTGAATGCGCGTTTGAGGCTGGCGCGAAGCTCCTCTGCGTTCTTCGCGCGCTCGGCCGCGGCACCGAAACTCTCCGCGAATTTCACGAAATCCGGGTTCGCGAGGTCGCTCGCGATCAGCCGGTTGCCGAACTGCTCTTCTTGTATCCGGCGCACGTTGCCGAACGACCCGTCCGAGAATACGATCGCAACGAGCGGTATCCGGTGGCGGATCGCAGTCGCAAGTTCGTTCGCCGTGTACATGAAGCCGCCGTCGCCATTGATAGAGACAACCGGCACATCGCGCCGCGCATCCTGCGCGCCGAGTGCTGTGGCAAAGCCCCAGCCGAGATTGTCCTGATAGCCGGGCGAGAGAAACGTACGCGGCTTGTAAACGGGAAAGGCGAGCCGTGCGGCGAAGCCCATTTGCGTCACTTCATCGACCAGAATGCCGTCTTCCGGCAATTCGTCGCGGATTGCGTCGAGAAACGCTTTCTGCGGCGCGATCTTTTCGAAGCGCTTGTTCATCTTCGCGTGGCGCTCGCGCATTTCCTCGCCTCGCGCATCACGCTTCGAGAGATATGATGGAAGCACTTCGACCAAGCGCTTCAAAATCGGTTGCGCATCACCGATCAGCGAAACGGCCGGCTTGTGAAGCCGCGCAGCTTCGTCTTTGTCCGCGTCGACGCGAATGACGTCGATCTTGTCATCCATGCCCCAATGCATCATCGGATAAAGCATGTGCGTGCCGACGCCGAGTGCTACGTCCGCTTCGCCCCAGAGTTCGCGTCCGAGCGGCAGCGTCACGCTGAACGGCGATCTGGATGAGAGCACGCCGCGTCCACGCCGATAGCCGAGTACGGGTGCCTGCAGCATCTCGGAGAGTTTCGTGACTTCTTCGGACGCGCCTTGCGCGCCGCCGCCGCAGATGATGAGCGGACGTTTCGACGCCGCCAGTCGTTTCGCGGCATCTTTGATCGCATCTTCGTCGAGTGACGGCTGCTGCGCGGGAAGGGGAGAGATGATTTTCTCTTCCGCGCTTTTTCTGCCCCACATATCGATTGCGCATTCGAGCGCGGCGGGGCCGGGGCGATCGGAGAACAGCGACTGCATCGCTTGCGCAACCAGCGAAGACGCTTCTTCCGGTTTCTTCACGCGCGCAGAGAAATCGACGAGCCGCGCGAGGATGCCGGCCTGATCCTTGATCTCATGCAAATGCGAGAGACCTTTGCCGATATCACCATCGGGAATTTGTCCGATCAGCGCGAGCACCGGCGCATTCATCGAATAAGCGGTGAGCAATGCGGCTGACGTATTCAGTAACCCAGGGCCCGGCACGACGGCGTAAGGTTGCGGTTTGTTGGTCGCGAGCGCTGCACCGAGCGCCATATAGGCCGAGCCCTGTTCGTGCCGCGAATGAACGGTGCGGATTTTGTCGCCCGTGCGAAATACCGCATCGAAGAAGTGGTCGTTATGAACGCCGGGGAGTGCGTAGAGCGTATCGACGCCATGGGCGATGAGCGACGCAACGGTCAGGTCGGCGGCGGTCTGCGAGGACATTCTTCTTCAACCTTCACAAGGCGGTAAACATAAAAGCCTGGAAGGCCTTGTAAAATCGCCCCGAATAAGCCACATGACGCGGGTCTAAAGGACTTACACGGGCCGCGTGACGAAGCCAAAATAAGGCTTATCCGCCCGTACTCATCCGAGAGAATCTTGACCTCCCAGGCCACGCGGGGTGTCTATCAACCCCCGCGATTCGCGGAATCCGTCTTCACCGGCGGGCTCCGTTGCGTCGCCTGTTAGAAAGAACTGCTTTGGAAACCTTTTCCGAACTTGGCCTTGCTGCACCCATTGAACGTGCGCTGGCTGACGAAAAATACACGCATCCCACACCCATTCAGTCGCAAGCAATCCCGCCCGTCATTTCGGGCCGCGATCTTGTCGGCATCGCGCAGACCGGCACCGGCAAGACCGCCGCGTTCGCGCTTCCCATTCTCAATCATCTTGCGAACAACCGCGGCAAGCTCGAGCGCAAATCTGCGCGCATCCTTGTGCTGTCGCCGACGCGCGAACTCTCCGGCCAGATCGTCGAGAGCTTCCGCACCTATGGCCGCCATCTCCGGCTTTCGACCACGCTCGCAATCGGCGGCGTGCCGATCGGCAAGCAGGTGAGAGCGCTCGCGAATGGCGTCGACATTCTTGTCGCGACGCCGGGCCGCCTGCTGGACCTCGTAAACTCGAACGCGTTCCGTCTCGACCGCATCGAGATTTTCGTGCTCGACGAAGCCGACCGCATGCTCGACATGGGCTTTATCGGCGATATCCGCAAAATAGCGGCGAAGCTGCCGCAGAAGCGCCAGACGCTGTTCTTCTCGGCCACCATGCCGAACGAGATCGAGCATCTGGTCGCGCAGTTTCTGAAAGAGCCGGTTCGCGTCGCCGTGACGCCGGTTGCAAAGACCGCCGACAAGGTCGAGCAACGCGCCATTCTGATCGAAAAAAACGGCAAGACCGGTTTGCTCGTTGAAGTTCTGAAGGCCGAGCCGATCGACCGCGCGCTGGTCTTCACGCGCACCAAACACGGTGCGGACAAGGTCGTGAAGTCGCTGGAAAACGCAGGCATTCCCGCGCAGGCGATCCACGGCAACAAATCGCAGAACCAGCGAGAACGCGCGCTTGCCATGTTCCGCTCAGGCAAGGCTCGCATTCTGGTCGCGACCGACATTGCCGCACGCGGCATCGACGTCGATGGCGTAAGCCATGTCATCAATTTCGACGTGCCGAACGTTCCGGAAAGCTATGTCCACCGCATCGGCCGCACCGCGCGCGCCGGCGCAGACGGCATTGCGATCTCGTTCGTCGCGAACGATGAGCGCGCGTTCCTGCGCGACATCGAACGCTTGACCAAGATTTCGATCCCGTCGACCGATCGCCGTTTGAACCCGAATATCGGCGAGCCCAAAGGCGAGAACCGCGGCGGCCGCAATGGCCGTCCGCAGGGCCGTAAACCGCATCGGCGCGGCAACAATCCGCATCGGGGGCAGGGTCCTCGCAGCGAGCAGCGTCCGCAGGGCGAGCGCAGTGAGCGCAATGAACAGCGTGCAGACCATCGCGCACCGCGTCCGCAGCATAATGGTGAGCGCAAGCACGAGCAGCGGGGCGATCAGCGCCCGCAGCACAATGGCGAGCGTAAGCATGAAGGCCGTCCGGAGCAGCGCTCCCAGCGTCCGCAGCATTCCAAGCCGGAACACCGGCAGCACAACAACAACCGTAACAATCAAACTCAGCCGAAGGCGGAGAACGGTGGACAGCTCACCGGCGTCGCCTTTATGAACCGCAAACCGAAGCGCCGCGGCGATCGCCAGTCTCGCCCCGCGCAACACTAAGGATACTCATGGCGAAAGAAGATCTGATCGAATTCGAAGGCATCGTCACGGAAGTTCTTCCGGACGGCAACTACCGCGTAAAGCTGGATAACGAACACGTCATCCTCGCTTACGCGGCGGGCAAGATGAAGAAGCATCGCATTCGCACGCTGGAAGGCGACCGCGTCACCGTCGAGATGTCGCCATACGATCTCGGCCGTGGCCGCATCAGCTTCCGCCACAAGGGCGATGCTCCGGCAGCCGCTCCCGGCGCGCAACGCAAGCCGAACTTCCGCCGGCGTTAAGAGTGAGGCGCGGCGGTTACGCCGCGTCCTCTTTCAGTACACCGCGGCGGATTTGATCCTCTTCAATCGACTCGAAGAGCGCGCGGAAGTTTCCTTCGCCGAAGCCGTCGTCGCCTTTGCGTTCGATGAATTCGAAGAAGATCGGGCCGATCGCGTTCGACGAGAAGATTTGCAGAAGCACCTTCGTCTCGCGGCCATCGACCACGCCTTCGCCGTCGATGAGAATGCCGTTCTTCTCCAGCCGCTTTAAATCTTCGCCGTGCCCCGGCACGCGGCCGTCCACTTTTTCAAAATATGCTTTCGGTGGCGCCGGCATGAATTTCAGCCCGTCCGCGCGCAGCTTCTCGATCGTCTTGTAGATATTCTTCGAGCCGCAGGCGATGTGCTGAATACCTTCGCCGTTATACGCGTGCAGATATTCCTCGATCTGCGATTTTGCGTCCGCACTCTCGTTGATCGGGATGCGGATTTTTCCGTCCGGACTCGTGAGGGCCTTTGAGAACAATCCCGTGAGTTTTCCTTCGATATCGAAGAAGCGGATCTGCTTGAAGTTGAAGAGCCGCTCGTAAAATCCGGCCCATACATCCATGCGGCCGCGCTGCACGTTGTGGGTGAGGTGATCGAGATAATAGAGGCCGACGCCTTCGGGCCGCGGATCGCGCGCATCGAACCACTCGAACTCTTCATCGTAAGCGGTGCCCTTTTCTCCGTAACGCTCGATGAAATAGAGCAGCGATCCGCCGATCCCTTTGATCGCAGGAACGTCTAAGGATTTTGCGCCGTCTTTGGGATCGGCAGGTTCCGCACCCATTTCGACCGCGCGTTTGAAAGCGTGCTTCGCGTCCACCACGCGAAACGCCATCGAAGGCGCGCAGGGGCCATGCTTGGAAACAAAATTGAAGCCGTGCGAGCCGGGCTCCTCATTCACGAGATAGCTGACCGTGCCCTGCTGATAGACGGTGATCTTTTTCGTCTTGTGCTTCGCAGTCGGAACGAAGCCCATCAGCTTGAAAAGCGCGTGCAGCTCTGGCTCGGGATGCGCGTATTCGACAAACTCGAAACCGTCGGTGCCCATCGGATTGTGTTTGGAAATCTGTGCGGGCTCGGCATCGTGCGGGAAGGGACCCATGGTGCGTTTCCTCCTGCTATTCCCTGATTCAACGCACAGAATTGCAGGAAGTTCTTGCAAAAGGCGGTCATTTGGGGCGTTCTCCAGTGTAGAAACGCATGAAACACGCATATTGAGCTGCATTGATGCAACAAACAGTCGCTTTAGATGCCCAAGACCTCGCGATCCTCGCAGCGCTTCAGGAAAATGGCGCATTGACCAACGCTGAGCTTGCCGAGCGCGTACGCCTCTCCGCCTCGCAAAGCTCGCGCCGGAGAACTCGGCTCGAAGAGGCAGGGGTCATCAAGGGCTACCGCGCGGAAATAGAGCCTACGCGCGTTGGCCTGACCGTCACGGTCTATATCCAAGTGACGTTGGCCACCCATTCCGGCCAGAACGCCAAGCGCTTCCGCGATCTCGTCGCCCGCACGCCCGAAATCCTCGAGGCGCATGCGCTGACGGGGGACGCCGACTACCTAATGAAGGTTGTGGTCGAGGATTTGGCGGCGCTCGGCCGCCTCGTAAATCAGGTGCTGCTGCCGCATGAGAGCGTCGAGCGCGTCCGCTCGAACGTGGTGCTGGAGACGCTGAAACAAGGCACCAGACTGCCGCTCTAGGCCGCGCGGCCAGCTTCCTTGACATCGCTGGCCCCCCATGCGCTTTTCCCCGCGATTTCAAAGGCGAATCCGATCCAAATGCATCGCTACCGTTCCCATAACTGCGGCGCGCTCCGCGCCTCGCATATCGGCGAAACTGTCCGGCTTTCGGGCTGGTGCCATCGCATCCGCGACCACGGCGGCGTGCTCTTCATCGACCTGCGCGACCACTACGGTGTCACGCAGGTTGTCGCCGACCCGGACAGCCCGGCTTTCAAGATCGCCGAGAAGCTCCGCTCCGAATGGGTCGTGCGCGTCGACGGTAAATTGCGGAAGCGCCCGGAAGGCACCGACAACAAAGAACTGCCGACCGGCGAGGTCGAACTGTTCGCGACCGAGATCGAAGTCCTGGGTGCGGCTGGCGAATTGCCGGTGCCGGTGTTTGGCGATGCCGAATATCCGGAAGAACTGCGCCTGAAATATCGCTTCCTCGATCTGCGCCGCGACCGCATCCATCAGAACATCATGAAGCGCGGGCAGATCATCGACTCGCTTCGCCGCCGCATGAAGGAGCAGGGCTTCTTTGAATTCCAGAC
>Ga0247762_1000122_pt1 | contig 32827 bp, 20 predicted proteins | sample UWRJL081202R4_FD_181016 | JGI IMG/M metagenome (GOLD analysis project Ga0247762, IMG submission 181016) | Plant litter microbial communities from Arlington Agricultural Research Station in Wisconsin, United States - UWRJ-L081-202R-4 | ecosystem: Environmental > Terrestrial > Plant litter >...
GATCAACAAGAGTGTTGAACCTGTTCTGGTCACGCTCAAAACCTCGCGGATACTTTGGGAAGATTCGCAGGTCAACGTGCGCATCGAAGGCAACGGCGCGGGCTATGGGTATTCGTATGCCACACAGCCGGCCATGTTAGAGCCGGGTATTATTACGCTGACGATACCCGCAGGAGAGAGCACAGCGTCTTTCACATTCCAGCCGATCAACGACGGCGTGTTCGAGCCGTTCGACTATGACTATACGTTTCACATCGATCAGACCAATGGCCTTATCGAGTCTGTGGGACAGGCTAACTACAGCATGAAGGTTATAGACAGCACGGAGCCATTCGTAGCGTTCGACTTCGAAAACTGCCCCACGAATTTCTCGCAATTCACCGAGGAGATCGTTGAGGGTGGCGGTGTAATGGCGGCTACTTCATGGAAGTGCTACACACTTAACAATGCCAATAAAGATGATGCGTCGACAGGTGCTATTATGGCTAATGCCTATGGTCGTGGTAACGGTACATCCAATAGCTACCTGGTATTTCCCGCTATCGACGGCGAAAGGTATTCGACAGTATACCTGTCTATGATCGTGAAGTCGCTCCACTCGGGAGCCGGCAATGTACGTGTAGTCTACAGTACTAATTACAAGGGCACCGACAATCCCGAAGCCGAAGGCGTTATCTGGATGGAGATGGCCGATCTGAACGGTATGCTGCCCGGCGGCGGCTCGATTAAATGGACACCTGTGGAGGGGCTCATCCGGGGCATCGACGGCGGCAAGCTTTACATCGCTATCCAGTATAAGGGTGGCCAGAGTGCAAGCGCCTCCGACTGGTTGTTTGATGATGTACAGCTTAAAGGGAACTAAGTATGAAACTGAATTCAAAATATTTTTTACTGTTGTTTGGATTGTTCGTGGGAATTATAGCCTGCGACGATGATAAAAATGATTTTTCTGTTACACCTGCTATCGGTTTTGGTACAACGGTAGGACGGGTTTCAGAAAATATTGCCGAAGGCATCGCAGTGCCTTTCTATTCGAACGTAAAGCTTACAGAGCCGGTTACGATCACCATGTCGCTACGCGACGATGATTCAACGGCATACGGCACCGACTATACCGTGTTACCTGAGCCTGTAGACGGGAAGATCACGGTTACCATACAGCCGGACGAGGATCCCGCGTTTATGGTTTACCCGGTGGCTTTGGAGAATTCGCCCCAGGTACGGAAGATTAATTTCGAGATAACAAGTGTATCCGGCACGGACGTGCCGCTTACCGATACCTATTCGCGTTATTACGAGTTGTGGATAACGAAGGAGGTGCGCCTGGTGGATCACAATTTTGAAGATTGTAACGGTGGCCCGGTTGGCTTTACGGAAAAGACCACGCTGACGGACGCCGATTCCGCAATAACCATGTGGGCATGCTCCAATTTCGGCTATGCTCCCGGAGGGCCGCCGAATTATTCGATATCCGCGATTGCCAATGCCTATGGCAGAGCTGCCAAGAAGGCGTCCAACTCATACCTGATATCCGATGTAATAGAGGCAGGCGAATATAAGACGCTGCAGATCGCTATGAAGATAGAGTCGTATCACACTGGCGCCGGATCATTCTCAGTTGTGTACAGTGAAAACTATAGCGGTAGGGGGAATCCCGAAGCTACCGGCGTAACGTGGACACAGCTTCCGAACCTTGTTGACGAAGATGGAGACCCTGCGTTGATTGACGAAGCGTTGCCCAAAGCAGGTAGCAAAGATTGGAGGTCACTGGTTGGTTTGCTCAGCAACGCAACGGGTAAGCACTACTATATCGCCTTCAAGTATACCGGAGGAACATCTGCCAGTGCTTCGGATTGGTATGTTGATGACTTCATTGTAACGGCTTTAAAATAACAGACACCCATCGATTTTAAACAATATGAGAAAAATGAATGTTTGGCGGGGAGTGCCCGCGCGTATTTTGTCGTGGCTGTTGCTGCTGACTGTTTTTGTTGCAGTTTCGTGTAAGGACGACGATGATGCGACTGCGGCAGACGTTACAGTGGATTTTGATACAGCATCACAGACGCTGCGCGAGAGCGATGCATCGGCTGTTGTGTCGTTAAAGCTTAACGGTGCGGCCAGTCGTGACGGTAAGCTTACGTTTAGTGTAGAATCTGCTGCCGTTTACGGAACGGATTATACCACTACACCTTCTGTTACTGATAACAAGCTTGTCGTGCCGGTAGTTAAAGGCCAGACTGCTGTGAAGTTCACAGTGGTTCCTGTAGACAACACCACGCTTAGCGGTGACCGCACGATCAAGTTTACGTTGACTGAGACTGACGCTGGTTTCAAGGCAGGCGAGAAGGCTACAGAAACAATAACCCTGGTTGACGACGAAGGACCTTCAAAGGCGAACTTTGCTGCCAGTGAAGGTGCCCTGGCAGCTGATCAGAAAGATGGTGTGAAAGTATCCATTAATTTCTCTTCGAAGCTTCCTTCGGCCGGTACGTTGAAAGTGTCGATTGCGTCGACTGCGGCAGCGTATGGGACTAACTATACGACAACGCCCGCTGCAACCAATAATGTAATCGCGATACCGGTTAATGCGGGCGCTACCGAAGCCTCTTTTACAGTGGTTCCGGTCTCAATATCGGCTGGTGACATCACATTTACGCTGACGACTCCTGACGGCGGTATTGTACTGGGTACAGGGCTTACGTATAAATTGACGCTGACCGCTGCCTCATCGACTCTTACAGTTACGCAATTGCGCGCCCTTTTCACTGGTGCCGGCAATGTTACCATCGACCAGGATAAGACGGTAACTGCCGTTGTGATCTCTACAAAGGACAATATCAATGCGAGTAACCTCTGGATACATGACGGTACGCGTGGTATCATGGTTCGATTCACGGAAGCAAATACCTTTAGCCAGGGTGATCAGATCACCATTAAAGTGAAGGGCGCTGTGCTTGGTGAATTCAATAATGTGTTGCAATTGGGCACGGATTCTAAGTTTTCGATTGTAAATGCAACGAAAATTGGGACAGCAGCATTGCCTGATTATAAGACAATCACAATGTCTGATATGAATGCTAAACACGATGACTACGAAGGTGATCGTATCAAGCTTGAGAATGTACACTTTACAGGTGCTAATGGAACAGCGAACTTCTCAGCAAATAGTGGTAACATCAACATTGCAGATGCATCGAATACGATTGGCATTCTGCGTGCTGAAACCACGGCAGCGTTTAAGAATAATATTCAACCTGCTGGCTCCGGTACTGTTTATGGCATCCTGAACGAGTACAAAGGAGCCGCGCAGATTTCTCCCCAGGGAGCAGCAGATATCTTTACCGACAATGCTACGGCAACGATAACTCTGGATCCTGCATCCCTGTCTTTTGGTGATGTGGCTAAAGGCGGCACATCGACGGCCAAGAGCTTTACAATAACAAGTGCAGGTCTGACAAATGACGTAACGGTTACGGCTCCGACATATTATACGGTAGCAAGATCAGAATCGGATACATATACTTCATCATTGACGATCAGCAAAGCCGATGCTACGGCTGGCGTGATTACTGTGTATGTTAAGTTTGCTCCTAATTCTGGGAACAACGGAGCGATTGCCAATACCATCAGTGTAACATCGACTGACGCGGCGGCAAAGACTGTTGCGGTAACCGGAAATGAAACGGGAAACGTGTCGACTGCACTACTGTTGGCGGAAAACTTCGAGTACGGTAGCAGCGACGCCCTTGATATTGCAGCGGCCTCGTCTTCTGCCTGGGCAACACATAGCACGGCCTCTACGGGTGGCCCTACTGCACCTGAGATGAATCCAGATTATTCCGCGACAGGTCTTACTTATGCGGGATATCCCGGATCAGGTGTAGGCGGTGCAATGGCCTTCATTTTTGGCTCATCTGGAACCAACGATGGTGATGTGAACCGCAAGTTTACAAAGATAGATGCCACTCAGACGTTTTATATGTCATGCCTGCTGAATCTTTCAGCTGCAAAGTCTGGTGATTACTTCCTTCACCTTGGTCCTAATGACATTGGCAATACTTTTGCCGCGCGGTTTTCTGCACGCGCCAATGGCGCGGGATGGAGCTTTGGATTTGCTAAGACTACGGAGGCTGCGACAACGGATGGTACGGTACTTGACTTCAATAAGACATACCTGGTAGTCTTTAAAATAGAATACAGTACAGCGACAACAACCGATGATGTCGTTAGCGTATACCTCTATGACGGAACCATCCCGACTTCGGAATCGGATACTTATAAAGCGGCTATCCTCTCTATTGGGGCAACTAAAAATGACGGTGTGTCTGCCAATTACGGCTCAGTGGCTATCCGTCAGAGCGGTAACGGCCCGACTGGTAAAATCGATGGTATTCGCGTAGCTAAGAACTGGGCGGATCTGTTTAATTAATAGAATTTTATAATGGAAGTGGTTGTCTGTGTGTTGAGCAGAGGCAGCCACTTTCTGCATATTAAAGCAATTGACGAATAACAGAATTTTATGAAGAAAAGTGTAAGCGGAATGCGCAGAGGAGCTTTTTATAAAGCCTCCTATCTTGGCCTCGCCATGTTGTTGGTTATTTCCTGTTCAGATGAAATTAACCCCAGTTATACGCCTGAGGTTGCTCAGAATAATCCTTCGTTAAAAACAGGGGCAACGTGGGAGGATTTTGAAGACGGGACTAAGACATCCTACATCGCGGCCGACGCCAAATTGTTCACAGGCGTATGGCGGTTATCCGATGCGCTGATCGGTACATCGACAGCCGACCATAAGTACGAGGGAAAGGCGCTGCGTATCATCAATACTGGCTCTGCCCGTATGGGATTTGACTTCACTACCGGGGCGGATACGGTGCTTGTATCGCATGCTATCTATGGTGATGAAGGGGATAGCAAGTGGTCTCTGTGGGTATCTACCGATAAAGGTGCTAACTATACACAGGTTGGAGAGTCAGTGACCACTTCATCTGCATCACTGGACCAGGTGGCGTTTAAGGTGAGTAAGGGTGGCAATGTTCGATTTGAGATCCGTCGTGAGTCAGGAAGTGCCAAAGGACTTAATATTGATGATGTACAGGTTCTTAAATACACTGGTACAACGACTCCGGGCGATGGCGGTAATGGTGGCGACGGTGATGGAGGTAATGGTGGTGGTACTGAGCCCGTACAGCCGGATAACAGTAATTATTTATTCGGCAATCCGAGTCTTGCTATAAACGACCTGACCAGCGCCAATAACTATCTTTTCGATAAGACTAACTATATCATGTCTTATAATAAGGATCGTGGTACACCGAACTGGGTGAGCTGGCATCTTGACCAGTCGAACATAGGGTCTTCCGGACGTACTGAGAATTTCACGGCAGATACGGCACTTCCCGCGGCCTGGTATCATGTAAGTGATGCGTCCTACGAGGGTAGCGGTTTTGATCGGGGGCACAACTGCCCGTCGGGAGACCGTACATCCAGCGCGGCAGTAAATGAAACGACGTTCCTGATGTCGAATATGATTCCTCAAGCGCCTAATAATAACCAAAAAGCATGGGCGACTTTCGAGAACTTTATCCGTGCGCAGCTCAGTGGTACTACCAACGAAGCATACGTTATTATGGGTAACTATGGACAAGGTGGCGAAGGTAAATTCGATACCCCAGGCGTCCCCACATTGACTATTGACAATGGCCATGTTACCGTTCCTTCCCATGTGTGGAAAGTAGTTGTGATATTGCCGACAGGGTCAAACGACATCAGCCGTGTTTCGGCAGCTACCCGAATTATAGCAATCGATACCCCGAATAAAAATTCGGTTGGTAATGATTGGTGGACTTACCGCACGAGTGTAGATGCGATTGAGGCTGTTACTGGTTATGATATTCTGTCGGCGCTGCCGGATGCAGTAGAGAATACTGTTGAGAGTAACGTTGATACAGGTTCGTATAATTGATTGTTTTTCGTTATTGTAAATAAGCGCGAATACCCTCTGGAGATTTTCCGGAGGGTATTTTGTATTTGTACGTCAGGTACTTAATATCCGGCAGTTTGAAAACTGCCCGCATGGTGGGCACAAGTCTCTCTCCCCGCCCTTCTTGCGCGCAAGACTTGCGCCAGCTATGGATCATTCAGATGCGCTTAAAAAAGTAAAGGCGCCTGCACTAATGCAGGCGCCTTTTCTCTTCAGGAGCTTAGGTTAACGGATTGGTTAGACAACGTTGTAATGTTCGAAATTCAGGACCCAGGTTCGGAATTCATGATCATTACATGACTAAGGTAGGCATTTAATGCGGGATGTACTTATGTAATCGGTATAATTAGTTTCGTTAAATGGATTTAAGTACTTAGGTGTAAAATGAACTTGATTTCTGTATAGGAAAACGCGTCTTTTAGAGAATGGATCGTATGCATAGCACACCAATATATGGCCTGGTTCTTTGCGGTGGCAGGAGCTCGCGTATGGGGCAGGACAAAGGCCTGCTCGATTACCACGGGCGGCCACAGCTGGAATATATGTTTGCGATACTGGAGCGGTTTTGTGTGCGTGTGTTTACGTCGTGCAGGCCAGAACAAGCTGTTCCGGCGCATTTAAATCCTTTGTATGATGCACTGTCGATAGAAAGTCCGATCAATGGCATTGTGACCGCGTTTCGTGCGCATTCGCGGGTGTGCTGGCTGACGGTGGCGGTGGATATGCCGTTTGTGGATGATGCTGCTATACGGACATTGTTTGCGCAACGGGATATGACTGCTCCAGCTACGTGTTTTAAGAATCCGGAGGATAGTTTGCCGGAGCCGTTGTGTACTATTTGGGAAACGTCGGCGTATCCGCTGCTGGAGGCGTTTGTGAATAGGGGAGAGATCAGTCCGCGAAAGTTTTTAATAGGGCACCATGCGCACCTTGTTATGCCGGATGATGCCCGCGTGGTTATGAATGTGAATACACAGGAAGACCGTCAGCGACTATCAGGCCATTAAGCCAAACTCGCGTGCTGCGATAGGGAAGTTCCTGTTTTCGTGTCCGGGGCGTGTGAGCTTGAGCAAGGCAAAGCGCTGCAACTCACTCAGCGCTTGCCATTGTCCCAGGTTGATTGCAGTATCGAGCTCTTTAAACTTATCGAAGATACATTGCGGTACCTGGCTGAGCATCGTCCAGAGCGGCTCGGCAGCGGTTCCCAGATGGGTGGGTTGGTTGCCGGTGCGATGGATGATACATTGTTCCAGGTAACGCCGGTAGTGCGCAACGTCTGTAGGCGAAGTACAAGGCAGGCTGGCCAGGCATTCGCGTTCGGTTACGTTGAAACGACTCCATTCGGTAAGCTTGAGCTTGATACCGCAGGCATCGAGCTTGAAGCGTACGATCATCGGAATACAGCGGATGCCGTCTTCCATGAAATCTTCTTCGAAGCGAAAGTAAGGGAGGTGTGGTTCGTGGACAGTGTTCATAGACTGTTGTGTTTTATTGATCAGCTACCGCTATCCGGGTGTGTGCGAGTGTATCGTTAACGCGGCGTTCGTTTATTACTTTGCCGAATACGAGTATGGCAGGCGAGCCGATAGCGTTTTCTTCGGCGAGACCGTGAAGCGTTTCGGCTGTGCCGATCAGTATTCTCGATTCCGGCGTGGTGGCGCTTTGGATGATCGCAGCTGGCTCGTGCGGCGAGCGGGCGTGGGCGAAGATGCTGGCAATGGTTTCCAGATGCGAGCGGCCCATCAGTACAATGACAGTAGCCGATGAACGGGCGGCCCATTGTATATCGCCGGAGATCTGTCCGTTAGACAATGTTCCGGTAACAACCCAGAAGCTTTCATTCACGCCGCGCTTTGTAAGCGGTATGCCGGCCTCTGATGGAGCAGCAATAGCGCTGGAGATGCCGGGCACCACTTCTGTATGAATACCCTGGCTCGCGGCGTAAGAGAGCTCCTCATGACCGCGTCCATATACATAGGGATCGCCGCCTTTCAGGCGCACCACACAATTGTAGCGCCGCGCATAGAATACCAGCAGCTTATTTATCTCTTCCTGCTCAAACTCTTTTCGGCCTTTTCGTTTTCCTACGTACACGCGTTTACAGGTTGGCGGCGCGCGGCGTAACAGCTCGGGCGAAACCAGTGCGTCGTAAAGCACTACATCGGCGCTACTGATCAATTTCATTCCTTTTACCGAGATCAGGTCCGGATCTCCAGGTCCGGCGCCTACTATATAGAGTCTACCCGCATTCATACCAATTTACGTAGTTATTACGTATTAAATTACGTAAATTATTATCTAAATGTCCAGTGTTTTACGTATTATTACTTAAAATTTAAGTAGTCACGTAAAAAACAGATCACGTATGGCACGTATTATCGTCGTCGGCAACGGCATGGTGGGTTATAAGTTCTGTGAGAAGATGGTGAATCGCAGCACGGAACATTCGATTACGGTTTACGGTGAGGAGCCTCGTCCGGCTTATGACCGGGTGCACCTGAGCAGCTACTTTGAGGGCCGTACGGCAGACGATCTGCTGATGGCTCCTTCTTCGTGGTATGCGGATAACGGTATACAGCTGTTTACCGGCGAGCTTGTAACGTCGATCGATCGTCGCGCCAAAACTATTCGTACGCACACAGGCAAGGTCGATAGTTATGATTACCTGGTGCTGGCTATGGGCTCCGGCGCCTTCGTGCCATCGTTACCGGGTACTGATCGCGATGGTGTGTTTGTTTACCGTACGATAGAAGATCTCAATCAGCTCCAGGCCTATGCACGAAACGCGCGCCGCGGTATCGTAATGGGTGGCGGTTTGCTGGGGCTCGAAGCAGCGAAGTCGCTGCTGGACCTTGGCCTCGAAACACACGTGGTGGAGTTTGCTTCCCGGCTGATGCCCCGGCAACTGGATGATGCAGGCTCGGATATTTTGCGTGCCCGTATACAGTCGCTGGGCATAACGATCCATACGAACAAGCGGACAACAGCTATTACAGGAACGCCACGAGTGGATGGCCTTTCGTTTGATGACGGTGTCACGCTTCCTACCGATATGATCGTGATCTCCGCCGGTATACGCCCGCGTGATGAGCTGGCACGTACCTGTGGCCTGACGACGCATGCCCGTGGCGGTATTGTGGTGAACGACGGGATGCAGACTGACGACTCCAGCATCTTTGCAATAGGTGAGGTAGCGGTGCATAATAATATGATCTATGGCCTTGTGGCTCCCGGTTATGAAATGGCCGACGTGGTGGTTCGCCGGTTGGCGGGCGATCATGCTGCCTGCTTTACCGGTTATGATATGTCTACGAAGCTGAAGCTGATCGGCGTGGACGTGGGAAGCTTCGGCGATGCCTTCGGAGAGACGCCGGGCAGCGTGCCGATCGCTTATACCGACAAATGCAACGGTATCTATAAACGCTTTACGATTTCGGAAGATGGAAAACGCCTGCTGGGCGGTATACTGGTGGGTGATACGAAACCGTATAGCCTTTGCCACCAGATGGTGATCAACGGAATGCCATTGCCCGGCAAACCGGAAGCGCTTATACTCGGCGACCAGGCCGGCGAGAGCGCGGGAGCGGGGTTAATGAGTCTGCCGGATACCGCGCAGATCTGCTCGTGCGAGAATGTACGAAAAGGTGACCTTGTGCGGCTCATCCGCGACGAGTCTGTTCATACGTTGGATGGGCTGAAGAAGGCTACCAAAGCCTGTACGGGCTGTGGCGGTTGTGCGCCGTTGGTAAATGATATTCTGAAGATGACCCTTCAGACGCTCGGTGTACATGTGAAGAAAACGCTTTGTGAGCATTTCGCCCACTCGCGCCAGGAGTTGTATGATATCATCCGTATAAAAGGGATCCGTAGCTATAACGAGCTGCTCGATAACCACGGGCAGGGCGATGGCTGTGAGATCTGTAAACCGGCAGTCGCTTCGCTGCTGGCCAGCATCTGGAACGACCTGGTGACGGAACAGGATACTATCCAGGACACCAACGACCGCTTCCTGGCCAACATACAGCGCGGCGGTACTTATTCTGTTGTGCCACGGATAGCCGGTGGCGAGATCACGCCGGCGAAACTTATAGCCATAGGCCGTATTGCTGCCAAATACGATCTCTATACAAAGATCACGGGCGGACAACGTATCGATATGTTCGGCGCGCGGGTGGAGCAGCTACCGGAGATATGGGAAGAGCTTATTGCGGAAGGTTTCGAGAGCGGCCATGCCTATGGTAAGGCGTTGCGCACGGTGAAGAGCTGTGTGGGCACTACGTGGTGTCGCTTCGGGGTTCAGGATGCGGTGTCTTTTGCCATCCGTATCGAGAACCGGTATAAAGGGCTGCGTGCTCCGCATAAGCTGAAAGGCGCGGTGTCGGGTTGTATCCGTGAGTGTGCCGAAGCTCAGTCGAAGGACTTCGGTGTTATTGCCACTGAAAAAGGCTGGAACGTATATGTATGTGGTAACGGCGGGGCGCGTCCGCAGCATGCGCTGTTGCTGGTGACGGATGTGGATGACGATACGTGTATCCGGTACATCGACCGGTTCCTGATGTTTTATATCCGCACGGCCGATCCGCTTACCCGCACAGCTACGTGGCTGAACAAGCTGGAGGGCGGCCTGGACTATCTGCGTGACGTAGTAGTGAACGATAGCCTCGGCATCGGGGCCTCACTCGAAGCAGAGATGCAGGAGCTGGTGGATCGTTATGCCTGCGAGTGGAGGCAGGTTGTGGAGAATCCGACACTTCGGGCCAGGTTCCGTCATTATGTAAACGACGAAAGCGCTGACGAAACGATTGTCTATGCGCCGATGCGCGGACAGAAGTCGGCAGCCGACTGGGATAATGTGAACAAGTAAATGTATGCCTATGGAAATTCAAGATCAGTCCTTTGTATTCAGCACGCCCGAGACGACAACGGTAACGGAATGGTTTCGTGCCGCACGTGTGGCCGACTTCCCGGAAGACGGCGGTATGTGTGTAAAGTTCGGCAACCGGCAGATCGCTGTGTTCAACTTCACACGGCGTGGCGAGTGGTATGCTTGTCAGAACCAATGTCCGCACAAGATGCAGATGATACTGGCCCGCGGCATAATCGGTTCGCACCAGGGAGAGCCGAAGGTGGCATGTCCGTTTCATAAGAAAACCTTCTCGCTTCGTAACGGGCAATGTCTCAATGGCGATGAGCAGTGTCTCGAAGTGTATCCGGTGCGGGTGGAGCAGGGTTATGTGTATATCGGGATCGGGCGGGAGAACACATAGAAGTGTGTTTATATGGTGTCGAATACGTTTCCGGTGCCAGTTTTCCACGTAACCCTTTCATATGCTACGTAGGCTTGATATTTTTAGCGTAAATTGCTACGTATGGCGGTAACAGTAAACGAGGCGAAAGATGGATTCCAGCGATTCACCCGATTGGGGCTCTGGTATATCCTGGCGCTGAGTGCTATCGCCACGGTTATCCTGACAGGCCAGGCGCTGATCCAGACTCACCTGCGTACACAGCTGAGCGACTCGCAGGTTGTAAACGTTGCCGGCAAGCAGCGTATGCTGAGTCAGAAGATCGTAAAGACCGTGCTTCGGCTTCGTTCCGGGCAGTCTGAATCCGAACGCCGGATATTGTATAATGAATTGGCCCGCACCCTGTCGCTTTGGAAAACATCTCAGGATGCCCTGCTTCATGGCAACGACAGCCTTCATCTCGACGGCGACAACAGCGTTGTTGTGCGCACGTACTTCGATTCCCTTCAACCCGACTTTGCCGCGCTCTATACCAATGCCAGTCATGTGCTGGCCGTGCTTCGTTCAGACCTTACTGTTTCCGAGGATAAACTTCAACCGTATCGCGATGTTATACTGGCGCACGAGGATCTGTTTCTAACCGGCATGGAGCGTATCGTACGACAGTATACAGACGAGGCGCAGAGGAAGGTTACCCGGCTATCGACTATCGAGTACGTAGTGCTGGGTATTTCGCTGCTGGTTATCGTTCTGGAGATTGTATTCATATTCCGTCCTACGGCGGCACATGTAAGTGAAACGGTGCGCAAGCTGATAGCGTCGGAGCGCAATGCGCGTAAGCTGACGCAGGAGATCGGCGCGCTTTATACATCATTGGAGCGATCGTACGAGCAGATCTCGCTTGTACGTGAGCCGCAGGAAAGCCCGCAGTTGTATGCCAAGGCAGACCGCGGCGGAAACGTTACGTTTGTAGCGCCGGTGTATGAGGAGCTTGCAGGCGGAGAACGTATGCACCTGGCCCGGCGGATCAGTGATCTCTTCGAGATAAAAGATGCCGGTGACTGGATGGACGAAGTTGTGGAGACCGTGTCCGATGGCCGGTTATGGCAAGGGGAGCTGCGGTTTACCGACCTGTCGGGCGATCGCGGATGGGCAGAGGTGATCATAACTCCCGTATATGATGCCGCAGGTGAGGTCGAAGACCTGCTGGTGCTGGGTACGAACATTACCAGGCGCCGTCTTGCCGAAAGGAGCATGGACCGCAAGAACCGTGCGGAGGTCGAGAAGAAGATCAACCAGCAGAAGTTCCGGTCGGTGCTGATCCTCGAAGGTCAGGAAGAAGAGCGCAAGCGTATTGCGATGGACATACACGACGGTATCGGGCAGATGCTTACCTCGCTGAAGTACCAGATAGAATCCATCGATGCGCAGGATGCCGCGCGGACCAAACAGAAGATCGGCGAGATCGACGCATTGATCAAGCTTGTAATAAAAGAAGTGCGCAAGGTAACCTTCAACCTCAAGCCGCCCGTACTTGGCGATTACGGGCTGAAGGCCGCTCTGAACGTGTTTGTTCATGAGATCGGTAAGCTTACGGATATCAGGCTTGTATACACCGCTACAGGCGAGCCCGACAGGCTGCCACAGAAGGTGGAGAATAACATCTTCCGAATCATACAGGAAGCGATAAACAACGCGATCAAGTACTCTGCCGCGAGCTGTATTACGGTTACGCTGGATGTTCGTGATGCAGACCTGCTGCTTACGGTGAACGATGATGGAAAAGGATTCGATACGCGTCTTGTAGATGCCGGCAGCACGAACATCGAGTCGGGCCGGGGCTTCTTCAATATGCACGAACGTACGGAATATATACACGGCAGCTTACTGATAGAATCCGCGCCGGGCATCGGTACTACGATACGGCTCACGGTTCCGGTTCGCAGCGCCAAGGTTACAGAACCCTCATGACGAAAAACACTATGGATAAGATAAACATTGTATTGGCAGACGATCACGTGTTGGTACGCAACGGTATAAAAGCTATGCTCGAGTCCGATCCCGAGCTGTCGGTAGTAGGAGAGGCCGATACCGGAACGGACGCGCTTGCGGTAGCGAAGAATCTGAAACCGGATATTCTCGTGCTGGACATCCGGATGCCGGAGATGACGGGACTCGAAGCCGCTGCCCGGTTACGTGACTATTCCGCCACGACCAAAGCGGTTATTCTTTCGATGCACGATTCCGAAGAATACGTTGTGCAGGCGCTTCATGCGGGGGCGTATGGTTATCTGTTAAAAGACACGGATAAGGCTGAATTTATCCGGGCACTCAAACAGGTATATGCGGGCAGCAAATACTTCAGCGGCGGTGTCTCGAATATATTAGCCAACATGGTACTGAACGGTGCGACTCCGGCCACTGCGCGTGAAGCTTACGCTGAAGAAGAAGATCCTTATCACCTCACACGGCGAGAACGGGAGATCCTGCGCATGGTTGTCCATGGTAAAGCCAACAAGGATATAGCCGATTCGCTTGGTAAGAGCGTGCGGACGATAGAAACGCATCGCTTCAATATTATGAAGAAGCTGGGCGTGAACAATGCCGTTGACATGGTGAACAAAGTGGTGAATGAGAATCTGCTGTAAGCCGTTGTCCGTCGCAATCGTTTTATACGTAGGATAATGAAATATTTACGTATATTTTAAGTAATAAATACGTAGATTAAGCATCGATTTGTTACATTTATTACGTAAAAACTACGTAATAAAGTTATGAGCTCACTAAAAGCAACCCGGTTACGGCTACTCGACTTCCGCTCGGTGCCGATGCGCACGTTCCACATTACGTGGGTAACCTTCTTTACCTGTTTCTTTGGTTGGTTCGGTATTGCGCCGCTTATGCCGGTGATCCGGCAGGACCTGCAGCTTACGCAGGAGCAGATCGGAAACAGCATCATTGCATCGGTAGCGATTACAATCTTCGCGCGGCTCTTTTTCGGATGGCTGTGCGATCGTATAGGGCCGCGGTTATCCTATACGTTGTTGTTGATCCTCGGCGCTTTTCCGGTTATGCTTATCGGGCTTAGCCCGGACTATCAGACCTTTCTTTTATTCAGGCTGGCGATCGGTATGATCGGCGCTTCGTTTGTTATTACACAGTATCATACTTCGGTTATGTTTGCCCCGCAGGTGGTGGGCACGGCCAACGCTACGGCAGCGGGCTGGGGCAACCTGGGTGGCGGTGTTACACTTATGGTTATGCCGTTGCTATTCTCGGGTATTGTTGCCTTAGGATATACGCCGGGCATGGCGTGGCGGTATAGCATGGTTATTCCGGGAGCCGCACTGCTTATTATGGGGATTGTATATTATTTCTTTACACAGGATACGCCCGAGGGTAACGTCTTAAAACGAAAGCCCGGGACTAAAGAAGATGCCGGTGCGAGAAATGCAGGCTGGCTGACCGTGTGCCGGGATTATCGTGTGTGGTGTCTTTTTCTCGCGTATGGAGCGTGCTTCGGTATAGAGATCACGTTGGATAACATCGCTACATTATATTTTGTCGACAACTTCGACCTGGGCCTGAAAGAGGCGGGAATTATCGCGGGACTGTTTGGTATGATGAACTTGTTTGCCCGGGCGCTTGGCGGGATCTTCGGTGATCGTGCGGGCAAGCGCTTCGGACTTTGGGGAAGAATGCTTATACTCGGATTGTTCCTGTTGCTGGAAGGTGTCGGTATTATTGTTTTCTCGTCATTATATGCTTTGCCATGGGCCATTTTCACAATGCTCTTCTTTGCGTTGTTTCTGAAGATGTCCAATGGCGCCACGTATTCCGTCGTGCCGTTCCTCCATCGTAAGTCGCTGGGGATCGTATCCGGTATTGTTGGTGCTGGTGGCAATGTGGGAGCTGTGGTGGCCGGTTTTCTTTTCAAGGCAGAAGGATTAACGTATCGCGATTGCCTGGGGTATATCGGTATGGCGGTGTGTGTCATTGCAGGGGCAGTGTTCCTGCTGAGTATGGCGATACGCGCCACCGGCGATGTGGCTTCTGCTGAAGCGGAGCCGGTATTGAAAGAGTCGCTGGCTTAAGCAACAATAACATCTTACGGCGATGATGCATTCGACAGATAAGTCTAATAAAACGACGTGCTCCTATTGTGGTGTTGGCTGTGGCATGGTGGTGCGGAAGGGGCGTAAGTCCGGGCTTACGCTGGAGGGCGATGCCGATCATCCTGTTAACAAAGGCATGCTTTGCTCAAAGGGCATGAATCTGCATTACGCGATGCAGGATACACAGGACAGGTTGTTGTATCCGGAGATGCGCTGGGGTAGAAACCAGCCCATGGTGCGGGTTAGCTGGGATGATGCCATGGCGCGTGCCGCCGGTGTTTTTAAATCTATTATTCAACGGCACGGACCTGATTCAGTCGGATTTTATGTATCGGGTCAATGTCTGACGGAAGAGTATTATGTATTGAACAAGCTGGTGAAGGGTTTCCTGGGCACCAATAATATCGATACCAATTCCAGGTTATGTATGAGCTCGGCTGTATCGGCTTATACGCGGATGCTGGGCGAGGATGCTGTGCCGATCGCGTACGAGGACATCGAGCAATCGGACTGCCTGCTTATTGCAGGCGCGAACCCGGCTTGGTGCCATCCGATCTTGTTTCGTCGTATCGAGGCGCATAAGCAGAACAATCCGGATGTAAAGATCATAGTGGCCGATCCACGTCGCACACAGACCAGTATTTCCGCCGATCTGCATTTGCAGTTGTATCCGGGCACAGATGTTTATTTGTATGCCGGTATTGCTCGGGCTTTGCTGGAGCGCGGCGATATTGACCATGCGTTTATACGCGACCACACCGAAGGCTTCCAGGCATATCAGCAGGCAGTGTTTAAGCTGTCGATGGAAGAAGTGGCGGGCGTTTGTGGCGTGGACGAGCAGGATATCCGATTAGCAGCTTCGTACATAGCCGGGGCGAAGGGATTTCTTACGCTGTGGGCTATGGGGCTTAATCAAAGCGTTATCGGGGTGAAGAAGAATGAGGCATTGATCGCGCTCAATTTGCTTACTGGCCACATCGGCAAGCCGGGCTCCGGACCTTTTTCACTGACGGGCCAACCCAACGCCATGGGTGGCCGGGAGGTAGGTGGATTGGCGACTATGCTTGCCGCGCATCGGAGTATAAGTAATGCCGAGCACCGTAAGTTTGTGGCGGACTTCTGGGGTGTTGATACGATATCTGAGCGTCCCGGCTATACAGCTACGCAGATGCTGGAGGCGATGGAACGGGGCGGTCTTAAGGCGCTCTGGATCGTATGTACAAATCCTGTCGTAAGTTGGCCGGATGCACGACGGGCGGAGGCTGCACTAAGCAAGGCTAAATTTGTGGTGGTGCAAGACATATCACAGCGGGCCGATACACTGGCTTTCGCCGATCTGGTATTGCCTGCAGCGGGACACTTTGAGAAGGAGGGAACGATGACCAACTCCGAGCGCCGTATAAGCCACCTGGCCCGGATACAGGAACCGCCCGGAGAAGCGCTGCCGGATGCGGAGATCATCTGTCGTTTTGCGAAAGCAATGGGCTTTCATGGGTTTGATTTTCCAACCGTGGAATCGATCTACTATGAGCACGCCAGGCTTACACAAGGTACCCGGATCGATGTAAGCGGTGTGTCGTACACCCGGTTGAAAGCGGGGACATTACAGTGGCCGGTGCCGGCTCCGGATCATAAGGGCACGCCACGGCTCTTTACGGATAAAGTATTCTATACACCATCGCGTAAAGCCATATTCTATCCGCCCGATGCCCCACAGAATACATCCGAGCCGCTGACACAGGAGTTCCCGTTGATATTAACCTCAGGCAGGATCCGCGATCAGTGGCATACCATGACCAAGACGGGCAAGGTAAACAAGCTCAGACAACATATCAGCAAACCTTTCCTCGAGATACACCCGGATGATGCCGCCGTACGTGGTATTCATACTGGCGATATCGTGATTATAGAGAATGCCCGTGGTTCGGTACGCGTGAGTGCTACCGTAACGGATTCAATCAAACCGGGTGTCGTATTCCTCCCGATGCACTGGGGACGCTCGCGTAACAATGACAGTGCCCGCGCCAATAATCTGACCAGCCTGCTGGTCGATCCGATTTCCAAAGAGCCCGACTTCAAATATGCAGCAGTATCGGTAAGGCCATATGTAAAGGAACGGGAGAAGATAGTCGTTGTAGGAGCAGGAGCCGCGGCATATCGCTTCATCTGTACATACCGTGGTCTTAACACAACGGATGCTATTACGGTAATTTCCAAAGAGCGCTATCCTTTCTATAACCGCGTATTGCTGCCGGAATACGTCAATGCCACGCTGTCCTGGGAAAGGCTTCAGAAGATGGCCGGCGGTGAGCTGGAAACGCTTCGGGTTAACCTGGAGGTAGAGAACGAGGTAGTGACTATAAACCGTGCAGATAAGTATGTAGTCGATATGTACGGGCAGCGACATGCTTACGATAAGCTTGTGCTCGCTACGGGGTGCCGCGCGAATATTCCAAAAGATGCGCCGGTTCACCTGGGTAACGTGTTTACCATGCGTACACGCGAGGATGCCGACTGTTTAAAGGATCGCCTGCTCGCCGGTAGCCAGGTGCTCATTATCGGCGGCGGATTGCTGGGCCTGGAGTTAGCGGCTTCGCTCCGGGTGATCGATGTCCAGGTATCGCTTGTACACCTGGGAGGTCGTCTTATGGAGCGGCAACTCGATAACCTCGCCGGTGAGCTGTTACTCGATTTTATCGAAGAGAACAACATCGCCGTTTACCTCCACGACCAGGTACAGCAGGTCACCCAGGATCCTGAGTCCGGAAAGATGAGTGTATCCTTCCGCAGCGGCAAGGTGTTGCCCATAGATGTTATGGTGTACGCCGTGGGCACACGCCCGAACATCGAGTTTATACAGGAGGCTGGTATAGAATCCGGTCGCGGTATTATTGTGAACGATTATTTACAGACCAGCGACGAGTCCATTTTTGCGATCGGCGAGATTGCTGAGCACCGTGGTAAAATGCTGGGTATAACGTCCGCAGCCGAGAAGCAGGCGGATGTGCTGGCCCGTTATATACATGGTGATCTGCAAAGTACGTACGATGGTGCCGTGCCGCTTAATATACTCAAGTTGCACGGCATCGAGGTGTGTTCCATCGGTATCGCAGAGATTCCTTCCAACAGCGTAGGTTACGAGGAGATCCTGTTTATAGACAAGTCGCAGGGCTATTACAAAAAATGTATTATTCACAACGACAGGCTGGTGGGCGCCGTAATGGTAGGGGACAAGGCTGAATTTGCCGAGTTCAAGAACCTGATCGAAAACAAGCTCGAGCTATCCGGGCAGCGGCTCAGGCTTTTGCGCTCAGGCAAAAAGGTTGAGCCTGTCGTAGGCAAGCTGGTATGCAGTTGCAATAGTGTGGGCGAGGGCAACCTTACCCGCATCATCGACGGTGGTTGCCACGTATTGCAGGAGCTTTGTCAGCAAACCGGTGCGGGGCTCGGGTGCGGCAGCTGTAAGCCGGAGATACAACAGCTGATCCGCAAACATTTGGAAAATATTCCGGTATAACGCTTACATTCGTTGTCGAGGATCGGTTATGGAAAACAATGTGAAGCGGAACCTTATTCGTGTATTTGTAAAGGGAGGTTTTTTATCTCCAGCGGATTTACTGAAGATCATGGAGGTTTCCAGGGCGTTGGGTAATAAATATATAATGTTCGGTTCGCGCCAGGACATTATGTTCCCTTCCAACGGGGCCGAAGACCAGGTGATACAGAGTGCCTTCAGCGGCATCGGTATCGAGTATGAGCACGGCAGCGATCAGTCCGTGTATCAGAATATCGTCAGCGCGTACGCTTCCGTCAATGTTACGGAGTGTACAGGCTGGGTTAAGGAAGATACATATAACGTGCTGATAGACGCGTTCGATTATAAGCCGCAGCTGAAGATAAACCTGGTAGATCCTGCGCAGAGCCTTATTCCGTTATTTACCGGTGAATTGAACTTTGTGGCCTCACGTGAGGAGAACTACTGGTATCTGTATATACGCGATCCCCGCAAGGGAAACATCGTGGAATGCTGGCCGCGCCTCATTGCCGGACAGGACATTCCCAAAGTATGCCGCGAGCTCGAAAAGATCTTCCTCGAGTATGCGCCGTTTACTACGGAGGAGCTCTTTATAATCTTCCTTAAAAGCTATATCCGCATAAATTACAAACCGTTGCCAGCAAGGCCGCGCTTTCCGGCGGTAGTCTTCCCGTATTACGAGGGTCTCAATGCCATGCTGAACAACTTATACTGGCTAGGGTTGTACTGGCGTAATAACAAGTATGATATCGATTTTATGAAGGCCGCCTGTAAGCTGTGCCAGGAAACCAACATCAGTAAGATCAATATCATTCCGTGGAAGACGTTTATTATCAAGGGCATCAGGGCTTCGGACCGTCTGCGGTGGGAGAAGCTGATGGGTAAGTTCGGCATAAACGAACGTCATTCGTCCTTGGAGCTGAACTGGCATTTACCCGTTATGGATGCGGAGGCTCTTGAGCTAAAACGCTATTTGATCCGGGAGCTCGATCAGCAGGATATACGCACTCACGGTCTTACGTTCTCGATCAAAACTAATCGTGATATGTTCTTCTTTACTTCTATAGTTATCGAAAGGAACACGCGCGAAGATACCCCGGGCGAATTCTATACATTGTTATATGCCCACAATTTCAACCCGACACATGCCGTATATACTGCTTATGCGAAGCAGGTCCGTAAGGAAATGATTCCCGCATTGCTGATCGAGTTGAGTAAATTATACTTCCGCCAGCTGAACCCCGAGCAGGAGATAGAGGTTGGCATACAGGAGCCGGAGAAGAAAATTGTTTCGGGAGATCCGGAGCGTTATCAGTGTACCAATTGTCTTACGGTGTACGATCCTTCCTATGGCGATTCCGTGGCACATATACCAGCCGGTGTCTCGTTTAAAGATCTGCCGCCATCCTACACGTGCCACGTATGCGACAGTCCGAAGGAGTTTTTTAGCGCAATGTCAGTAGCGTGAGCGGGCCGTTATTACTGACACTGGCCAAGGGCAACCCAGATGATGATGAAGACGACAATTGTACCAAGGCAACCGCCGCCAAGTTTAGAGGCGCCCCAACCGGCAATAAGTCCACGGAAAAGATTGTTCATAGTGTATTGTTTTAATCTTCCGGACTAAAAACTCATACCACTGTGTTCTTCCTCACGCTCGTACTGATTTCTACACCGTTACTTTTTCCGTTACGGATTCAACGGGAACATTTTCTTTTTTACGGCCGATGATGAGGCGTATGCCGGTGTCGTAGGTGAAGTAGCTCCAAACCCAGTTTATGAATATGATGAGGCGGTTGCGGAAGCCGATGATGGAGAACAGGTGTATGAACATCCAGATAGCCCAGGCCTTGAAGCCTTGTGTTTTATATTCTTTGTTAAAAATGCGCAGATCGGCTACGGCCTTGTTGCGGCCTATCGTGGCCATAGAGCCCTGGTTGTTGTATTCAAAAGGTTTCATTGATTTGCCGGCCAGGCTGCGGCGTAAGTTATTGGCGAGCCACTGGCCTTGCTGCATGGCGGGTTGCGCCATCATCGGGTGGCCATCCGGATATTCGTCTGTGCTCATCATCGCCACATCACCGATGGCAAAGACGTTGGAATAACCCTTCAGGCGGCTGTGGGCATCGACAGCCAGGCGACCCTGTTGTACGGCATCTTCCAGGCCTCTTGGGAAATCAGGACTCACGCCGGCCGCCCAAATCAGGGTGCGGCTGCATAAACGCGTGCCCGTATCCAGCGTCACGTTGTAGCCATCATAAGATTTTACGCGGCTGTTGAGCCACACTTTTACACCGGCCTTTTGCAGAAACTCGAGCGCCTTTCGCGATGCCTTTTCGGACATGCCCTTGAGCAGCAGCGGACCGCTTTGCACAAGGTGTATATCCATATTTACGAAGTCGAGCTCTTTATAGTCTTTGGGGAATACGTGCTTGCGCAGCTCGCTCAATGCGCCGGCGATCTCGACCCCGGTGGGTCCGCCGCCCACTATGACGAAGTCCATAAGGCTATTGAGCTGGTCAGCGTCATCTATCTGGAGAGCTTTTTCGAAGTTGGAAAGTATAGTGTTTCGCAATGCAAGCGCATCGTCAATGCTTTTGATAGAAATCGCTTTGTTCTGGATCTCTTTATTACCATAGAAGTTTGTGGTGGCGCCGCTGGCGATTACGAGGTAATCGTAATTGAGGAATCCGATGGACGTCTCTACTGTTTGCTTTTGGGTGTCGATGCACTGAACATCCGCCAGTCGGAAATAGAAGTTCTTTTGCTGGCCGAAGATCTTGCGGAACGGATATACGATAGACGATGGCTCTATGCCCGCGGTGGCTACCTGGTACAGCAGCGGCTGGAAAGCATGAAAGTTCTGCCGGTCGATAAGGACGACCTGTACGTCGACATGTTCGAGATGTTTGGCAAGCTCGAGGCCGGCGAAACCGCCGCCGACGATAACGACACGTTTTTTATCAGAACGAGCGATGCGGGTTTGTTCAAGCATATACCAGGCAATTAGTTACGGCGCTAAATTTATGTGCCAGATGATCACCATCCAAGGTATAATACGAATGCAGATGAAAAGGCGTTGCGGTATATATACGAAGATGTCGCTTTAAAAAAGCGACAGTTGGTTGACTACCCGCTTACGCGACACAAGGGTTACTTTGGTAACGGTTGCAGCAGGAATGGGCGCGGTTACGGGTACAGGCAAAGTCGTCAACCTGGCGGGTACCGGTATAACGGGTTCGCCGGTGATGTGATGAACTTCGGTTTCTTCGTAACGGGAGGCGATATAGATCTTTGTGCCGGTAGTGTATTGTCTGAAAAGGTTGCGCACCAGCTCGGGTGAGTTGTTATCGCGCGAGAGGTGGGAGAGGAGCAGGTGGCTCATAAACGGCGGACGGTGCTTCGTAAAGATCTGCAGCGCCTGTACGTTAGACAGGTGGCCCTGGCCGCCGCGTATCCGGTTTTTAAGGAAGTATGGGTAGCGGCCACGTTGCAGCATCTCCTCGTCATAGTTGGCCTCAAGGAACGCCGCGTGGCATTGCCGGAAGTGGTTTATAACGTGGTCGCACGGCGCACCGATATCAGTAAACACACCTACGGTTACGTCATTGTGCTTTACGATAAAGCTGTGCGGATCGCAAGCGTCGTGAAATTTTGGGAATGCTGTAACAACCAGGTTACCGATCTGTACGGGCTGATAGGCCTGGAACGAAAAGACCAGGTCGGGCTGTATGTTCAGCCGGCCGTTCTCGCGGGTAGATTCGGTGATGTACAATGGAAGCTTGTGTCGTTTTATAAGCTTGCCCACGCCGGAGATGTGATCTGAATGCTCGTGCGATATGAAGACCGCTTTCACGTTGCTCATGCTCAGATTGAGGCGTTCCATGCGCTTTTCGATCTCGCGACACGGAATGCCGGCATCCACCAATACGGCCTCCTCGGTATTACCGACGTAATAGCAGTTGCCGTTGCTTCCGGAGTTTAGCGATGCGATAAAAAGTGACATTGTTGCTGCGCGGATCGAAAGTGGAAATTTAAACACTTTCGGTGAATTGCGCGCAACTTTTGGATGGTATTCGGACGGCTAAAATGATTGTAAATCCATAAACGTCTGAATGTTAGGAAATCGGATGACAGCCGTTAAGAATAGCTTTACGATGATGCCGCAAAAATTAAAAAAAGCCGGTCCGTGCCGGCTTTTTATTTGCGCTCCTGGAATCAATAGAGAGTTCGCTCGAACTCGTATGTGTGGAAGCGCTCGAAGGCTGCGCGTTCCAGTGCTTCGCGGTGGTTGGGATGGGCGATCTCAATCAATGCTTTTGCGCGTTGCCGCATGTTTTTGCCGTATAGATAGGCGACGCCGTATTCCGTTACCACGTAATGGGCATGTGCGCGGGTTGTAACTACGCCTGCACCAGGTTTGAGGAACGATACGATGCGTGACTGGCCTTTTGAGGTTGTCGAGGGAAGCGCTATGATCGGCTTGCCGTCCTCAGCAAGAGCGGCGCCGCGCATGAAGTCCATTTGTCCGCCTACGCCGGAATAGTGGTATGTTCCGATCGAGTCCGAGCATACCTGGCCGGTAATATCTACCTCGATGGCACTGTTGATAGCCGTCATCCTTGGGTTCGTGCGTATGATTGCCGTATCGTTTACGTAGTCGATATTCATCGCCACTACAGCCGGGTTGTCATCAACAAAGTCGTAGAGTTTCCGGCTGCCCAGAAGGAAGGCGGTTAGTGTTTTGCCTCTGTACTTCTTTTTGTGCTGGTTGGTTATAACACCTTTCTCGATAAGCGGGAGTATTCCATCGGAGAACATTTCGGTATGCACGCCAAGCTCTTTGTGGCCGTGCAGGCAGGAGAGCACGGCGTCGGGTATGGCGCCGATACCGGTTTGTATAGTGGCGCCGTCGTCTACAAGGTCGGCGCAATGCCGGCCGATGCGAAGGGCGATCTCCGAGGGATGCTCACAGGCAGGAACTTCGGGAAGTTCCTGCTCACCGTATACCAGTGCGTCGAACGTATCGATCTTTACTATTCCGTCGCCAAGGAGGCGCGGCATGCGTGGGTTCACCTGCGCGATTACATAACGTGCTGTTTTGATGGCAGTAGAAGCAACGTCAACGGAAACACCAAGTGAACAGTAGCCATGTTTATCAGGTGCGGATACCTGTACAAGCGCTACATCGATCGGTAATATTCCACGCCTGAACATATTTGGTATTTCACTGAGGAAGACGGGGATGTAATCGCCGCGGCCGTCGTTAACCGCCTCGCGTACGTTCTGTGATACGAAGAGGGAGTTTATGCGGAAGCTGTCTTTATATTTCTTATCGGTAAAGTATACTTCTCCCTGTGTGCTGAGGCTCATCAGCTCCACATCCCATAGTTCGCCGGCGCGTTCTGTAAGGGCGCGTAGTAAGATGTGCGGCGTGGCGGCCCCACCGTGTACAAAAACGTGATCTCCAGGCTTAATGACGCTTACGGCTTCTTTGGCAGATAAGTATTGCATGTTAGTGTTGATTTGTTGTTTGATAGGCCTGTGTCTCATTCAGTTCGGTCTTGTCCTTCAGGGTATAGGTCCAGATCAGGCGGTCGGCGTGGTTTACGAGGTCTTCCGCCACGCTGCCGTTAAGCAGGTGTGAAAGTCCCTTGCGGCCGTGCGTGCCCAGCGCGATGACGTCTGCCTGCATACGTTTGGCGGATTGAATGATGCCTTCTTCTTCGTTTGAATAATTGAAGATATGCACCGTGTAGTCTTTCAGGTTGAAGCGTTTCGCGAAATTGTTGAGACGCTGATAGGTCACTACATCGGTGTTGAATTTAAGCGGTGTGTTTATCCAGATAAGGTGCAGGTGGGCGTTGAAGAAGTGTTGCAGTTCCTTTACCTTATGGATCAGCTCGTCCTGGTTTTCAGTATCCAGGGTGTTGGGAAAGGCGATGTTCCGGATGGCGCCTTTAAAATAGTCTTTTACGACAAGCACCGGAGCCGGCGAGCTTCGTACGATCTTTTCGGCATTGGAGCCGATGAAATATTCTTTCAAACCGCTTGCGCCGCGTGAGCCCATAATTACGAGGTCAATGTTCTCATTTTGTATATGGTCGAGTATCGTCATGATCGGCTGTCCGAAGGCAATGGAGGTAGTTATCTTCACATCATCATGCCCGCGCTGATGGCTGAGCAATTTATCGAACTCTTTTTGAGCCTTGACGCGGCGTGCTTCGTTTGCTTCTTTCTCATCTATCAGGGCAGGCATCAAAACCGAGTCATACAGCGGTGACTGATCGAGTACATGGAGCAGGTGAATCGTTCCCTTCGCGCGGGCGGCAACATCAAGCGCAAGCCTGAATGCATTAATCGCGGGATGGGAGAAGTCGCAGGGTACAAGAATTCGTTTCATGGGTGAAAATGTTAAGGGGTGAATTATTCTACGGTTTAAAACTAGCGTCTCCACATTGCCGCGGCCTTGATGTTGCTCATCAGGCACCATGATTTTTGTCAGTTTGGGAAAAATAGCGTGTTAGACAACAAAAAGGGCAGTAGCGAAAGCGATACGGGCATTTATCCATTATCGCTCTCACACTCCACACTGATTTTTGGTGTTGTTATTGAGCAGCAAAGGTTTTAAATTAGTAATGAGCCACTTTGTGAAATGTCCAACCTTATGGGCAGCCTGCGAAGTGGGCTCGTCTGTGGTCCGTTCGCCAAAGGGCGGGCCCAAGCCAATCCCGATGGAAGTACCGAACCATGAGTCACGACGTTTGGATGCCCTCCGCCAGCTCCGGATCCTCGATACGGAAGCGGAATCTGACTTTGACGATATTGTCAAGCTGGCATCTTCCATTTGCGGCACATCGGTATCGCTCATCAATCTTATCGACGAGAAACGCCATTGGTTCAAGGCAAAGACGGGTATCGACGTAAACGAGATCAGCCCCGAGGTGTCGTTCTGCTCGCATACGATCTTGCAGGACGATATCATGGTGGTGCCCGACACGCGTGAGGATAAACGATTCTCGGACAACCCGCTTGTGACCGGCGATACGGGCATTCGTTTTTATGCAGGCGTTCCGTTACTTACCTCGGAAGGTCTCAAGCTCGGCACGTTGTGTGTTATCGATCAGCAGCCGCATGAGCTTAACGAACAACAGTTGTTCAGCCTGCGTATCCTGAGCAAACAGGTTATGAAGCTTATGGAGTTGAAGCTCCGTCTTATCCAGCTTAACGAGGCCAACCAGGAGCTGGTATCCAACGACGACATGATCCGCACAAACCTGGAATATATCACCGAGCTCCAGCAACACCTGGAGCTTCGCGAGGGTCAGTACCGGGAGCTTGTAGAAGAAGCGGGTGATATGATCTATGAGTTGGGCGAGACCGGCACATTCAGCTATGTCAACCCGGCCATGGAAGCCATCAGCGGATTCACCAAAGAAGAGTTACAGGTAATGCGCTACTGGACGCTGGTTCATGCCGATTACCAGGAAGGAGTTATAGAGTTTTACAGGCGTCAGCGCAGCAGCAGGCAGTCATCGTCATACCTGGAGTTCCCGATGTACAGTAAAAAGGGGAAACAGATCTGGATAGGCCAAACCGTGGCGATGTTGTTTAATGAAAATCATTCTGTAAAGGTAAGGGCGGTAGCGCGCGACATCACGGCCATACACGAAGCACGCCTGAACCTGGCAGATAGCGAGCAGCGGTTCAAATCGCTTGCGGAGAATTCTCCGGTGGCCATCTACCAATCGGATGCGCAAAATGTAGTCGTGTATTGCAATGAGAAGTGGGGTGAGATATTCGGTATCAACAAAGAGACGTTCAGTTCGGACCGCGATCTTCGTTATGTGCACGAGGATGATCGGCAGCGTGTAGCCGAGGAGTTCAGTGTTATCTTTGCGGCACGCGTTTCGTTTCAACTGGAGTATCGTTGCCATAATCCCGAGAAAGGCATGCGTTGGGTGGTTATAAGGGGAACACCGATTGATGATAATCTTCATGTATTCAGTGGCTATATCGGCACGGTAGACGACATAACCGAGCAGAAAGAAGCTGAGCTCAGGTTGGAACAGCGTGAGCGCCAGTTCAGGCTGTTGTCCGAGAATTCACAGGATCTTATTACGATATTCGACACCGATAACCGGTTTCAATATGTATCGCCGGCATCGCGTAAGCTCCTGGGTTATGAGCCGGAAGAGCTTGCCGGTATTAAAATGGAAAGCCTGCTGCACCCGGACGATCTTTGGGTAACGAGCGGTGAAGTTATGGAGCGCGCCCGGGTAGGGGAAATCACCACACCACATTTCAGGCTACGCCGCAAAGACGGAACATATACGTGGATAGAGGCCCATAGCAGTCCCGTTACGGACACACAGGGCAACGTGGTGGGTATTCAGTCGACAAGCCGTGATATAACACTGCGCAAGGAAGCGGAGTTTGCCCTGCAGCTGGCCAAGGATAGAGCGGAAGAGGCTACGAAAGCCAAGTCGCTTTTCCTTTCGATGATGAGCCATGAGATCCGCACGCCGATGAATGCCATTATAGGGCTTACTCATCTGCTTCTGCAGGACGATCCGCGTGCCGATCAGCTCGAAAGTCTGAAGCTGCTCAGGTTCTCCGGCGAAAATCTGTTAACCATAATCAACGACATTCTCGATTTCAGCAAGATAGAGGCGGGCAAGATCGCCCTTGAATATATCGACTTCGATCTTTACGCGCTACTTCAGAACCTCAAGCAAATGCTCGATCAGCGCGCGCTGGATAAAGGGATCCGCCTGCATTATGTATACGACGGTAAGGTACCCTTTGTGGTAAAGGGAGATCCCGTGCGCATAGGGCAGATCGTTACCAACCTGTTGGGTAATGCTATCAAATTCACGGAACGCGGCTATGTAGAGCTTTCCGTGATTCATGAAGGTATGGAGTGGGGTAAACATCGCGTACGCATCCGCGTCAAGGATACCGGTATCGGAATAGAGAACGACAAGATCAGGCTGGTGTTCGAAAGCTTCTCGCAGGCAGGGTCGGATACTACGCGCAAGTTTGGCGGTACGGGGCTCGGTCTGTCCATATCAAAGCGGCTGCTTAACCTGATGAGGTCCGATATCGATGTTGCCAGTACGCCGGGCGAGGGTTCAGAGTTCTCATTCCGTTTACTGTTGGAAGAAGGACATCTCACTGTGGTCCCCGGAAAATCATCGGAGGATCTGACAGAGGCGTTCCGGAAACATGCTATCCGCGTTTTGGTGGTGGATGATAACCGCGTGAACCAGATCGTGGCAGTAAACCATTTGAAGCGGTGGGGTATCGAAACTGAAATAGCCGGTAACGGTGCCGAGGCGGTGGAGAAAGTGAAGGGTAAAAACTTTCAGCTTATCCTGATGGACCTGCAGATGCCGGAGATGGATGGATACGAAGCCACGCGAAAGATCAGGAGGCTGTCTGATGATCCATACTTTCGCAGTATCCCTATACTTGCGCTTTCGGCCTCCGCGATGGCCGAGATTCAGGATAAGGCTATGGAATACGAGATGAACGACTTCGTGAGTAAGCCATTCCGGCCCGAAGAATTGCAGGAAAAAATAGCCCGCTATACATTACCGCGACAGGAGATTCCGGTGCCGGCCACCGGTCGCCGTACCTTCGATCTGTACACGGCCGGCGATCCTGAATTCAAACGCGAGCTGGCTTCCATGATCATCAAGAATGTGAACGAGCTCCAGAGGGCGTTAGCCCAGGCTCGTAAAGAAGAAGATCCGGTTCACTACATGAACACCGTACACAAGATCCGTATCTCCATCAGCATGCTCGGCAACGAAGAGTTCTCTGCTGCGGTGGAAGCTGTGAAAGACGGGCTTGAGAATAAAATTCCTAAAGACAGGTTCCTGCACGTTATCGATAATTTTAATGCGCTCTGCGCCCAGATCATCACCAACCTCCAGGAAGAAATAAATCACGTCTGACGTAAACGTTATTTTTCAGAGTGCAAACCTTTGCACCTGGCGTTGTGTACATAGACTTCATATTTCCCTCGAAAAGATGATTAATTTTGAACCTTCATTGGGTTAGCACATGTTTGCCTTCTTTCGGGATGCAGGTCGTGGTGGCCTGAGTTTACATTTTTTTTAGCATATGAAGTTAAGTTTGACGACCCTTACCGTCGGGGCATTTGGTATAGGTATGACGGAATTTGTAATGATGGGCATTCTGCCCGATCTGTCGGCAGCATTCGGGGTTACGATTCCAGAAGCAGGCTATCTGATCTCGGCGTATGCGCTTGGGGTTGTGGTAGGTGCGCCGTTGCTTGTGGGTTGGCTGGGCACTGCGCCGCCGAAACGTACGCTTATCTGGTTAATGATCATGTTTACGTTGGGTAACGGACTATCGGCCCTGTCACCCAATTATTGCGTTATGTTCATGATGCGTTTTATATCAGGCCTTCCACACGGAGCTTTCTTCGGCGTAGGCGCTGTCGTGGCTACACGGCTGGCAGATGAGGGGCGGGAGGCGCGTGCTATTTCGGTTATGTTTGCCGGGCTTACCATTGCAAACATTATCGGCGTGCCGTTCGGTACATACCTGGGGCATCATTTCGGATGGCGTGTTACATTCGGGGTGGTGGCGTTGGTTGGCGTGCTGGCGATATTAAGCATACGACAGTGGATGCCTGTGATGCAGCCTACTCCCGGTGCGAGCTTTAAACGTGATCTGGAGGTATTCAAGCGCCGCGAGCCCTGGCTTATTGCCGGTATTACAATGATCGGTACGGGCGGTTTCTTTGCCTGGTTCAGCTACATCGCTCCGTTGATGACTGAAGTAGGCGGGTTCAGTGCAGAGGCCAGACCTCTGATATTGATCATCGCCGGTGTGGGAATGGCTGTCGGCAATTTTATCGGAGGGCATTTGGCAGACCGGTCGCCGTTAAAGGCTACCTATACCTTGCTTATCGCAATGGCTGCTGTTTTGATCATCCTGGTATTTGCCGTGCAGTATAAGCCTACCGGTTTATTGGTGACATTTATTACCGGCGGCGTAGCGTTTGCATTGGCGTCGCCTTTGCAGATGTTGATGATCCGTGCCTCGAAGGGTGGCGAGATGCTGGCGTCGGCGGTTATACAAGGCTCGTTCAATATCGGCAATGCACTGGGGGCTTTCCTGGGCGGTTTGCCAATAGCGGCTGGGTTGGGTTATACTTCGCCCGAATGGGTAGGAGCGGCGATGGCGCTTGGTGGATTGGCAATAGCGGTGGCTGTGGGGAGAGAGCAGAAGAGACAGCGTGTGAGTGAGGTGGTGGTTTCGTGAATTGTCGGAACAAGATTTATGGATTAAAGGATAGACAGGATTAATAAATACCATAAAAGCCAAGAGACCGCTCCAATTATATAGATAAATCCTTAGAAAAACTCCGGGGCATAGCCCCGGAGTTTTTTACTTTTAGAGTGATACCGATGTAGGGCGTAGTAAGGCTTTGTGGATAGCGGCGCCCTGGTGGTTGATATCGTTGGAGAGGACCATGTTGAAGTGTTTGTCGGCCTCGTTTAGATTACCCAGACCGAGTTGGCCGAGGGCGATCAGGTAGTTGCAGTGTATGCGGTTGCGCAGGTCGAGATCCTGGTCGAATACCAACAGGTCGGGAAGGGATACGGCAAAGTAATCGATCTTGATCTTGTCGTTGATGTGTTGGTTGCCGAAGGCGACGAGGCGGTTGAAGATCTCTGTGGCTTCGCTTTCACGCGACAGCTTCTTTAACGCCAGGCCCTGGTAGAAGATCTTGTCGGGTTGCTGATCGTTATAGTATATGGCTTGTGTCGGTTCGCGAAGTCCTGACGATGCTTTCTCAAAGCAGGTACGTGCTTTGTCTGCCTGGCCCATCGCTTCGTAGCAGCAGCCCATCAGGTAGTGTATATCGTTTTCCTGGGCGCCGTAGAGCTTACCTTCGCCGAGGTTGTGAGGGTATACTTCGGCGGCCTGAAGCAGCTCCAGCGCATCATTATATTTATCTACGCTCATCGCAAGACGGGCAAGCTGTTGCTGGGCTATGAGGTATTGGCCTACCACCTTGCCTTCGCCACCTTCCCAGGGATGGAACTGGCGGTCCGCTAATAACTGGCGGGCTATGCTGTACTGACCGGTATGGTTGTAGAGCGCGATGCGTTCGAGGTAGAGATCGTCCCGGTCCTGCGTGAGGTCGAGGTGCTTCTCCAGCAGCGCGAGGCGGTCGGCGTGAGGTTTGTTCAGCTTCTTGTAAAGCTGATCAAGCTCCATCAGCACACGTGCGTCGGCAGGGTTGAGGTTGAAGGCCTTCTCGAGTGATGCGAGGGCTTTCTGCTCGTCATTTTGTTTGTTGTGATATGCCAGGGCCAGGTTACGGTGTACGGTAGGGAAGGCGTTGTCCAGCTGTGCGGAACGCTCCCAGCAGGCGATGGCTTCGGGGTACTGGCGATTTGCATACCAGTAGTTACCGAGATAGTATGGCGCTTTGGCGTCGTTGGGATTGGCTGTCATGGCGGCCTGCAGAATTCCTACATCTTCCACACGATTGGGGAAGCAGAAGTCTGATGGTGCCAGTGAAGCCTTTTCAAATTCCTTTTTGATTGTAGCGGTGTCGTTGTTCTTTTGGGCGAACCAGCCGAGATAGTAATGTACCATCGGGTAGGCGGGGCCGTTTTCCGGCACGGCAAGCTTTAGCAGGTCTGCGGCTTCTGTGTAGAGGCCGGCATGGGCATAATCGAAGGCGTATTCGATGTAGGTATGTACGTAATTACGGATCAGCTTGCGCAGCTTGTCGAGCCGCGGGGCGGCATCTTCGGGATAGAGTCTGTATTCTTCAAACAGGCAGCCGAAATTGAAGGCGTCGAGCGTGAGGGATTCCGCGGCCCATATTTTTGCTTCGGCGGTTCTGCCGAGCTTGCGGAGTATTACGGTCTTCAAATGACGCGCAGTGTGGCTGTGGTAGTTACGTACCAATGACTTTTCAATCAGTTCCAGCGCTTCCGTATAGTTTGCTTTGCGGCAGGCTATTCGTGCGAGGTTGAGGTAGGCGCCATCCTGCCACGCGGCATTCCAGGCAGCTTTATACAATACGTCGAAGGCTTCTTCGAATTTCTCCTGCATCGATAGACAGATGCCGAGGTTGAAGTACGGCTCGCCGTCGTATGGGTTGGGGTTGCGTTGTATGAGCGTGGCGATGGCTGTACGGAAGAACGGCTCGGCTAATTCAAACCGGCCGCGACGCAGGTACCACAGACCCATCGCGTTGTTATTGCGCACGTCGCCGGGTTCGCGCTGCAGGGCTTCGCCATAATAGTCAGTAGCCTTATAGGTAGCGTGGCGGTACTGCTCGATGTGGAGGCCGGTAAGATAGAGCTGCTCGATGCTTTGTATGTCTTTGGGAGCGAGCGCGGGCTGTGCTGCATTGGGCACCGCTTTTTCGGCGGGCTTCTCCGGGCGGTAGCTTACCAGGATGCGTCCTTCGGCTGTTGTAATTTTTACTTCGAGTGTTTCGGCAGGAACGGCGTCGGGTAAGGTGAGGCTCTTTTCATAGGGCTGCTCCGGGGCGATAGTGATCGTTTCGGAAAGTATGGAGCGGCCGTTGTGTGTCAGGGAGATGATGGCCTGTTCGTGGCGTGCCGTGGTGTAGAGCTTCAGCATTACCGTCTTGCTGTTGAGCTCCAGGTTCACCATGGCATCTTTTGTGGCATTCTTCACAACACCCAGCTCGCTATACGGCATGAAGTATTGTGTGAATGTTCTTTCTTCAAAGGGCTGGATCCACGAGAAGTCGGGCTGATTGTCGGTAAAGACACCGGTCATCAGCTCGATATAGGGCCCGTCCTCGTCGGTAAGGTTTCTGTCCCATGCGAAACCGAACTCGCCATTGCCCCATGTCCATTGTTTTTTACCGGGCGATACGTGGTGGTTTGCCACGTGAAGCAGTCCACCTTTA